>Ga0209066_10001904_pt1 | contig 26637 bp, 23 predicted proteins | sample All_14_2_FD_187198 | JGI IMG/M metagenome (GOLD analysis project Ga0209066, IMG submission 187198) | Freshwater microbial communities in response to fracking from Pennsylvania, USA - Allegheny Zone_MetaG_DW_15 (SPAdes) (version 2) ...
GGGAGGGGTCCTCCGTGTTGGGGGAGGCTGCAAAGGCGGGGCTGATGAAGCCGCAGAGGATTGCCCCCGCGGCCAGATATTTCAATCGATTCGACATGTTTTCCATTCTTGGTTGGTAAGAATGGGGCACGTCGGGGAGCTGTGGGCATCCGGGGGCTTCCACTCTCACGCTTCATTATGCGATGAAGTTTTACGCACCGGCCCACCCGGGTCGGAACGCATGAGGAGCAGCAGTCGGATATTCGGACTCCAGGTTCCCGGGTGCGATCCATCAGGATGAAACGCCCCCTGCCAAGATTCCCACCTTCACCTCCGCCGTCGGAGATTGGCCTCTGCCCCGCCCCCTTTTCAGGAACGGGTGAGGGAATCTTGTGGTCTGTTACCGCAGCGCAACTGTGGCCGAATTTCACGGCCTTCCCCAAGTTGCTGCTCATCGTCCCGGAACCATCCGGGACTTCCATAGCTTCAAAAGAACTGGGTGAATCATTACGCTCCACCTGTTCCCTAGCAATGGTTTTCGTTACCAATACCCACATATTAACTAGCAGAATCTCTAATGTAGTTGAGCTGATCAAATTAGCTGATTTAAGCTATGGGTGTATCTTGGGGGCCTTGGGAACGCTATACCACCATATATGGGGGTATGAATGTCGACTTTATACTGCATAATGGGTAAATAGGCGATTTCGACGCAAAAAAACCATTGACGACATCTCATTGAGACACTATTCAAAGCGTAGATCTTTCGCAAAACGCACTACGCCTAGTGCACTCCGGGCCCGGATTCTCCCTTTTTGATTTCCCCGTAACTCGCTAAGGACTCCCAGACCCGGGAATCATTTTAAATAAAAACAGGTAAATATTCCGGTCGGCCGGCCGGAAACCAGGACCCCACAGACCATGACCGCCGAAGACACTCTTTCCGCACCCCCAGCTGACGCTTTCGACACCATTGCCGAACGCGAGGATGGCAATTTCGTCTATATCTCCTTCCGCAACAAGACGTTCAAGCTCGATCGCGAGAAAGCCCGGGCCCGCAAGGACGCCAAGCGCGTCATCAACGGCCTCCGCACCCCCGAGCTGAACATCATGCCGCTCAAGTACCACGAGGCCTACCGCATCTACAAACAGATGAAGGCCAACCACTGGGAGCCCGACGTCATCGACATGACCAAGGACTGCACGGCCTGGAATTCCCCCAACGGCCTCACCGCCCGGGAACGCTGGATCATCGAAATGGGCGTCGGCTATTTCTCCGCCGCCGAGGGCATTGTGGGCGACAGCGTCCTCCACGTCATCGAAGACAACCTCACCGCCGCCGAACTCAAGCACGCCTCCCTCCGCTGGATCGCCGAGGAGTCCATCCACATGGATTCGCTCCTCCACATCATCGGCTCCCTCAACATCGACCAGGACGAGGTCACGGCCAAGTTCAACGACATCCCGTCGATCAAGGCCAAGAACGCCTTCATCACCCGCCACATGCCGGAACTGAAGATGGGCCTCGACCTCACCCAGACGGTCAATAAGCAGAAATTCGCCAAGGCGATCTTCGGCATCAGCCAGGTCCTGGAAGGCACGCAGTTCTATGCCCTCTTCGCCATGATCCTCTCGCTCCACCGTCAGAACAAGATGACCGGTGTCGGCCAGATGTTCCAATACACCCTGCGCGACGAGTCGAACCACATCTCGCTCGGCCGTTACATCTTCACCCAATTGGTGGCGGAAAACCCCGACATCATGACCCCGGAATTCCGCGAGGAACTCCGCAACTTCATGAAGGAAGGCGTCGCCCTCGAGAAAGACTTCGTCAAGGACTGCCTCCCCGAGGATGCCGTCGGCATGACCCAGAAGGACTTCCTGGAGTACGTCGATTACAACGCCGACCGCCGCCTCACCAGCGTCGACCTCCAACCGCTCTCCAACGTCCGTTCGAACCCCTTCCTCTGGCTCGACGAGGTCATCTTCCTGAAGAAGGAAAAGAATTTCTTCGAAACGCGCGTCACCGAATACCAAACCGGCGGCAGCATGAAGAACTCGAACGAGGACGACCTGATCTGAGCCGGTCCCACTCAATCACTTAATCCCCCAATCCCTTAATCACTCCCCTGGAGGTTCCCATGTCCACCGTACTCCCCGAAGCCGCCCACCTTTCCGCCACCACCCACACCGCGGACTATCCCCAGGTCATCCGCCGCGACCTCAGCCCCGGCGCGTCGGCCACCAAGCCCCGCGTCGTTCCCTGGCTCGGCCACAAGATCGAATGCGCCGTCCAGGCCGCCTGCACCGAACTCGGCATCGAAGCCCCCGTCGGTGCCCAGGTCCGGGCCGAGATCGAGTTCCGCATGCGCAAGGAACGCCCGCTCTTCATCCACATCGAGCAGCTCCAGGACCTCGTCGAGGACACCCTCGTCGAGATCAACCAGCCCCGCGTCGCCATCGCCTACGGCAAATACCGCGCCAAGCGCGCCGCCCGCCGCGAATTCCAGGCCGAGCAGGGTTTCACCGACAGCCCCGACCAGCTCGAACTCGCCACCCGCGAACAGCTCGCCGAGATCCGCGCCCGCATTTCCTTCGCCAAGATCGGACTCAACCTCAGCCTCTCCGAGGGCGAACTCATCTCCCGCCTCCTCCGCAGCGCCTCCATGTCGCTCTCCAAGGAGGAACAGCGCGACACCATCATCCTCAACGCCAAGAACCTCCTCGACGTCGACGCCGACAGCCGCTTCCTCGCCGGCCGCCTCCTCCTGACCTACATCTACGAGGAAACCCTCCCATGGAAGATCAGTGACGGCATCGACGCCCTGAAAGCCGCCCACACCAAGGCCTTCCTCGACTACATCCCGAAGGGCATCGAATACAAGCGCCTCAACCCCGAGCTCGCGAACTTCGACCTCAAGGAACTGGCCGAGGCCCTCGATCCCTTTGCCGACCTGCAGTTCGACTTCCTCGGCGTCCAGACCCTGTACGACCGTTACCTCATCCACCACACGGCAGACAAAGTCAGCGGCCACCGCCGCCGCCTTGAGGCGCCCCAGATGTTCTGGATGCGCGTCGCCATGGGCCTGGCCCTGCTCGAGCCCGAGAAGAACCGCCGCGCGGTCGAATTCTACAACGTCTACAAGACCAAGCGCGGTTGCTCCTCCACGCCCACGCTCTTCAACGCCGGAACCCTCCACTCCCAGCTCTCGAGCTGCTACCTCCTCTATTGCGGCGACAGCATCGAGGAAATCACCGAGACCTGGCGCCGCTTCTCCATGCTCTCGAAATGGGCCGGCGGCCTCGGCTGCTCCTGGACCGCCGTCCGCGGCACCGGCGCCCACATCCACGGCACCAACGGCGAATCCTCCGGCATCATCCCCTTCCTCAAGGTCTCGAACGACATCGCCATCGCGGTGAACCAGGGCGGCAAACGCCCCGGCGCCCTCTGCTCCTACCTCGAGCTCTGGCACACCGACGTCGAGGACTTCCTCGACCTCCGCAAGGAGACCGGCGACGACCGCCGCCGCACACACAACATGAACACAGCCCACTGGATCCCGGACCTGTTCATGAAACGCCTCAAGGACATCTCCGACGGCAAGCTCCCCAAGGACGCCACCTGGACGCTCTTCCGCTCCAACGAAACACCCGACCTCGTCGAACTCTTCGGCAAGGCCTTCGAGGACCGCTACCACGAATACGAACAACTTGCCGATGACGGCAAGGTCTACGGCCGCAAGATCCGCATCCTCCAGCTCTGGAAAAAGATGATCGAGATGATCTTCGAAACCGGCCACCCCTGGTTCACCTGGAAGGATCCCGCCAACGTCCGCAGCCCGCAGGACCACGTCGGCGTCATCCACAATTCCAACCTCTGCACCGAGATCGAACTCAACACGTCCTCCGACGAGGTTGCCGTCTGCAACCTCGCCTCGGTCAACCTGGTCGAACACCTCAAGGAAGACGGCTCGATCGACCACGAGAAACTCCGCGACACCGTCAGCGTCCTCATGCGGATGTTGGACAACGTCATCGACATCAACTACTACCCCGTCGAGGCCGCCGCCACCTCCAACTACCGCCACCGCCCCGTCGGTCTCGGTGTCATGGGACTGCAGGACGTCCTCTACAAGAAGGGCATTGCCTTCGATTCCCCCGAGGCCGTCGACATCAACGACGAACTCCTCGAGGCCATCGCGTTCCACGCCTATAGCGCATCCAGCGACCTCGCCGCCGAGCGCGGGAGCTACTCTTCGTTCCAGGGCTCGAAGTGGCAGCGCGGCCTCATGCCGCTCGACACCCTCGACCTGTTGGAAAAAGAACGCGGCTGCCCATTGATGGTCGACCGCAAGAGCCGGTTGGACTGGAGCGGCCTGCGCGCCAAAATCCAGAAGCAGGGCATGCGGAACTCCAACTGCCTCGCCATCGCCCCCACCGCCACCATCTCCAACATCATGGGATCGACCCCCTGCATCGAGCCCACCTACAAGCACATCCACACCAAGTCGAATTTGTCCGGCGATTTCGTCCGCACCAACGACTTCCTGGTCAAGAAGCTCCAGGAACTCGGGCTGTGGGATGATGAAATGCTGGCCGACATGAAATACTTCGATGGATCCATCCAGCCCATCGAGCGCATCCCGGCCGAAGTGAAGCGCGTCTTCAAGACCGCGTTCGAAATCGAGCCCACGTGGATCCTTCAGTGCGCCGCCGTGCGGCAGAAGTGGATCGACCAGGCCCAGAGCACCAACCTCTTCCTCGCCGAAAACGACGCCCGCGCCGCCAGCTTCATGTACCGCGAAGCCTGGGAGCGGGGATTGAAGACCACCTATTACCTCCGCACCTTCAACAAGAGCGGGATCGATTCGTCGAACCGCGAGCGCAAGAAAGCCGCCGAAGAAGCCCCAAAGGAATACACCGAAACCGAGAAGCAAGCCTGTTCCCTTGAAGCCATGCGCAATGGGGGAACCTGTGAGGCCTGTCAGTAGGCGGAGGTGGAACGGGCTCTCCGAGCACGTTTGCCTTAGTTCCCCTGTAGCGGCGGTTCCTGGCCACCGTAGCCTCGTGCGAAGGAGGCTATGACCGCCGTGCCTTTCCATCCCCTCCGTTAAATCGGGCGGATCCCGCCGATGGCGGGACCGGGGTGTGTTGCCTTTTGACCCCAACTCGTTCTCATACTCGCACTCGTTCTCGTGCTCTCGGGCATTGGGAACGGAAGCGGAGAGAGCGAGAACGAGTAAGAGCACGATTAATGGCGGAAATTTTTGCCGTTTCCCTGTTTCCCTAATGAGCCACTCGCTCATTCTAATTTAAAATTAAAGCTCCCCATGGGCACCGGTATCTGCCAAAAAAAGCGCCGTGCAAGTGGGTGCCGTACTTCGCGAGGCGTGGAAATTCTACCGCGAGCATCTGTTTCTCATCCTAGCCCTTGTTGCAACCATCTGGATTCCCTGTGAACTGTTCAGCAGCTACATGGATTATCATTTTATCGGCGAAGACAATTTCAGGCTGTCGTTCAAACTGAATCAGTTTCTGGACAACTTTTTTGGTATCATTGCCACAACGGCGGTGATCAGCGTGGTCTTGAAAAGGATGCGGGGGCAGTTCTCCGGCTATTTTGATTCATTCGAAGACGGGTTTTTGTATTGGGGCAAGATGTGGTGGATGCGGTTTGTCCAAAGGCTCTTGCTGCTTTGTCTCTTCATTCTATTGATCCTCCCCGGTATCTATTTCATGGTGCGCTGGAGCCTGGCCGAAGTCGTAGTGGTGTCAGAGGGAATTACCGGCTTGAAAGCCTTGAGACGAAGCAGGGAGCTCACGATGGGTCGCTTTTGGCCGGTCTTTTGGTTGGGAGTTTTTCCATTTTTGTTTTTCCTGTTGCCCGTGGCGATTTACATCCTGCTGATCACGGTGGACGAGCGGCTTGATCTTTGGTGGGTCGATGCCGTCTTCTCGCTGTCCCTCGATTGTATTGCGGCATATGGAACGGTGGTCTTTGTATGCGCCTACCGGACAGCCTTGCAGACCCCAATCCCAGTCGAAGTCCCGGCCATACCCCCGCCACTGCACCGGCCCACGGCTGAACAGTGGTGAAGATGGAGGGGATGACGCCGGATGACGGACGCCTGACGCCAGCTTCATTGTGGTCGGGCCTGGTGCCCGACATGCCTTTGTTCCCCTGTAGCGGCGGTCTATGACCGCCGTGCCTTTCCATCCCCTCCGTTAAATCGGGCGGATCCCGCCGATGGCGGGACCGGGGTGTGTTGCCTCTCCGCCCCAACTCCTTCTCGTGCTCTCGGGCATTGGGAACGTGGAACGGAGAGAGTGAGAAAGAGTACGATTGGGGGAATGGGATTTTCAGGTGCTGTTCCGCCATTTATTTGACCTAACTGGCAGGAGTCCTCGCCAGGCAACCGGGCGAGGAAGTGCGACTAGGGTCTCCGGTGTGGAAGCTAATGTGCGCTGTTCGATATCGACACGCTACCGGAAAATGCTATCGAAGAAGATCATGCCCCAACTGATCCACAGTCCCGTCATGCGTTTTATGTTGGCCGCGTGGCTTTGCGTGGCTTTCGTGTCCACCCTGCGAAGCCAGATTGTGACACTCAATTTCGATGACTTTGCCGATTACCAGAACAATTTCGTTTCACTGGGGCCGGACCCGCAGTTCCTTTCCTCGGGCGGGATGAGTGGGGGTGGCTCCTTGGGCTTTTCACACTTGAATTCCGGGATTTCCACCTACCACGTTCTGCAGAGCCAGCCGATCCCGTTGCGGGCCAGCTATGAAATGGTGCTCCGATTCCAATACCATGCGGGGTTCGGATCCACGCTCAATTTCGGCATTTTTTCTGATGACGAAACGTTTGGCGGCTATCAACCGACGGGTATTGATCCGTCCATGTATACCACATTGGGGTCTTCGAATTCTGTCAGTCTGTTCACCAGTTATACTTTCCTCAGTTCCGGTTCGTTTTTTCCCATCCATGAGGATGGCGATTGGCTCCAGCTCGTGCTCCGTACCGAATACTTGGGCACCGCGCTTGGGGTGATTGACCACTATGATATTACCGGGACGCTTTATTCGGGAAGTGATCTGCTGCGTCAAAATCCCATTGGCGAAGCTTATTACAGCCTCAATACGGTTCAGTTTCAAAACAAGACAACCGGGTATGTTTTTTTCGGATCGGGCAGCACATCGGATATGCTGTATCAAATCGACCAGTTTACCTTGAATGCCATTCCCGAACCGGATACGTGGGTGCTCTTGGTTGTCGCGGGTATCGTTGGGTTTCTGTGGAAGAAAAGAAAGATGACGGAAGTTTGAGGTTGCCCGGTATCTATGGTTCGTAGCCGCCGACACCAGCTTTCCTGTAGGTCTTGCCTTTGTCCCCTTGTAGCGGCGGTCTTCGACCGCCGTGCCTTTCCACCCCAACTCGTTCTCATATTCGTACTCTTTCTCGCTCTCTCCCTTCCCAATGCCCGAGAGCACGAGAAAGAGTGCGAGTAAGAGAACGATTAGAGGCCGGGGAATTCCATCATCCGCCCACTGTCTACCGTCGTCAGGAGTCAGGAGTCAGGAGTCAGGAGTCAGGAGTCAGGAGTCAGGAGTCAGGAGTCAGGAGTCAGGAGTCAGGAGTCAGGAGTCAGGAGTCAGGAGTCAGGAGTCAGGAGTCAGGAGTCTTCCCCAAAATCCGCGTCCCAACTAACACCGATGCCGGCGAGGGATCCCACGGCCCGTTCCCCACACAAGCCGCCAGGAACGCATCGGTCTCGCGGTCGGCCCCGGCTTTTTTGAAAACCGGCCAGTCGGCGGGGAAGCGGTGGATTTCATCCTGCCAGCGAACCCACCCGTCATCGAACCACGCGCTCCGGGCCTCACCCTGCCAGCCATCGCCCGCCACATCGATCCGCTCCTGGTTTTGGCCCAGGGTCGGACGGAGAGCCACCTCGACCCGGGTTCCCGCCGACGAAGTCCAATGCAGGTCGGCCCATTGGGCTCCGTGGTGCGTGAAGAAATTGCGGTGAACCGGGCCTTCGGGGACCCCGCCGAGGAATACCGCCAGATCGACCCCGTGGATCCCGGTGAACGTGAGGAATTCCGGTTCCACGCGGTTGACCCGTGACTGCGTGACCCGGACGAGCCGCGGCGTGCGGCCGTCGAGACATTCGCGGAGCCTGGTGACCGCCGGGTCGAAGTGCCGGTTCATGCTCGCCATGACCGGCTTCCCGGCCAGTTCCGCGACCACCTTCTCCGCTTCCTCCAGGGTGGGGGCCAGCGGTTTTTCCATGAGCAGGGGGAGATTGCGGGCCGCGCAGGCTCGGGCGATGGCGGGAGTGAGAGCAGGGGGGACGCAGGCGACGATCGCATCGGCCAGATCGAGGCATTCCCGCCAATCCGTGAGGATCTTGGCCCCGGTTCCAGCGGCGAGGGCCGAGGCACGGACCGGATCCTTGTCGCAGATGACGGAAATTTTCAGAGATCCGGGATGGCGCAGCTGGTGGTCCAGGAGTGCAGGCAGGTGGTGGTCGCCGGCATGAAGCCCGGCCCCGATGAGGGCAATGCGGAGCATGGTAGTGATGCTTCGCTTGTGCGAAGCCTAGGTCAAACGAAAACCGGACGCCAGATGCCAGCGTTGACTGTAGGTCGGACCTATCCGCCTCAGGCGGACCGACATGCCTTTCTTTCCTTGTAGCGGCGGTCTGCGACCGCCGTGTCTCTCTGCCTCAACTCGTTCTCATACTCGCACTCATTCTCGCTCTCTCCGTTCCCGATGCCCGAGAGCACGAGTAGGAGAGGGAAATTCAGACATCCGCATCGCGGTACGTTCCTCTGGACATCTCTCCGGGGATTGGTAAGGGTTTGATATGCCTATCAAAATGGTTGCCTGTTGCATCGTTGCCCTTGTCTGGATGGTTGTTTGCCCCAACCGCGTGAACGCCCAGAAGGCCTCCGACATCCGGATTAAGGAAATGGAGTTTGATGAGAAGGGTTACCGCTACGTGCATGCGGAACGGGTTTGGAAGAAGGGCGTGCCCACGGTTTTGGTCAAACTGGAATGCAAGAAAGCCATCACCGGCATTACGACCGCCAAGGTTTATTATTTCAACGCCGACAAGAAGCAGACCGGGGTCAGTCCCGCGGTGAACAGCTACTTCATCAACCCCAAATCGGACCGGGAAACCGGGTTTGCCAATCCCTCCCAGCTGCCGAAAGACGTGCAGGTGGAATTGCATTTCGCCCCGCCGCCGAATCTTGTTTCAAGCGATGCGTCGCGCCTTCTCCTGGTGATCGGTACGGATCAATATGTGGCCGTAAAAATCGAACCCAGTGCCACCGTGGAAGATTTCGACTTCCCCGAAAAAGCCCTCTACCAGGCATCGCAGTAGTCAGGTGACGGTTCCCCTTGTAGCGGCGGTCTGCGACCGCCATGCCTTTCAATCCCCTGTAGCCGGCCCCGATGGGGATTTCCCAAAACGCCATGGCGAGGGCCATTGGGGTGCCTCCGCGGGCGGTGAACGAGATTGTCCTGGGCGGCGCGGAATCACGTCGGCCATGTCCGTGCGCTTTGGCGCCTTTTTCGGCCAGTCAGAGGGATTTTGGTATGGTCTCCAGACCGAATGCGATTTCCGTGCCCTGGGAAAAGAAAAAGCGAAGCTCACCTCCAAAGTCCGTCCCGCCAGTGACCTGATCGTTGCCTAATGTGAATAAACGGGCCACTGCCCCCTTGTAGCGGCGGTTCCTGGCCTTCGTAGCCTCGTGCCAAGGTGGCTATGACCGCCGTGCCTTTACCCAAAATTAATTCCCGCCGTCATCCGGCGTCTGGCATCTGTCGTCAGGCATTTGTCCTCCGCTTTCAGTCCGCCATTCCCCATTTGGTATTTCGCAATGTCTTCCTTATCGACACGCTCTCTGAATAAGCTAAAAAAGACGATGCCTCAAGCCATAGTCCTGTCCGCTTGGCAAATTGGGTTAGTGGTAATAATTTCAGTTTTCATGGACTGACCTCACTGAAACTTGGTATAGTCCATGTATCGTGAATATAGAATAGATAGGTAAACCAATTACTGACCTAGAAGTCCTTTTTTCATGACCCCTGAAGAACTAGCAATTGCCCGCATAATGTATCGCCTCAAAATACATGAGGCAAAAGGTCAGGCATTCGAAGACTTGTTTATCAAAATCTACCAATTAGCTCACCCAGCGTTCGTGCCAATTAAACCACAAGGAAAAATCGGGGATCGCAAAAATGACGGGTACGATAATACTAATGGAACATATTACCAAGTTTATGCGCCCGAGGATCTTTCCGCGAATGCGGCAGAAGCGGTAAAAAAATTAAAAAAAGATTTTGAGGGTTTAAAAAAATATTGGGACACAGTAACTCCGGTGAAATCATATTATTTCGTAATGAACGATAGATTTTTAGGATCTTTTCCAACAATTGAAACGGACTTGTCTGAAATTAAGAGAAAATATAATCTCCAAAATTGCGGCTCCAAAATAGCCAAGCACTTAGAAGATACTTTATTTGGGCTTAGTGACGATAAAATTTTTTCTGTTATTGGATTTATTCCGGCTCCTGATAATATATCAACCTTAGATTATTCAGTGCTTAATTCTGTAGTTAGGCATATCATAGAGTATACTCGAACTGAGGGAGCTCCAGAAATTCTTTCAGCCCCTGATTTCGCTGAAAAGATCAAAGTTAATGACCTTTCGCCACGGGTTTCATCGCTGTTATGGTCTGCCGGAAATCAGATAGGCATTTTTGAAAACTATTTTGAGAAAAATAGTAACTTTTCTAAACAACAAATCAAAAACCATCTGAATAGAATTTATCAAGGTGCTAAACAGAGAGAATACCCTCCCATCCAAGAAGGATTGACTAATTCCGACTATGTTTTTATGGAGGTTCTGAAAATCTCAGTTCCTGCACAGACTCAAGAGTACGTTAATGCCACACTTGTGGTGATGGCGGCTTTTTTTGAATCTTGCGATATTTTTGAAGAACCGGGACAAAAAGAATTGCTATGATTTTGCCACAAAAACATTTGAAATTATCTGAATCGTTACTTGGTTTGGGATGGTTTGTTTTAGCTCAGTTAAAAACCCCCAAAGACCTAGATGGTATATGGGTAGAATATCAGAAAGCCTATGCCTCTCGAAGGTATCCAGCGCACCACACATTTGAAAATATTATCATGTCAGTAGTATTTCTGTTCTCATTAGGCGTGATTGTATCTGATGAAGATGGAAAACTGAAATATGCGACTAATTAGTTTAACGGCCAACAAAGACACCTTTCATCCTCTCAAATTTAGAGAGAAAGGTGTGAGTTATATTGTTGCAAGGCAGAAAAATCCTGAACAATCAGATAAGGGAAAGACAACGAATGGAGTCGGTAAGTCATTGATTGTTACACTTATACATTTTTGCTTGGGCTCGAATGAAAATGAAAAATTAGCAAAAGCTATTCCGGATTGGGAATTCACATTAACATTTGAGATAGAGGGTGTTCGGCATTCGGCTATTCGTAATTTAAAAAAACAAGATCAAATTAAGCTCGATGGAGTCGAGATGAATTTGACTAAATATAGAGATTTTCTTGAGACAAATTCTTTTGATATCCCTCAAAATATTGGCGGCCTTAGTTTCCGATCTCTAATCAAACGATTTGTGAGGCCGAGCAAGGAATCGTATAATTTATTCGATTCGGTTGCTAGTGTTGAGCCTCCTTTTGCTCGATTATTGAATATGTCACTACTTCTGGGAGTGGATGTAGGATTGGTGCACGAAAAACATCGTCTTAAAAAAGACAAGGATCGGGTTGAAGCGTATCTGTTGAATTTGGAGAAGGATACGATTTTCAAGAACTTCTTTACTAAAGACAAGGACGTGGACAGCGAATTGCTTGATCTCGATGAAAAAATAAAAAAATTTGAGGAAGATCTGGGAAAGTTTCAAGTTGCTGAGGATTATCATGAAATCGAGGCAAAAGCTAATGATGCTAGGAGAAGACTGCAGCTTGCAAGTAATCAAACTATAATTGTACAAAATACAATTGAACATATTCAGGCAAGCTTAAAAATTACACCGGACTTATCTGCTGACAGGATAGAAAAGTTATATGCGGAGGTAGGCATAGTTTTTCCCGAGTCGGTAAAACATACTCTGGGTTCGGTAATGAAATTTCATTCTGACCTGATAAAAAATAGAGTTATTCGACTAGAAGGTGAATTGCAAAAACTTGTGGCCCAGATGAAGAGAATAGATCAAGAAAGGAGCAATTTTGGTGAAGAATTGGATGGGCATTTAAAATATCTAGGAGCGCATAGCGCCTTGGAGGTTTTTCTTAACCTATCCAAGGTTCTTTCTGATTGCAAAAGTCAGGCAAGCAGACTTAGGGAATACAAGAAGCTTCTTGAAACTTATCGTAATGAAATACAAAATCTAAAAGTAGCTTTGGCGCAAGAGACAATTAAAGCTGAGACTTTTCTTCAAAATAATGCAGCTTTGATTACAGCTAATACGGCCGTTTTTAGGGGCTTTGCAAAGAAATTCTATCCAGACGTGCCATCCGGACTCTCCGTAGTCAACAATGATGGAGATAATCAGATACGCTTTGAAATAGTTGCAAAAATTCAATCAGATGGTTCTGATGGAATTAATGAAGTTAAAATATTTTGCTTTGACATGACGTTGTTGAAATTGGGTTTTCGTAACCGAGTGCGCTTTATATTCCATGATAGTCGCTTGTTTAGTGATGTTGATGCGCGGCAACTGGCAAGTCTCTTCAAAATTGTCTCCGAAGAAACGGAAACAAATGATCTCCAGTATATTGCAACTGTAAATGAGGATCAAATTAAATCCGTGGAACCATATTACACAGCAGAAGAGTTAAAGATGATAATTAACGACAACGTAATTCATACTTTGACGGATGAGAATGCTGCGGCAAAGCTACTTGGGATTCAGGTTGATATTGATTAACTGACAATTGAAGTGGGAGGGAATCAACGCCTGACTCTTGACAGGACCAAGGCGAGCAGGTTCTTGACAACGGTCCGGGCGTTCGAATATCAGGCATATTCGTGATTCCCCATTTCGCATTTCCCATTGCCCCCGAATTGAGTTAGTAAACCCCCATGCCCACCATCCTGATCACCGGTGCCAGTGGATTCATCGGGAGCCACTTATCGGCGACCTTGTACAACCGCCTGTTCACCCCCCAAACGGAACCAACTCAACGGTAAGCGGGGTCAGTTCTTGACAATTGACAAATAGAGAATTTGGTAAGGCCGCGGAACGTTACGATTCATATTTCTCGAACTGATTCCGGCCATCTGCTATTGATAGGGAAGGTTATGGCGTTTTTCGACCCGATTGAGGCATTCGCGGATGGGCTTACTAGCATCTGGGGGAGGGCCTTCGTTGCCATAGCTGTCATGTTGGGGTCGGTCTGCCTTGCCGGTAGCTTTGGGGAATATGGAATGCCCGGTGTTGAAATCCTGGTGCTGTTTCCACTTTATCTTGCTGCTTGTTCAGTCCAGTGGGGCTATCTGGCGGTGCTGTCGTTTTCCCTTCTACTGTTCCTGATCTTCCTCTTCGTGTGGTGCCTTCGTTTCGAACTTTCGGGGCGAAGTCTGTCCTGCTTTTTTCTCACGCCATTCCTGATCGTTGCAGGCCCTCAATGGCTTGGGCTTCTTGTTGAAGGGCCCGGTTATCACTGGGGCTGGGACTTGGGGTCTTTGCTTTTTTTTCTGGGGGTTAGCTGGCTCCTGTGTGATACGTTGCTACAACGCAACCGAAAGGAATCCGAACGCATCTTCCTGAAGTCTGTGGGACTGGTGATAGGCTTGGCTCTTGGTTTGTCTCTGGCAATTGGGGCCGGGAAATGGATCTGGCAGAAAATCATTGAATCTTGAAAATTGAACCAATAATCCACCACCTCAAGCCGCCAAAGCCGCCAGACGCTCTGTGATCGGGTTGGAGCTAGAGACCCCGCGATCAGCGATCGCGGCTACAAGAAGGCGGCAGCATCAAGGCGAAGTGCTTCGACAGTGCCCCCATTGCACATTCCCCATTTCGCATTTCCCATTACCCCTGAATTGGCTTAGTAAACCCCCGTGCCCACCATCCTGATCACCGGGGCCAGTGGATTCATCGGGAGCCACTTATCGGCGGCCTTGTACAACCGCCTGTTCACCCCCGAACGGAACTAGCTCAACGGCATTGTTTTTGACTGGAGAAGTTGAGCCCTGAAGGGGGAGGGAAAAAAAGCTGAAACGCTGACAAGCTGAAATGCTGAAGGGGGGGGATTCGTTCCGGGTTCCTTGGCGCCTGACACTTGGATCGGCCGGGGTTGGAAGCGCGTGAAGTGGAGGGGGAATGGACGCCTGGACAGACATCAAAGTATTCTTTTTCGTATTTCCCTGCCAAGGATTTTCAGGTTGAGCCTTTCGGTGGATCTGTATTTGTATGGTTATACCATACAAACGTGAAGCGGCCCGGCTTCGATTTTCCTGGAGGCAGAGGCTTATTTTTTTTGATGCGGGCATCAGAAGGACGGACGGCTTTCCGGCATGAATCCAGACCCCTTGGCGGAAATGCGTTTGTTGGCTGCCGGGCCATGTATCTTGGCCAGGGCCTTGGTTCTGATCCTGGGTTAAATCACCTGTGCTCGGCACGGCTCATCGGGACCTTCAGCAGGTTTATCAGGATATGTTACTGAGCTGTGCATAAGTGGCTAATGTGCAGGCATTCCCCGTAGCAGCGACATCCTGCCCACATCCACGGGCAGGATGACTAATGGCTCTTCGGGATGCTGACTTTTCCGGCGTATCGCCGGGAGATGAAGATGAAATAAACGACGGAAAGGGCGAGGCCGAACGGCCACCAGATGAGGGCCATCATCAGACTCCCGTGTCCGGCTGAAGCGGCCCCGGCTGTCAGCGAATTCGCCTCACCCAGGGTGGAGTACAGCAGGACGGGGAAAAAGGCCGCTGCGCCGGTGGCCATGAGGCCGACAATGAGAAAGTTCCCGCCCCAGAATGCTTTCTTTTCATTCGCGCTCCACAGTCCCTGGAAAAGAATCCAGATGGATCCAAGGATCACGGCGATGCCCAACCAGCAAAGAGGGCGATGGAGGGCAATGTCCAGCAGCGAGGGACGGACATACCAGCCCTCCGCGGAAATGATCACAAAAAGCGGAATGGCCAGAATCCATAACAGGCGTGCCAGTCGGGCACTGCGCATCTGAACCGGACCCTCTGTTTTCAAGACCAGGTAATTGGCTCCGTGTGCGGCAAGCATGACCGTGGCAAATAGGGCAATGGAGATGGTATACCAATCCAGAATCCCCACATTTCCCCGGATATGGAAGTCGGTGAAAAAGGCCATGGAAAAATCCCCTTCGGCATTGATGGGAACTCCGCGCACCAGATTCCCGGCGGCGGCCCCAAAAAGAATCGAGAGAAGGCCGCTGGACGCGACCAGGACAAAATCCCAGAATCCCTGCCACATCGGGTCATCCAGGTGGCCGCCCAGTTCGAGGGAAATCCCGCGCAAAATCAGACACCATAAGATCAGGAAAAGGGCCAGGTAGTAGCCGGCAAACGCGGTGGCCAAAAGTTCGGGAAACACGGCGAAGACCGTCCCTCCAAAGCCGACCAGCCAGACTTCGTGCCAGGTCCAGAGCGGGCCGATGGCGGCCACGACCTGCCGTCGTTCCTGTGGGGTTTTGGCGACAAATCCGTGTAGCAGGCCCACCCCGAAGTTGCGGCCGTCCAAAACCCCATAGGTAATGAGCATGAAGCTGATCAGAAAATACCAGAGTGCGATCATGGCCGGTTCCCCGGTTGGGGAATGTGGGGTTGAACCGCGCGGGGTCCATGACTGATTTCGCGCCCGACCAGAACAAGGAAAAGAACGCCCAGGACAAAATAGAGGCAGGCAAAGCCGATCAGGGTAAAAATGGCATCCCCATTACTGACCACTTTGCTGTAACCCTCGGTGGTGCGGAAAAGATGGTAAATCAGCCAGGGTTGCCTCCCCAGTTCCGCGGTCATCCAGCCCAGGGTGTTGGCGATATATGGGAAAGGGAAAGACAGCATGAGCAGCCAGAGAAGGACTTTGTCCGTCTGAAGCCGGCCGAAGAAATACTGAAGATTGGCATAGGACATGAGAAGGATGAACAGGGTCCCCAAAGTAATCATGAGGTGGAATGAGTAGTAAAGGAGTTCGATGTTGTCCGGCCAGAGATCTTCCGGATAGTCATTCAAACCATGGACATAGCCTTGGAAGGTGCCATAGGCCAGGAAGCTGAGCGCTCCGGGAATTTCGATGGGGTTGTCGAGGCGTTTTTCCCTGATGTTGGGCTGGCCGATCAGGGCCACACCGGCCATGGGACCGCTTTCAAACCTTCCTTCCATGGCCGCCAGTGTGACCGGTTGGTGATTGCCCACCATCTTGGCCTGCTGGTCGCCGGTAGGAAATGCCGTAAGAACGGCGGCGAACAGGCCGGCCAGAATTCCTGCCTGCAAATAAAGTTTGGCCTGTTTCACATGCACTCCGCGCAGGGTGTAAAAGGCTCCCAGGGCTGCGATAACGAAGGAGCCTGTCACAACAGCCGCAGCCTGATTGTGGGCAAACTGCGCGAAAACCCAGGGGTTCAGCAGAAATTGGGGAATATCCGCTATGACAAGGGTTCCTCCGGCGGAGACTGCGTACCCAACCGGGTGCTGCATGAAGGCATTGGTGACCAGGATGAAATAACCGGAAATCCAGCTGCCCAGAGCCACGGCGCAGGCGGTTAAAAAATGAATCCGTGGACTGAATCGCTTTTCACCCCAGATAAAGGCCCCAATGAAGGCGCTTTCCAGAAAGAATGAAAACATCCCCTCCATTCCCAGAGGTTGCCCGATGACACCCCCGGCATAGCTTGAAAAATCCGACCAATTGGTCCCGAACTGGAATTCCATCGGGATGCCGGTGACAACTCCCAGGGCAAAATTCAGTCCGAATATTTTCGCCCAGAATCTTGCGGCTTCGTTGTATTGTTCGTCCCCGCTGCGGAGGGCCTTCCATTTCCAGTAAACCAGAAACCAGGCAAGGCCCATGGTCAGTTGTGGAAACAAATAATGATAGGTGACGGTAAAGGCAAACTGCAGGCGATGCCAAAAAGCGGGGTCGGCAATTCCTTGGTCCACACCCAAGTTTTCAGTAAAATATGTGGCCCGGTCAACGTTTATTGACCCGACATGCCTCGGAAATTAAATTAGAATCGCCGCTTATGAGCCCAGAAGAAAAGGGGCTTTTCTCCGGGGCCATCTCGTTTCATCAATGAGGCTTCGACGCACTGGCGCAGTATCATCTCTCGAACTCAGATTTGTTTTTTGAAATATGAACCCGCTTTGCAACACCATGGAAGGCGCCACCCGCTGACTGTCGGGCAGGATGCTTGAAAGATCGCCAAAGGTCATTCTCAGTGCCCATGCCGGGACGGCCAGACGGACTTTCATTCTCTGACAGGCGGCGGGGGTCTCGCTGTGGTCATCGAGAACACGGGCTTCAAGGCCCTGTTGGACGACGCCTTCCCGAAGTTCGTCAGAACTCCCAAATTCATTTGGCGAAAATATCCCAATATCGCCCAGAGCTCCGCATTGCCGGGTTATACCCCATGGCTGGGGATCTCCTCAGTGTGTGAAAATTAGATAATAGTGAGGTGCAAATGCCCCAACCCATATTCCAACGACAGCAAAAGGCCTGTGCACAAATGGCGGTTTTCATCTCCAGGCTGACAGCGGTGAAGGCACTTGCGGGTTAAAAAAGCAAATCCTTGGCAGCAACCGGAACCATTATGGCCCTCATTTTTGAATGCATTCAAACAGACGGTATCGCCGAGCTTTCCTATTTGGTTGGCGATGATTCCGCAGGCGTGGCCGCTGTGTTCGACCCGCGGGCGGATGTGGACTGCTATGTGGAACTCGCCCGTGCCAGGCAGGTTGCGATTACGCACATTTTCGAAACCCACATCCACGCCGATCTGGTCAGCGGCTCGCGTGAACTGCATGCGCGCACCGATACAGCCAAGATTTTTGTCAGCCATGAAGGCGGTGCGCACTATGGTTTTGACCACGAGAAAATAAAAGCCGGAGACACATTCACGCTCGGGTCGGTCATCATGACTGTTCGGCACACACCCGGCCACACGCCGGAGCACGTGGCCTATTCCCTGGCGGAGAAAGACCATCCGGACTCGCCTTGGGGAGTGCTTACCGGGGATTCTCTTTTTGTCAGTTCTGCCGGGCGGCCCGACCTTCTCGGCAGTGCCCAGGCGAAAGAGCTGGCAGAACAACAGTTTCATACCTTGCGCGACTACTTCCTGAAGCTCGCCGATGGGGTGATCATTTATCCTGCGCACGGGCATGGTTCGCCGTGTGGCGCGGACATCGGCGACCGGCTCAGCAGCACGATTGGTTATGAACGGCGCTTCAATGCCTTCCTGCAGTTCCAGGATGTGAAGAGCTTCACCGATTACGCGCTCTCCACCGCGCCCCCCGCCCCGACTTACTATCCCCGGATGAAGAAGGTCAATGCGAAAGGGCCGGAAGTTCTCGGCAACCTGCCCAAAGTGCGAGGCCTGCCACCCAAGTATTTCAAGGAAGCCATCGAAGAAAGGGGAAACGTCCTCATCGACACCCGAATGATGCTGGCTTATGGCGGGGGCCATATCAAAGGTGCGCTGAGCATCGGCGGATCGCCCATGCTTTCCATTTGGGCCGGCTGGCTGCTCGACTCCGACAAGCCGATTCTTCTCGTTTTGGAGTCCGATGGGAAGCTCGATGAAATCGTCCGTCTCTTTCTGCGCACGGGCTACACGAAGTTTGCCGGTTATCTCGTTGGGGGAATGAAGGCGTGGGACAATGCCGGATTGCCGCTGGATGAGGTCGGGCAGATGACCGTGCATGAAATCCATGCACGCGGGAACCGGTTACAACTGATCGATGTGCGCTCGCCTGACGAATGGAAGGAAGGCCATATCCCGAATGCCCGCCATATCTTTCTGGGCGAACTGCGTGAAAAGCTCGGCGAGCTGGATAAGGACAAGCCCACGGCTGTGTATTGCGACAGTGGCTACCGGGCGAGCATTGCGACCAGTATTTTGAAGCAGGCGGGATTTGGCTGCGTCTGCAATGTCCCTGGAAGCTGGCAGGCGTGGAAGAACGCGGGATTTCAGGTCAATGGAGCGATCGGGAAGAAAGTAGAGTCAAAATGAGAATGCGGGCTAAAGCGCCTTTGCTCATGGGTGGTTTGTTCCTGCTAACCAAGCTCACTGCAGGCGCAGCGGACCAAGCTGTGAACGCGGTCAATTATCCCGGCCCCGCATGGTCCCCGTATCTTGTTGGCGCAGGCATTGGAGTGCTCGCGTGGCTTACCTTCTATTTTTCAGACAAGCCCATCGGTGCCTCATCGTTCTATGCCCACGTGGCGGGCTTCATCGGAAAATTGTTTGCCAGGCGTCATACCGAGTCGCTCTCCTACTTCAAAGACAACCCCCCGCGAGTGAGTTGGGAATTTGTCTTTGTCCTTTCAATCATCCTGGGGGGGGCTCTGGCTGCCACCACCGGCGGCGAATTTGTCAATGAGTGGCTTCCGCCCATGTGGGAAGCGCGTTTCGGCGACAGTGTATTACTCCGTGCGGCAGTTGCAATCGGCGGAGGTGGTCTCATGGGCTTTGGCGCCCGCCTTGCCGGGGGCTGTACCAGCGGGCACGGCATCAGCGGGACAATGCAGCTCAATGTCGGATCATGGATTTCAGTGATGTGTTTTTTCATCGGCGGAATCGCCGTAGCCATGACTCTCTTCAAAATCTGAGAAACCATGATTGATCCCGGTAAAGCAGTGAAACAGTCCACGGCAAAGCCTGTGCCTCCGGCAGCCGCAGTGCCCAGGCTGTTGGCCGGGGCTGTTTTTGGCCTGGCTTTTGGCTTTCTCTTGCAGAAAGGCGGCGTGGGAAAATTCAGCATACTCATCGGCCAACTGCTGCTCCAGGACTTCACGGTTGTGAAGGTCATGCTCACTGCGATTGTGGTGGGCATGGTCGGTGTCTTTATTCTGCATCACTTGGGCAAGGTGAACCTCCACATCAAGCCCACGCGAATCGGGGCCAACGTCATTGGCGGTCTGCTGTTCGGTGCCGGCTTCGCGCTGATGGGCTATTGCCCTGGCACGGCCGCCGCCGCGCTCGGACAGGGAAGCTGGGATGCGCTCTTCGGCATGGCGGGATTGGTCGTTGGTTCGTGGATTTACGCCGAGTTTTCAGGGCTGCTCAAACAATGCGTCGAGAAATGGGGCGATCTCGGGAAAGTGATGCTTCCGGATTTGCTGCATCTGCCGCGTGTCGTGGTTGTGATCGGCCTGGCCGCCACACTCACAGCCATCATTGTGCTGCTCGAATTTAAAACGACCCGATGAAAACCTGAGGAAATGCCCGCTACAAATTATGAAAACATGGATGAATACAATCGCCCTGGCCGCTCTATTCCTGATGCCGCTCGGAGGCTTGGCTGCTGAACCCGCCGCTAAAATGCACAAGGTGGTTTTCGAGATCGCGATAGACGGCGCGGAGAAATGGGAAGGGGCCTTGCGCAACGTGGAGAACGTCCAGAAATCGCTCGGTGCAAAGACCACAAAAATTGAAGTGGTCACACACGGAAAAGGCGTCGGGATGCTGCTCGCAAAAACTTCCACCGAGAACCCTGAACTGAAAGCAAAACTTGATCAACTTCATGGCGCAGGCGTTATCTTCGCTGTGTGCGAGAACACGATGAAGCGCGAAAAGCTCGACAAGAAAGACCTCGTGGAGTTGTCCACGACCGTTGATTCCGGCATCAGTGAAGTGATCCGCAAACAGGAGGAAGGTTATGCCTACATCAAGAGCGGAGGGTAGCCGGGACTCCCACCCGGCGTTGAACGTCTATGTCATGAGAATGGCCGCACCGTCCTTTCCCATTTATCCACCCCGCCCCACCCACTCATCCATGAAAACCAACCCGGACTCCATATGACACACTTCCTGATCCCCCTGCTCATAGGCGTCGCCATCGGCGCACTCACCGGCTACTTCGGCCAATGCAACTCCGGCGTCTGTCCGCTCACCTCCACTTGGTGGCGCGGGGCGATCTACGGGGGTGTGATCGGCTTGCTTTTTGCCTGGATGTCACGCCGCTAAATCAACCCGCACCCAAAAGGCCCGCCGCAGCATGGGTCTGTGTCTTTCCCGTTTTTTGGGGATCTGCTGACAGTTTCCGTCCACCTGTAGTCTAAACTCAAATCGAACCACCATGGACCACGACATCACCCGATATATTAATGACCATCTCGCCGGATCGTCCGGCGCACTTCTGCTGATACAGGAACTTGCGGAAAGCCATGACGCCCCTGAAGCACGGGACTATTTTCTTCATCTCAAGGAGAAAGTGAAGGCTGACCAGTGCGTGCTCGAAGACTTGCTCGAAAGAATCGGTCAGAATCCCAGCACGCTCCTGAAGGCCGCAGGGCGAGTGGCGGCGCACATCGGAAGCATCAAATTGATGTGGGAACAGGTTGAACCCGGTAAACTCGGCCTGTTCGAAGCATTGGAGATCCTCGCGCTGGGCGTGCAAGGCAAGCGCCTGCTATGGGTGGCGCTCAGAGAAATTGCCTCATGGTTTCCCGAGTGGGAAGGCATCGATTTTGCGGAGTTGGAACTCCAGGCGATCCAACAACGCGACGACATCGAATTCTGGAGGCTCCATGCAGCAAAGGATATTTTGGCGGGCGTGGAGCGCCGGGCCGTGACAACCCACGGAAGGGACTAGATTCGTTTCTAAGATCGTTTTATAATACGACAACGACGGGTGACCGACCCGGCCACGCCAACCCCGCACACGACAATCACCCCCATGACCACTCCGCAGATGCTCGCTTTTGGGATTCTTGCGGGAACGATGATCCTGTTCGTTTGGGGGAAGCTTCGCTATGATGTGGTGGCGGTACTCGCCCTGCTGGCCTCGCTGGCCGCTGGCACGGTGCCGGCGGACAAGGCTTTTTCCGGTTTCAGCGACGATATCATCATTATCGTTGGCAGTGCGCTGGTCTTGAGCGCGGCAATATCGAGATCAGGGATCATCGAGAGCGGGCTTGGCCTTGTCAGCAACCGGGTCAAACAAGTTCAGTGGCAGCTCACCCTGCTGGTCGGTTCGGTGACCCTCCTCTCGGCGTTGGTAAAAAACATCGGCGCGTTGGCCATGTTGATCACCGCTGCATTGAAAATGGCCAAGAAGTCGAACACTTCTCCCTCGGTTTTCCTCATGCCCATGTCGTTTGGATCATTGCTTGGCGGCCTCATCACCCTGGTAGGCACGTCCCCGAATATCATCGTCTCACGGGTGCGCGAGCAGATGACGGGCGAGCCTTTCCGGATGTTTGACTATGCCCCCGTAGGACTCGGATTGTCTTTCGTCGGCCTGTTGTTCCTGCACTTCTTCTACCGGCTGTTACCTTCCGGTCGACAGGCCGCGCCGACCCTGGGTGAGGCGGTGGACATCAAGGACTACACGACTGAGGCCGTAATCGGGGAAGGTTCGCCCGCGATCGGGATGACGGCGGCCGAATTCATCGTGAAGCATGAAAGGGCCGTGAAGATCACCGGGATTCTGCGCGGCGCCGATCGAATGAAGGTCCCGCCGGGAAATTCCACATTGAAGGAAGGCGACATCTTGGTGCTGAAAGCCGACCCCGAGCAACTGGAGCAGGTGATCTCGGCGGCGGGGTTGGTTCTGGCAGGTCAGGACCGGACGGCGGTTACTGAAAACCGCAATCAGGACGTTGGGGTGATCGAGGCGGTGATCACGGCGAACTCGCCGCTGGTTTCGCGGGCTGCGGGCGACATGAAATTGCACAAACGGCACGGAGTCAACTTGCTGGCCATTTCCCGCTCAGGCAAACGGCTGACCGAGGGTCTGCGGGACACCCGTCTACTGGCCGGAGATGTGATCGTTCTACAAGGACCGTTGGAAATTCTTCCCGAGCGCCTGGGCGATCTGGGATGTCTCCCGCTGGCCGAACGCACCATCCATCTGGGCAGCGTGCGCCGGGGGGTGATACCGGTGGCCATTCTGGCGGGTGCCATGGCGTTGGCCGCGTTTGGTCTGGTGCCCGTGGCAGTGGCCTTTTTCGGGGCCGCCACATTGGTTCTTCTCACAGGGGCACTGCCGCTGCGGGCAGCCTACGAGAATGTGGAATGGCCGATTCTTGTCATGTTGGGCGCACTGATCCCCGTAAGCGGGGCCCTGGAGCATACCGGGGGAACACAGCTTGTCTCGGATTGGCTTGCCACGGCCGCAGGCGGGTTGCCGCCGTGGGGCGCGGTCGGGCTTATTCTGGTAGCCGCGATGGCGGCCACGCCTTTCCTCAACAACGCGGCCACCGTTCTGGTGATGGCTCCGATCGCGGCAAGGTTCGCCACCGACCTGCAAATGCAGCCGGACGCCTTCCTGATGGCTGTGGCGGTGGGTGCGGGTTGCGATTTTCTGACCCCGATCGGGCACCAGTGCAACACCCTGGTCATGGGGCCGGGCGGATACCGCTTCGGCGACTACGCCCGGCTCGGCGCGCCGCTCTCGCTGATTGTGATTGTTGTCGGTGTGCCGATGATTCTGTACTTCTGGCCGGTTCGCTGACGCAAACCTCGAAGTCCACACTGGGAAACTGTCCCCCAAAAACATAAGTTTTGACAGCCATTCAGGGTTCTCCAAGGTCACTTCAATCTGGTCGAAGGTCTGTTTCCACCGCTAAACCAAACCCAAAAGGAGACAGCCTGCGCCGGAGCCGGGAAAAATTCAGCCCAAACCGTTATGGAAGAACCCGTCAAGTTTTGGTTCGAAACCCAGCCGAAGGACCGCATCCGCGTCGGCTTTATCGGTTGTGGCGATCACGCCTACCGCAACGTCTATCCGTCCTTCCGTTACACCCCGATCGACCTGCGAGCGGTCTGCGACCTGCGCCAGGACCGTGCCGAGGCCTTCGCCCGAACCTTTGGCGCGCCCGCCGCACTGACCGATCACCGCGAACTGCTGCGCAATCCGGAGATCGAGGCGGTTTTCATCGTCACCAACTACACGCCCGAGGGCCATCCCCGCGCCACTGCCCTGGCGCTCGAGGCGGTACGGGCGGGCAAGCACGTGTGGATGGAAAAGCCACCCGCCTCCTCGGTCGGCCAGCTCATCGAGCTGCGCCAGGCGGCGTTGGAGCACAAGCGCACCGTGATGGTCGGCTTCAAGAAGATGTTCACCCCGGGGGTCGAGAAGCTGCAGCGCATCATCGCCAGCCCCGAGTTCGGCGGCCTCAGTTCGATCACCGTGCGCTATCCCGAGTCGCTGCCCGCCAACCCGGCTGACGACAAGGCGATGGTTGGCTTCCTTGACCACATCGTCCACCCCGGTTCGGTGCTGCACGCCCTTGCCGGACCGATCAAGCGCCTCACCATCGAGCGCGAGGAGCGCACCGGCGCGACCGTCGCCACCCTGCGCTTTGCTTCGGGGGTGGTTGGCGCGCTGCACCTCAGCGCCGGCCAGAGCGGCACCTCCCGTTTGGAGCGGGTCGAGATTGTTGGGAAGGGTTCGAATGCGGTGCTGGACAACGGCATCCACCTCACTTGGTACCGGCCCGGCAACCGCGGACCCTACGGTCGGGCCGCTTCCTTCGTGCGCGAGGACGCCATGGCCCCGCTGACCTGGGAGCCGGAGTTCTCACTGGGCAACCTGGCCAACAACAACCTGTTCCTCCTCGGCTACGTTCAGGAGATTGACGCATTCTGCCGGGCCGTGCGCGAGGGCGTGCAACCGCCCAAGGCCAACCTCGACGACGCCATCGCCATTCTCCGCCTCTACGAGGCCTACCGCCGGCCACCCGGCCAGCCCGTTGATCTGGAAGCCTGATCGGCTGCTTATTTCATCGGGGAAAATTCTCCATTCCCCATGCGGTGCGCAGTTCGGAATAGTTTCCGAAACGCGAACCCCAGTACAACAATCCAAAGTGATTTACTTCGTCTTTCTCTTCCAAGAAATTTTAGGCTAAGCCTTTCCGGATGGATCTGAATTTGTATGGTTATACCATACAAACACGAAGAGACCCGGATTCGATTTCCCTGGAGGCTTTCGGGGATTCGCGGGTGCTTGGATGTACTTCGAGGAGGGTGCCGGGAGTCGGCGATGCTTGACTCCCGGGTTGGTCCAACCTTGGATGTCAGAAAATCATGAAACGTCTGGTTTATCCTCTTTTAGTTTGTGCCGGTTCCCTCGCTGCGTTGTTCATTTTTCTTTTCCTCCTCGGCCCAAAAATCGAGGCCATGTTCCAGGATGCCGGGGGGCGTTCGTTCTATATGACCGATCGGTGGATGGACGCGACCCTACAATTGGGCGCCCGGAGCTATTCCTGGTTTTGGGTTCCCGTTTCATTGACCCTGGTGCTTTTCCTCGCCGCGGTGCTTTCCGTTGTTCCCGAGAAAATACGGCACTGGACGGGCCGGATATTCCTGGTCTGGAGCCTGGGCTTGTTCGTATTGGCAGGCTGGTGCATGGCAATGGGCGCGATCGGTGGCATGCTGGTGGCCGGGGCCTTCGATACCAAAGCACGGATGTATGAGAGGGTGCTCCGGGAGCAATCCATTTTGGAACAGGCGGAGGGCCGCTACGCCAAGACGATGGAGATGCTGGCCCGGATGAGGAATCTGCGCCCGGTGGAAACGCCGGTGGAGAAACTTGATCCGAAGGAACGCCGCAACCGGAAGGGCGATTTGATCCGGCTCATGTATGCCGAGAATTCTCCCGAAATGAAGAAACGGGTGCTGGCTTCGCTGTGGCCCCTCCGGGCGGAGATCAAGGAGGGAACGAGCGAAGCGGAGAAGGTGCGGGAAGTGGCGCATTTGCTGACAGGAAATGAGTTCTTAAAGCTGGAGGATTTCTTCACCTGGTTGGAGCCCCGGCTGGGTCGTGAAGGTTGGGAGCCGGTTCCGGCTTATCGATTGGTTGCTCCGGGGGACAAGCCTTGAGAAAGGCATGAGTCAACACATGACTCATGACAGACTGGAGCAAAAATAAGCTGCATTTTCAGGATATTTTCTGAAATCCAAACCCGCTCCGTCGCACCTTAACACGCCAACGTATTCTCTCGATTCCCAATTTGCGGGAGCACATGAACCAGAAAGATCGCGAGTGGCAGGGGCGCGAGGACTGGCCTACCCCAAAACACATAAGTTTCGACAGCCATTCAGGGTTCTCCAAGGTCACTTCAATCTGGTCGAAGGGCCGTTTTCTCCGCGAAATCAAACCCCCAAGGAGAAGTCCTGCGCCAGAGCCGGGAAAAATTCAGCCCAAACCGTTATGGAAGAACCCGTCAAGTTTTGGTTCGAAAACCCGCCCAAGGACCGCATCCGCGTCGGTTTTATCGGTTGCGGCGATCATGCCTTTCGCAATGTCTATCCGGCTGGTGCTGCCCCCTCAACTGTAGCGTTCACAAAGTTAGTACTGCCGGTTGGTTTGGGTTGTTGTTGACCTCATGCCCGACGCAGGGAGGCGTAGCCGACCGTAGTCGGGCATGAGCTGCAAATTCTT
>Ga0209066_10001906_pt1 | contig 26598 bp, 15 predicted proteins | sample All_14_2_FD_187198 | JGI IMG/M metagenome (GOLD analysis project Ga0209066, IMG submission 187198) | Freshwater microbial communities in response to fracking from Pennsylvania, USA - Allegheny Zone_MetaG_DW_15 (SPAdes) (version 2) ...
GGGTCCGGCAGCGGCAACGAGCGCAACCTCTGCCTCCGCGAGTTGGCCGTGGCCCGGGCGCTCTACCGGTGCGGCGACTGCGACGGCGCGGCAGAGGCCACCTTGAAGCGCTACGCGGCCGACCTGCGCGGCGTCTACGCCCTGCATGCCACGGCCGTGCTGAAGGCGGGGAAATAGCGGACCCGGCGGACGCTCCGGCCGCCTCGGAGATGCGGCCCTGCCCAAAACGGCTGCACCTTTAGATGAACCGCTCGAGCCGCATAGCACGCATCGCGCAGAGAGAGCGGTCCGGAGGGCCACGCTTCCCGGCCGTTTCATCCCTCTCTGCGCGCCTTGCGCTCGTTGCGGCTGACCCGCAACGGCGCTCACGAGGCTCATCCAGACTCAGAACTTCCAACCGACGCCCAGGATGTAGCGGATGTCCTTCTTGTCGCGGTCTTCGGCGGGCTGCGAGTTGTAGGCCATCTGGGCCTTGGCCTCCAGCAGCATGCGGGCCGTCAGCGCGGCCTGCAGACCCACGTCCGTGTTGACGAGATAGACGTCGAGCCGCTCGGTGCTCGGGATGTACTCCAGATTGTGGAAGCCCTTGACGTGTTCGTTGAAGGACTTGTCGAGGTGATACGCGAAGCGACCGGCCATGTAGGTGCGCGTCTCGCTGGGGTCCGTATACTTCTCGTACACGTACGTGCCGCCGGCTTCCGTGTCGAAATTCAGGTCCGACCGCTCGACCCATTGGTAACCCACACCGAGGCCGGGCGTCAGCCGCATGTCCAGATTCGCGATGCGGTCTTTCTCGTACCGCAGGTTGCCGTACCCGTAAAACTGCTGGGTGAAGAAGTAGTCGTACTGCCCCTTGGCGAACCAGTTGTCGGCGGTGAGGTTGTCGTCGCGCGTGGCGTTGTCGCGCTGCTTCGCGAAATAGTAGCCCGCGCCGAGCGTGATGCGGTCGTCGTCGGTCCTGCGCGCGGCCTCCGCCGTCACGCTGGCCGAGGAGCTCTCCGTGTTGCCGCGGATCAGCGTGGCCCCGGCGATCACGGCGCCTTTCCAGGCCGGCTTGTCGGGATTGATCTTGGCGACATCAGCGAGCGCCAAGGACCGGGGCTGCTGCGCGCCGTCAGGCGCCACGCCCACGAACCCGTCGTCGGAAGCGACGGCTTTCTGCGTATAGAGCGTGCCGTCCGCCATGGCGATCTCGATCGGCGCCTCGGTCGAGAAGGTTTTGATGTCCTCCATGTTCAGGGTCAAGGCCCCCGCGACCTTCGAATCGAAGACCATCTTGCCTCCGGCGACCGATTTGACCGTTCCCGTCAGCCGGTCGCCCGACTTGAACAGGACCTCGTCAGCGAAAGCGGCGCTCAGCACGCTGAAGCCACCTGCGAGCATCCATCCCCACGGCTTTTTCATGCGTCATCTCTCCTTTTTTCGGTTGTTTCTGAATTCATTCCGGCCTTCAACGGCTAACGGAACAAAAAACCTCACGCCAGCTTTATCACTTTTTTGTAACTTTAAGGGACCGGCCAAGAAAGCGCAAGCGCAAAGGCCGGGTGATTTACAGTCACAATTGCGGGTCCAGCCCCCTCGACAAAGCGCCCCGCTCCCTGATACTGTTATCGAAACCATGAAAACGCACCTCCTGAGTCTGCTCGCGCTCGCGCCCCTCCTGCTCGCCGCAACGCCCGCTCCCGAAGGCGGAACGCGAGTCATCCCTGCCAACGCCATCGCCACGCTGCGCGAGAGCGCCACCTCCAAAGCCGGCGCGCTGACGCGCGTCAAGGTCGAGGGACAGCCTTTCGCCGAAGCGCTGCGCTGCGAGATCGCCTCGCAGGCGGCGCACCCGTGGGAAGCCCAATTCCAGTTCCGCACCACGCGCCGGGTGGAGCGGGGCGAAGTGCTCTGGGCCCGCTTCTATGCCCGCACCGTCGCCGCCAAGACCGAGACCGGCGAGGGCCGCATCTGCGCGATCTTCGAGAAGGCCGGCCCGCCCCACGACAAGTCGCTCAGCCGCGACCTCGATCTCAGCCGCGAGTGGAAGGAGTATTTCTTCCCCTTCAAGGCGCTGGCCCGCTACGAGCCCGGCCAAGCCGGAACCGGCTTTCACCTCGGCTTTCTGGAGCAGACGGTCGAAATCGCCGATTTCGAGGTGTATGCCTTTGGGCAAGGTTTCGACCTGGCCCGCCTGCCGCGCACGCAGACCACCTATCCCGGGCAAGACCCCGCAGCGCCCTGGCGCGCCGCCGCGGACGCGCGCATCGAGCAGCACCGCAAAGCCGACCTCACGGTGCGCGTCAAGGATGCGGCGGGCCAGCCGCTGCCGGGCGCCAAGGTCGCCGTGGCCATGAAGCGCCACGCCTTCGGCTGGGGCTCGTGCGTCACGGTCAAAGGACTCCTTCAGCAAGACGCCGACGGCGACCGGTACCGCAAGATCATCGAGAGCCTCTACACCCGCGTCGTGTTCGAAAACGACCTCAAGTGGCACAGCTGGGACAACCCTGCGAGGCACGCGGATATCCTCAAAGCCACCGATTGGCTGCGGAGCCGCAACATCGAGGTCCGCGGCCATTGCCTGGTCTGGCCCTCTTGGAAGAACACGCCCCGCGACCTGCAGGCGCTCAAGGACAACCCCGAGGCGCTGCGCCAGCGCATCAACCGCCACATCGAGAGCGAGGTCTCCGCCCTGAAGGGCCGCCTGGTGGACTGGGATGTCGTCAACGAGCCGTACAACAACAACGACGTGATGAAGGTGCTGGGCGACAGCGAGATGATCGCCTGGTTCAAGCTCGCGCGCCAGCACGACCCGGAGGTCAACCTCTACCTGAACGACTACGCGATCCTTTCGGCCGGCGGCATGGACAAGCTCCACCAGGACCACTTCGAGAAGACGCTGCGCTTCCTCAAAGAGGGCGGCGCGCCGATCACCGGCCTCGGCATGCAGTCCCACTTCGGAGGGACCCCCACGCCGCCTGAAAAGATGCTCGCGATCCTCGACCGCTACGCCGCGCTCGGCCTCGACATCTCGATCACCGAGCACGACATCGACACCGCGGACGAGCAGCTTCAGGCGGACTTCACCCGCGATTTCCTGACGACCGTCTTCAGCCACCCTTCCGTCGTGGCGGTCCTGACGTGGGGCTTCTGGGAGAACGCGCACTGGCGTCCCAACGGCGCCTATTACCGCGGCGACTGGTCGGTCAAGCCCGCCGGGCAGGTCTGGCTCGACCTCGTCATGAAGCGCTGGTGGACGGACGTCACGCTCGACACGGCGGCGGACGGCACGGCGCGCACGCGCGGCTTCCTGGGCGACTACGAGATCACCGTCACGCACAACGGCGCCAGCAAAACCGTCCCGGCCAAGCTGGCGAAAGCCGGCGTCACCGTCGACCTCTCCCTGTAGCCGCCGCCCCCTTCTCTCACGGACTGAGGCGCAGGGAATACGCTTTCTCTGCGCCGTCTTCCGGTGTATCCTTTTGAGCTGAATCAACAAAAGGGGGAGTTTCCATGCATCTGTTTTTCCGCGCGTTGTGCGTCACCGGGGTTGTCGTGTCCTGCGCCTGGGCGGACGACGCGCCGTTCATGAAAGGCCGGCGCTTCGCCGTCGGCGACTACACCAGCGGCAAGGTCTGCATCGTCGAGGCGGACGGCTCCGTCAGCTGGGAACAGAAAGCGCCCAACTGCAACGACCTCTGGATCCAACCCGGAGGCGCCATCCTCTTCTCCACCGGGCACGGCGCCAAAGAGGTCGCCAAGGACGGCGCGGTCAAGTTCGAGTACAAGAGCGCCGCCGAGATCTACGCGGTGCAGCGGCTCGCCAACGGCAACACCTTCGTGGGCGAATGCAGCACGGGGCGCCTGCTGGAGCTCGCGCCCGACGGCAGCACCGTCGTGAAAGAGCTGCGCCTCCTGCCCGCCGACAAACCCGGCGGCCACGCCTACATCCGCAACGTCCGCGTCCTGGCGAACGGCAACTTCCTCGCGGCCCACTACGGCGGCCGCTACGTGGCCGAATACACGCCCGACGGCACGGCGGTCTGGACTTTCAAGACGCCCGGCGGCCCGCACAGCGTGACGCGCCTGGCGAACGGCAACACGCTCATCGCCTGCGGCGACAACGGCACGCCCTGCCTGATCGAAGTCACGCCGGACGGGAAGACCGTCTGGGAGCTGAGCAACAAAGACCTCCCCGACGCCCCGCTCAAGTTTCTCACCGGCTTCCACAAGCTGCCCAACGGCCACGTGCTCATCAGCAACTGGGTCGGCCACGGCAAATTCGGCACCGCCCCCCACCTGCTGGAGGTCACTCCGGAAAAGAAGGTGGTCTGGACCTTCGCCGACCACAAGACCTTCAAGACCGTGGCCACCGTGCAGGTCTTCGGCGAAGGAGACGCGCCCCTCAGCGGCGAGGGCGTGCACTGAGTGGTGAACCGTGAGAAGTGAGTAGTAAGTAGTAAGTAGTAAGTCGTAAGTGGTGAGTGGTGAGTGGTGAGTGGAGCGACGTTGAAGATTGAGGACAGCGATGAATGACGAGGCGGAACTGATCACGACGGGCGAGGCGCTGGAGCGCGTGGCCGAGCGGCTGTTGAAAACGGACGCGGTCGCCGTCGACACGGAGTTTTTCTGGGAGCGGACCTTCTATCCGGTGCTCGGTCTGGTGCAGCTCGCGGCCGACGGCGGGTGCTGGCTGATCGACACGGTGAGGCTGCAAGACCTCCGCGCGCTCGGGCCGGTGCTCGCCGACCCCGCGATCACCAAAGTCCTGCACGACGCGCCACAGGACCTCGGCATTCTGGCGCGCGCCACCGGCGCGCTGCCTCGCACCGTCTTCGACACGCGACTGGCCGCCGGCTTCGTGGGGCTCGGCTCGACCTCTTCGCTCCAGGCCCTGCTGCGGCAGGTCCTCGGCATCGAGCTCGCCAAAGCCGAGACCCGCTCCGACTGGCTGCGCCGCCCCCTCAGCGCGAGCCAGCTCAATTACGCCGCGGACGATGTGCTCCATCTACTCGCCCTGCGCGACGCCCTGTTCAGCCGCTGCACGGACGACACGGTCCGCGGCTGGCTGGCTGAGGAGCTCGCCCGGCTGGACGACCCCGCGCTCTACGGCGACCGCGACCCGCGCCGCATGTTCCTGCGGGTCAAGGGCGGCGCGCGGCTCGGCGCGCGGCAGCTGGCCGTGCTGCGCGAGCTCGCCGACTGGCGCGAGCTGGAGGCGCGCGGCCGCGACTGGCCGCGGGCCCACGTGCTGCCCGACGACCTGCTGGTGGCCCTCGCGCTGCGTGCGCCGCTGGAGCGCCGCGCGCTCAGCGACATCGAGGGCTGGCCGCGCAACATCCCCGTCGAGGTCGCCGACAAGGTCCTGTCCGCCATTGCGAAAGGGCTCGCCTGCCCCGAGAGCGAGTGCCCGGCCGCGAGCGACGACCCGGATGTGGCGACGAAGCGCGCGCTGAGGCCGAAGAGCGACCGGCTGCTGGCGCACCTCGCGGCGGTCTGCGCGCCGCATCAGGTCGACCCCGCGCTGGCGGCCTCGCGCGCCGAAGCCGACGCGTATGTGCTGGGCCTCGCCAACGGCGACGTGTCGGGCCACCCGCTCGCGCAGGGCTGGCGCAAGACGCTGGCGAAGGATTTCACCCTGTGAGCCGCCTGCTGCGTTTGGCCACGGCCCTGTACCTCGGCGCGCTGCACCCCCTCGCGGCGGAGGACTGGCCGCAATGGGGAGGGCGCAACGCGCGCCATTTCGTGGCCGGCGAAACGCAGCTGCCCGAGACGTTCCAGCCCGACCGCACGGAAGTCACCAACGGCATCCAGACCGAGGTTGCAGGCGAGAACGTGAAGTGGACCGCTCCGCTCGGGACGCAGTCCTATGTCACGCCGGCCGTGTCGCAGGGGCGGGTGTATGTCGGCGCAAATGACGCCAGGGTCGATCCCGCCCGCTTCCGCCGCACGAAAGGCAGCGTTTTCGACTGCCTCGACGAAGCCACGGGGCGGCGTCTCTGGCGCCTCGTCATTCCCCGGCTCAAGACGCAGAACAAGCTGTTCAACTTCGACGACCTGGATCTCGGCCTCTGCTCGTCGCCGACCGTGGAGGGCTCCCGCGTGTACATCATGGGAAGCCGCGGCGACGTGCTCTGCCTCGACGTCAACGGCCAGGCCGACGGCAACGCGGGCCCGTTCACCGATGAAGGACGATACATGGTCGACGCGCGGAATTTTCCGGACAAGCCGGGACGTTTCGCGCCGACAAACGCCCCGGCTGCGCCCGAGCCGGTCGAACTCCGCGCCGACGACGCGGACATCGTCTGGCGCTACGACCTGCTTGAAGCGCTCGATGTCTGGCCCCAAGACGCGGCCGACTGCTCGATCCTCGTCTCTGGCGACTGCCTGTATGTCTGTACCTGCAACGGCGTCGACCGGTCGCACAAGACCCTCCCGTCGCCGGATGCGCCCAACCTGATTGTGCTGGACAAGCACACCGGCACCCTGCTGGCGGTCATCGACAAACCGCTGGGCACCGCGCTGTTCCACGGAGACTGGTCGTCTCCGTCGCTCGGCCGCGTCAACGGCCGGGATCTCGTTTTCTGGGGCGGCGGAGACGGCGTCTGCTACGCGTTCGACGCGCGGATCGAGCCGGGCCAAGACGGCAAACCCGGGAAGCTGAACCGGGTTTGGCAGTTCGACTGCAACCCGGCCTGCAACCGGGAGCGCGACGGAAAGCCGCTGCCGTACAACAAGAACGGCCAAGGGCCGAGCGAAATCATCGCCACGCCGGTCTTCGAGAAGGGTCGCGTCTATGTGGCCGTCGGACAAGACAGCCGCCACGGGCCGGGCAGAGGGTGCCTGTCCTGCATCGATGCGACGCAGACGGGGGACATCACGCAAACGGGCAAGCTCTGGCAATGCCTGGACGTGGGGCGCAGCTTCTCGAGCGCCGCGGTCACGCCGGACGGGCTGGTCTTCATCGCCGACTATGGCGGCGTGCTGCGCTGCCTCGATGCCGACACCGGGCACGAGCACTGGTCGCACGACCTCCGGGGACGCGTCTTCTGCTCCCCGTTCTGCTCCGGCGGACGGGTGTACATCGGGACAGAGGCGGGGCGCCTCACCGTCGCGGAGGCCTCGCGGGAAAAACGCATCCTTGGCGAGATCCGCTTCGACAGCCCGATCTACGCCACGCCCGTCGCGGCGAACGGCGTGCTCTACGTGGCCTCCCAGCGGACGCTCTACGCGTTCCAGCGGAATTAGCCCAGCAGGACGCGCACCACGTCCGCCGCTGTGTAGTTCGGATGGTCGGCCGTGCAGAAGAGGCCGACGTTCGCGAAGTCGTCGCCCAAGGTGACGATCCCGGGCTCGCGCGAGCCGTCGGGCAAAATCTGGCCGAGCCCGATATCCGCGAACAGCCCGTTGCAGATGCACTTGCGTCCGACCGTGTCCTCGATCTTGCCGCCCTTGGCCAGATAGGCCGCCTCGGGTTCCGCCGGGCAGCGGTACCCGATGGTGCCGTCGTCCTTCAGATACGGCTCGCGCAGGTAGCCGAGGTCGCAGCGCTTCGGGCGCCGCGCAAAGACCTCGGGCTCCGAGAGCGTGCCCTCGAGCTGGGCGACCTTGAACGGAAAGCCCGTGGGCGAGACCACGGGATCGGTGACGACCTTGGCCTTGCCTTCAAACGCTTTGCGCACCAGCGCCAGACGCTTCTCGGGCTCCAGTCCCGACTCCTCACAGAGCGCGAAGGCCGTGCCGACCTGGACGCCGGCCGCCCCGTCCGCGAGCGCCTCGCGGACCTTCTCGGGGGAGCCGTAAGCGCCGCCCAGCCAGAACGGCAGGCCGATCTTGCGCATCGCCTCCAGGTTGACCACGTCGCGGGGCCCGTAGATCGGCTGTCCGTCGGCGGTCAGCTTCATGGGCCCGCGCGGCGGCGCGTTGTGTCCGCCGGCCAACGGGCCCTCGATCACGAACCCTTCAACGCTGCCGCCAGCGCGGCGGAGCAGCATCGTGGCCAGAGAGTCGGAAGAGATGATGGGCAGGAAATCGGGACGCGTCAGAGCGGGCGGAGTCGCCCCTTCGATGAAGAGCGCGGGATCGAACACCCGCTGGCAGTCGGTGTCGGGCTTGGCGCCGGTCACGCGGATCGGATACGTCGCGGCCTCGTGCCGAGAGAGCAGGTCCAGCACCAGCGGCATTTCGACGGGGATGCCTGCGCCCATGATGACCACGGCCGCGCCCGCCAGCATCGCCCCGTAGGCCGCCGGCAAGTGCGGCAGCTGGATCTTCTCGAGATAGTTGATGCCCACCGGGTTGGAGTGGCCTTCGCGGGCCAGAAAGACCTCCACGTAGTTCGAAACGATATAGAGCTCGTCCAACCAGTGGTGGTTCTTGATCACGGCCTGCCCGACCGTCTTATAGGGAGCCTCAGGCTTTTTTCCGCCCGGCACGAAAAACATGTCGAGAATGCGCTGCGCCATCTGCGGGAAGGGAAAATGCTCGAGCGCCCGGCGGCACTCGCCGCCCAGGTCGCCGTCCTGCAGACGCCTCGCCAAGACCTGATCGAGACCGGTTCCGGACACGACGCCAAGCTGCCCGATGCGCGACACGGCTTGAGCCAGACGCCAGTTCGAAACGCCGACGCCCATGCCGCCTTGAATAACTTTGGGAAGGGATATATGCATGCTGATTACTTCACTCCGTCCACCGACCGCACAGGTGCCCCATAAAACGGCACAAAGCGTCCAAATGACAAGGCGTAACTTTAGCAGGATCATGGCAAAAGTCTACCGTTTTCCACGTTCCGGACGAGCGGAAACGGTCCGCCTGCGAGCCCCCGAAAGCCGCATCCTTTGGGCGGGAGAGGCGAGTGTCTGCTCGCCCGCGCCGACAGCCGCGGTCTCCAACAAACCGTGCGTGCGCCCCGACGGCGGGGTCGCGCCTCAAATCGCGCCCTCAAATCGCGCTTGACCCGCAAAGATCCATCCCCTACGCTATGACCCATCGTATTTTGGAGCTGAACATGCGGCCGAGGACGCCGCCGGATTCACTCGAAAAACAAAGGAGCCTTGCATGAGCAACACGTCGGTGCCTTCCTATCTGGAGTGTGCGAAACCTAACCCGTCGGCCAACCGCGCGCCCTGGTTCAAGAACACGGCCCCCACCTACGCGGGCATCTTCCTGTGGTTCGTGTTCTGGTCCTACTCGCTGGGTTCGGGAACCCCCGGCGGCATGCTCTCGGCCGGCGTCGGCGTGGCGCTCGCCAGCGTGCTCGTGGCCGCGCTGCTCTGCCACTTCGCCTTCTACTATCTTCCCGCCCGCTTCGGCCAGAAGACCGGCCTGCCGCTCTACATCGTCGGCTCCTCGACCTTCGGCGCGACCGGCGGCTTCCTGCTGCCCGGCTTCCTGATGGGCCTGCTGCAGTTCGGTTGGCTCGCGGTCAACATCTGGGGCTCCTCCATGGCCATGAACGCGATGTTCGGCTTCACCGGCATCCCGCTCTACATCGTGATGGCGGTCTGGGGCATCGCGGCCGTGGTCGCCGCCCTCGCCGGCATCCAGTACGTGGCCAAGTTCTCGACCTACCTGCCGCTGATCCCCGCCGCGATCCTGATCGCGCTGGTGGCCAAGACCGTCGGCGGGCTGGGCAGCTTTGACCCGCAGGCGCTGGTCGCGGCTTCCTCCGCCTCCCTGGCGCGCGACACCGGCGCGGTCGTGGCCAAAGGCCTGAGCGCGTTCGGCGTCTTCGCCTTCGCCCTCACCTACATCGTCGGCTTCTTCGCCACCGCCGGCGCGGCGGGCGTGGACTTCGGCACCGGCTCGCGCAACAAGAGCGACGTCGCGCTGGGCGGCCTCGTGGGCGTGGCCCTCGCGATCTTCCTCACCATCGGCGCGGCGATCCTGATCACCGCCGGCTACTACGGCACGGACGCGGGCAAGGCTGCGATGGCCGCCGGCACCGTCGACCTGAACCCGATGAACCTGATGAGCAAGATCTTCAGCGACAGCCTGGCCAAGTGGCTGGCCTTCGCGCTGGCGATCACGGCCTTCCCGAGCGCCTGCTTCTCCTCGCTGATCGCCGCCAACTCGATCAAGACCACCCTGCCCAAGGTCAACCCCTGGGTCTCCTGCGGCATCGGCTGCGTCGTCTCCATCGCGCTCGCGATCTCCGGCGTCGCCGGCAAGTGCATCGCGGTCTTCGCCTTCATCGGCGCCTCGTTCGGCCCGATCTGCGGCGCGATCACCATGGAGTACATCCTGAGCAAAGGCCGCTGGAGCGGCCCGCGCGCGGCCTTCAACCCGGCCGGCTGGATCTCCTGGGCCGTCGGCTTCGCCATTGGCGTGCAGCCCAACTTCGCCGCCCAGTGCGGCTTCTCGATCCCGGCCGCGCCCGTCGTGGCCTTCATCGCCGGCGCCGTGATCTACGCCCTGCTCTCGAAGGCGCAGAGCGCCGTCCTGCCCTATCCGCAGGCCAACCAGCAGAGCGCCGACTGAGCGCCCCCCAACGAACCCTGAAAAAAGGCGTGCCGCACCCGTGCGGCACGCCTTTTTTGTTTCTCCGGCCGCCGCGCTCTGCGCAAAACCGAACATCTTTTTGCGCAAACCGCTGTGGCACACAGCGCGGGTTCAGTGTTATACTGAGTCTGTTGACGTGGATAATATGCGTGCGGACCTTAAAAAATCATCGGAGTAATGCCATGACCTCCCGAACCTATGCCGGTATGCTGCTGTGCGCGGTGTTGACCCTCTCTGCCGCAGGCGACACCCTGGTGGACGCCGGACAGTCGCTCACCGTGACGAACGCCGAAGACCTGGGCTTCAGCAACATCCAGCTGGGCAGCGGGGCTTCGCTGGTGTTTGCGGGGACCGCCGCTATCCCCGGAGGCCTGAACGAGTTCACGCGCTCGGGCGCCGGCGGCCTCGGCACCCCCGGCGTCACCTCTTACGGCACGTGGACCCGCTTCACGACCAACGCCTTCTGGGCCGGCACCAACTTTTCGACGACCTCCACGGAGTACATCTACACCGGCCGCTGGCTGATTCCGGCAGACGGCACCTACAGCGTCTACGAGCACATCGACGACGCCGCGCTGATCGCGATCGACGGCCGCACGGTGCTTCAGAACGGCTCCTACAACACCGCCACGTGCGTGCGCAACCTCGCGCTCACGGCGGGCTGGCACGACCTTGAGCTCCGCCTCTACAACAACGCCTTCAACGGTGGACTTTTCACGGACGCCCTCGCAAGCGGGTTCCTCTTCAGCCCGAGCAACGACCTGATCAGCGTCGCGAACCAGACCAACGCCTATCCCTTCGCCGACCCCGGCGACGGCAGCGTGCTGCGCCCCGTCCACAACGGGACGCTCTTCCAGAAAATCTTCGTGGCGGAGAACGCCACCCTCGACCTCACGGCTCAGGGACACGACGTGCCGCTGGCCCTGACAGGCAGCCTGCTGCCCGCCTACACCGCAGGCAGCGCCAAACTCACCGTGACGGGAGGCCCCGGCGAGCTGCTGCTGGGCACGCCCAACCTCGGCGCGCAGTACACGCCGTACAACGCCGACATCGCCTTTGCCGGCGTCAGCAGCCCCGCAGGCGTCACGTTCCGCGACTTCTCGACCTTGATCACGGTCCCGACCTCGTGCGCCTGGCGCGTCGCCAACAACGCCACCGTCGCGCTCTACGGCACGAACCTGTTCGGCACCGGCGACCTCGTGCTCACCAACCACAACCTCTACCTCCTCTCTCCGTTCGCGGCCGCCCCCGATGCGGTCGTCCGCGTTCAAGGCGCCAACCTGACCGCCGCCCTGAAGCCCTGCACCCTGGACTCGAACGGCTGGTGGTCCGGCTGGGCCGCCACCCTCACCAACGACATCTCCCTCGAGGGCGTCAATTCGACCGCCCTCTTCCCGATCAACGTCGACTTCGCGATGCAAGGCGCGATCTCCGGAACGGGCACGGTCACGAAGACCGGCAACGCCCGCACCGAGATCCTCGAGCCCTGCACCTTTGTCGGCCCCGTCTCCTGCTCCGATCTAGGCACCTTCGTCTTCCGCTCCGACACCGCGGGCCACTCCAACAACACCGTCACCGTCGGCGCGGGCTCGACGTTCGCGCTCTACCCGGCCGGCTACGGCACGTCCGACACGACCGCGTGGATCAAGGCGCTGCGCGGCGGCGGCACCTCGGGCAAAGTCTACGTTCCCGCCCGCCAGACCCTGACGGTGGGCTATTTGGACGGCGCGCTGACGATCGAGGGCGGCGCGAATGCGATCGTGCACATCCACACGCTGGGCACGAACGCCGTGCTCTCGGTCACCGGACAGGCCGCCGTGCGTTTGGACGCGGCCGCGCCGGGCGCCTCCCTGACCCTGGCCGGGCCGTCCACGCCGCTCTCCGTCACCGGCGCCGGAGTCGTGCTCGACGCGTTGACCCTGACCTCCGGCGCGGTGCCGGTCACGGGCGCCCTCACCGTCAACCTGCTGGGCGGCGGCGGCACGCTCCTCAAGCAGGGACCGGAGACGCTTCGGGTCCATTTCAGCACCAACACCGCAGGCGTCAAGGTCGACCAGGGCCAGCTGGTGGTAGCGCCGCCCGCGCCCGAAAGCGTCCTCGGCGACCTCCCCGCGCTCTGGCTCGACGCCTCGGCCAGCAACGTCTTCACGCAGTACAAGAGCTACGCCTTCACCAACGGGTTCATCAACATCGAGCGCTGGAACGACCGCCGCCCGGGTGCGCCCTATTACGGTTTTAACGGCCGCGGGAACGACAACCGGCAGGTCTACCCGTACGTGATGACCGACAACCAGAACGGCAAACCCGTGGTCTCCATGGGCTCCTACCAGCTCACGCTCACCGACCCCTACATCGGCCCGGAAGGGAACGGCATCGAGGCCCGCCGCCTGCCGCTCTCCACCAACCTCTACCCGCAGTTCGCAGTCATGCTGTTCGGCAGCCAGCAGGGCGGCGGCGCCGCGGTCGTCGGCGGCGACCCGGCCTTCAACCGCGCCGGCTGGAGCTCCAACGACTTCCGCAACCCCGCCACGCCCATCCTGGCGAACGCCGGCACCCCCGTCTGGACCAACGGCGTCGCCGTGAACGCCACCAACACCGGCTTCAGCGGCGGCTACCAGATCCTCTCCGTCAACACCAAAGGCCTGCTCGTCAACGCGCTCGGCTGGCGCACCGACAACACGACCGCCGGCGGACAGAACTACGGCGAAGTGCTGCTCTACACCAACGCGCTCACCACCCTCCAGCGCATGACGGCCGAAGCCTACCTCGCCGCCAAGTGGGGTCTCCCCTACCCGTACGTCACGCCGCTCGCGACCGCCACCGTGGCCGCCGGCGCCACCCTGGAAATGGGCGGGGACTTCTCCGTCGGAACCCTCTACGGCGCAGGCAGCCTGACCGTTTCAACCGCCTCGGCCTTCACGCTCTCGGGCCTCTTCACGGGCTCGGTCGCCCTCAGCGGCGGCTCCACGCTCGCCATCCCCGACCTGCCCGCGCCCCCCGGCGACGAAACGGTGCCCAACTCCAGCCTGACCGGCTGGTACGACCCATCGCTCACCAACCGCGCCGTGCTCGGCGGAGCCTACACGCCCTCGCGGCCCCTGAACGTCGCCGCGCTCTACGACCGCACCACCACCAACCGCTATCTGCTCGGCACCTGCCCGACCGACATGAGCTTCGACCGCCGTCCCCTCCTGGCCGTCACCAACGGCCCGTGGGGCACGCCGCTCCACTGGCTCGACTACACCAACCTCTACTCGGGCGACTTGCAAGGCAACACGCTGCGCATGTACCGGAACCCCTCTTACATCGGCACCGCAGACACCACCCACGTGATCCCCACCAACGTTCAGAGCGGGTTCATCGTGCTCGACAGCGCACGCGGCGCCGGCGTCCCCATCACCTATAACGTGACAGCCAGCTCGGTCGTCACGCGAGACAACCCGCAATCCTACAGTTCCCCCATCTGGGGCTCCAACACGACCTGGTCCCTGAAAAGCGGCCAAACTTTCCTCGACGGCGTCTCGGTCAACGGTGCCGCGCGCGGTTTCAACGCCACCCCCGAACTGCTCTCGTTCGTCGCGACCAACACGTTCTCGGCCGCCTTCTTCGGCTATTACGGCGGCAGCGACGGCGCGACCGCGCCGAAGAACCGCGAGCGTCTCGGCGAGATCATCCTCTTCGAGACGGCGCTGAGCGACTCCGCGCGCGCCGGCATCGAGGCCTACCTGATGAAGAAGTGGCTGGGCAAGCTCCGCGCCGGCTACAGCGACGCCACGGCCTCCACGGTCTCCGGTTCGGGCACCGTCACCGCGGCCCGGCCGCAGCTGCTCCCGGCCCTCGACGCCGGCTTCAGCGGCACCGTCTCGCTGACCGGCACCGCCTTCGACTACACGCTCGCCACGAATGCAACGGGCGCTTTCGTCGTCTCGCCCTTGACCGTGCTCCCGGGCACGCTCGCGGTGGCCCCCGCCGGCACGCTCGCCGTGCATTTCGCCGTCAAGCCGCCGCCTGGACTCTACCCGCTGGTCACCTGCGGCGCAGTCGCGGGCAGCGGGTTCGCGGGATGGTCGCTGAGCGCCGACGGCTTGCTCCCCGCAGGCACGCTCTCGCTGAAGGCCACCGGCACCGGCGTCGCCCTCTCCGTGACCTCCCCCGGCACGCTCTTCCTGCTGCAGTGACGCGCCTCGCGGCCGCGCCTGCCATACGCAAAACTGATAATTATTATGCGCAAAATCCCGTAGTATCTGCCCGCGGGAAGCTCTACGATACGGTGCTGTACGGGCATGGTTTTCCGTGCCCCTAACCCGAGGACTGAAACCATGGCCACGACAATCGACCCGTCCACGCTCAAGATCACCGACGTCCGCTTCGCCGACATCGACGGCGCGCCCAAACGCTGCACCCTCATCAAGATCTACACCAACCAGGGACTGATCGGCTACGGCGAGGTGCGCGACGCCTCCAGCCGCACCTACGCCGCGATGCTCAAGAGCCGCATCCTCGGCGAGAACCCCTGCAACGTCGAGAAGATCTTCCGCCGCATCAAGCAGTTCGGCGGCCACTCGCGCCAGGCCGGCGGCGTGTGCGGCATCGAGGTGGCGCTCTGGGACCTCGCGGGCAAGGCGTGGGGCGTGCCCGTGTGGCAGCTGCTCGGCGGCAAGTTCCGCGACACCGTGCGCATCTACTGCGACACCGACTCCGAAGGCGGCGGCCGCGACATGGGCAAGGCCCTCAAAGAGCGCATGGCGCAGGGCTTCACCTACCTCAAGATGGACCTCGGCATCGAGCTGCTCATGGACCATCCCGGCTGCCTCAGCGCGCCCGGCGGCTTTCTCGAGACCATGCGCCACTACAAGAAGACCGTCTTCTCCACCCCGCACGGTTCCATCGACCCGCGCGCCATGCGCGGCGAGGCCTACGAGCTCTTCAGCACCGCCCACCCCTTCACCGGCATCCACATCACGGAGAAGGGGCTCGACTTCCTCGAGCAGTACATGGCCGACGTGCGCGCCGAAATCGGCTACGAGATCCCGCTCGCGATCGACCACCTCGGCCACATCCCGCTCGAGGACTGCATCAAGCTCGCGAAACGCCTCGAGAAGTTCAACCTCGGCTGGATGGAAGACCCCGTGCCGTGGCAGATGACCGACCAGTATGTCCGCCTCGCCCAGTCCACCACCACGCCCATCGGCACCGGCGAGGACATCTACCTCAAAGAGGCCTTCATGCCGCTCTTCAAGTCGGGCGGCCTCGCGGTCGTCCACCCCGACGTGCTCACCGCCGGCGGCATCCTGGAGACCAAGAAGATCGGCGACCTGGCCGAGGACCACGGCGTCGCCATGGCGATCCACATGGCCGAAAGCCCGATCGCCTGCATGGCCGCCGTGCACGTCGCGGCCGCCACGCGCAACTTCACCGCGCTGGAGGTCCACTCCGTCGACGTGCCGTGGTGGGAGGACCTCGTGACCGGCCTGCCCAAGCCCCTGATCAAAGAGGGCTTCATCGCCGTCCCCAACGCCCCCGGCCTCGGCATCGAGGCGCTCAACGAGGCGCTCATCAAAGAGAAGTGCCACCCGCAGTTCCCCGAGCCCTGGGCCTCCACCGAACAGTGGGACAACGAGTGGGCCAACGACCGCCAGTGGAGCTGAAGAACGTTGAACGTTCAGCGTTGTGCGTAATCTTTCTTTCGCCCCCGATCAAAAGACGCGAAGCAGGGTGCCGTTGCTGTACGAGTAAGCCGAGACCTGATAGCCGCCCGCGCCATCCGGCGTGGTTTTCAGCCCGACAGGGCTGTAGACCTCGCCATTCAGCGTGAACGTCATCTGATGCGCGGGGGGCAGGCTCAGGCTGGTCCCGTTGACAAAGGGAATGCCGGCCTTGAACTCGGCCTCGGTGTAGCCCGTCAGCGCGACCGTCGCGCCCGGAGCCATCGTCAGATTGGCGATGTGCAAGAGCGCCGCGCCGGCAGACTGGTCTTTGGCCAGGATGCCGCCGCTCAGCAGGGTCACCCGCTCCACCGTGCCGGTGCCGCTCAGGGACGCGGTGCCCGGAACCACCAGCGCCTTGCCGGCCGCCAGCTGGACCGTCCCGTCCACCCGCGAAACCGAGCCCACGCCATTGGTGAAATCCTGGTTGCGGTTGTGCAGATCCAGCAGCCCGGCGCCCTCGATCTGCACGCCGCCTTGCAGCGTCACCAGTCCGCTGCCGCCCAGCTCGACCTCGCCCTTCTCAACCGCGAGGGGGCCGGTGAAGGAGGTGACGCCATTGATCAGGAACTTGCCGGCGCCTTTCTTGGTCAGCTTGCCCTGCTCGCCCGGCGCATCCGGCAGCGCCAGCGCGGTCCCCACGTCGTAGCCGGCCGAGTCGACCACCAGGCCGCGGGCCGTCAGAACATGCCCCAAGGGCGTGCCTCCATTATTGTTCATAATGAAGTCGTTGTTGCTCTGTCGGGCTTCAAGCGTGCCCCCGTCAAAGAACACGTTCAACGTCCCCCACCAGCCGCGCAGCTGTTTCACCGAGAGCACGCCATTGACCAGATGGACCTCGCCTGTCCCCGCCGCCGTGTCGGCCAGATAGGACACGCTGAACACATTCAGACGGCCGCCGTTCATCACGATCTTCGAGACCGGCGGAGTCGCGCCGCCGCCGGGGCCGATCCGCAAAATCTCCGCGTCGATCTGGCCGCCGGTCATTTCCAAAACGCCTTTGCCGGCCCCGCCGACGTCGAGGTACCCGTCGTTCGCGCCCGATCCGCCGAACACGTTCAGGTAACCGCCGCTCATGTCGATCCGCCCCGTTGAACCGGCACTCGGCGACGTTTTCAACGTTGAGCCGGTCACATATGTTTCTCCGCCCGAGATCGTCAGGTAGCCCTCTTTGCCGTTGCCGACGGTCAGGGTGCCGGTAAAGTGGTTCGTGCCGCCGGCAATCACCATGCTCCCGACGCCGCTGCTTCCGCAGAAGGCGTTCGACCGGTTGGTGAAGACGCCCCCCGCCAGCGTCAGCGTTCCCGTGGCCGAAGCGTTATTGCCGACATACACGCCGTTTGCCAGCCGGACCAACCCGTTCGACACCGTCATCGTTCCTAAGCCGTTGTTGCCGACATACACGGTCGCTTCGGCATGCAGCGTGCCGTTCACGACCGACAGGCTGCCGGTCGCGCCCGCCGCGTTGCCGATCATGCAGGAGGCCGTCCTGTTCGACAGGACGCCCCCTCGCTGCACATACGCGCCGCTGGCGCCGGCCTCGTCGCCAATCGTCAGGTTGCTGCACGAGACCGATCCGCCGTTCATCTCGAAGGCGCCACGGCTCCCCCCGTACCGGCCGACGTAGATCAGGCTGTTCACAAACGCCTCGCCGCCGTTCACCACCATCCGCCCGTCGCCGCGCATGCCCGCCTGGATGCTCCCCGTCTTATTCGACAGCACGCCGCCATCGAGGGTCGCCAGCCCGGCCGAACGGGCGTGGGTGCCGAGCTCCAGGTCGCCGGACAGGCTCACCCAGCCGTTGGTCTGATACCATTCGCCATAACCGAACGGCCCGTTTCCGACACTCACCAGCTGCAGCGTGGACGTCGAGCAGCCCGTCACCCGAAACGAGCCGTAGCAGTTTGTGCTGAGTCCCATCGTGAGCGACGACTTGACCTCGAGCTCACCCCCGGCGACCGTGACCTTGCCGGTCGTGTCGCACAAGCCGTTTTCAAAATTGCCGACCACCAGATCGGCGTTCGCGGTGAACTTTCCGCCGGAGATGTTCAGCACGCCTTTGGCGGCGGCCCGATGCCCCACTTCAAAGCGGTTGCGGCAGGTGAAGGTGCCCGCCTCAAGGTTCAGGATGCCCGTCGCGCCATAGGCGTTGCCCAGCCAGTTGGGCCCATAGGTGAAGAAATCGCCGCCCGCGATGTTCACCAGACCGACAGAGGACGCCGTCGCATCGCCGACACTGAAGTAGTTGCTGACCATCATGACGCCGCCGGCAAGAGATACCAGGCCGGTCGAAGCGTTGCCCTGCCCGCACCAGAGGTGAGACCTCAAAACCACGGTCGCATTGGAAACCGTCAGCGAAGAAAGCTTGCTGCCGCTGCTCCACTGAGAAGTCACCCAAGCCTCGTTGGTGACCGCATGCGTGCCGCCCAGAAAGGCCAGAGACGCATTGTCCACCCTGATTTTGCTGATTTGACTGCCGGTGTTGGCCCCGAACGTCAGAGACGAAGGCTGCGCGTCATTGAAGCAGCCCAGCACAATCCCGTCGCCATCCAGCAGCAAGCTGCCGTTATCCAAACTGACCTTGCTGTTGAGCCCCCCGGCCTCAAAAGACAAGCCCTTGGAAAGCCCCCAGGCGTACCCGCCCAGAGCGAATGCCGCCTCGCCGCCATCCGTCGAGGTGAAACTGGCCTTATCGTTTGTGACGCTCCCGGTGAACGAAACCGCATAGGAGCCATTGTTGGGGAAGACACACGTGTCCGCCAGACCGGGGACCGCCCCGCCGACCCAGTGCCCCGGGTCTGAAAACGCGCCCGTCCCGTTCTGCCAACTGATCGTGTCCGCAAACCCCTGCGAAGCCACCATCACCGCCACACCGACACACCGCACACACACGCTGAGGTTCATGAAGCGCTCCTTTGTCAAACAGTCCGACTCACCAAAAATCTTGAAGCCTGATTTTGCGAGAAGGTTGCCGTCCTGTAAAGGGTATTCTGCTCAAACCTCGCCTCATCGCCTCATACTTCGGCGTTCGGCGTTCGATGTTCGATGTTCAGCGTTCGTGTCCCATGCCAGAAAGATCCTTGCTGTGCAGTCTACGAGGCGCGCTACCGATCGGCTCGACGCAAGGGTGCGATCATTACTGTCTCGATAAACCTTTTAACCGCACCGGTCCACTCAACAGGCTGCGTGGTGACATACGAGTGGTGGCCGCAGTTCGGAAAAGACTGAAACACCTTGCCGCCCGGCGGCACGGCATCGAACACGCGCCGCCCCTCCTCCAGTGTCGCGCGAGGATCGTCCGCCCCGTGCATGAAGAGCGCCGGACAGCGGAGCGCCTTCGCGTACTCGACGGGGTTGTGTTGAAACCCGTCAAAGTGCCACTGTAACCCGCCCCAAAACACCAACAGCTGTGCACAGGGAAACGCGGGAACCCGCATCGACGTGAAGCGGTTTCGCACCGTGTTGAGCAACGTGTCGAAAACGGCTTCCAGCAGAACGCCATCGGGCGCGATGCCGTGGTGACTAACGGCTCTCAGGATCGCCACGGCTCCCATACTCTGTCCGAAAAGGAAGCGGCGAACATGCGGAAGGCTCCGCTCGGCGTAACGGAACACGGCCACCACATCCTCCGCCTCTCGCACACCGATGGTCGTGTACGCTTCCGAAGACCCGCCGGAGCCCCGGAAGTCCACCATCAGCACCGATGCCCCGAGAGCGAGAAACGCTTTTGATTCCTCAACCAAGGAGGTCTTCTCCGAACTATAGCCGTGGAAAAGGATGACCAGGGGGGTGTCACGCCCCCGGCCGCAATACCAGCCAGCCAACTGTATGCCTCCGGGCGCATCGATGATCAACGGCTGGCACCCGGGATCGACAGCAGACGCAGAAAGGTCGCATGTTGGCCTCGGAATCGTGACGCCGGAAAGAAGCACCTTGAGTTTTGCCCACTGACCCAACCGTTCAGGGGGCCTTGTGCGACCGCCCTCCGTCGTGAAGTGCATCATGGCGTAGGCGTGACGATAAGCGATCACATTGAGCGCCGCGAAGGCGACACCCGCCAGCAAGAGACCAGTCACAACCTTGTTCCCCTTTTTAATCATGAGTCCCTTACACAAAACCGCGCTAGCGGCCGGTTCAGGGCGCCGCCCGGCCCTTCCGCAACAGATAGGTCGGCGTGCAGCTCCATGCGTGGCAGTAGCTGTTCATGAGCGCGCTGTTGTAGGGCGAAAGCCGGTCGTCGCCCGGCACATAGACCTCCCAGAAGGTGTCGGCCCCCTTGCGGACCATCTCGCCCCAGTAGCCGCGCAGATGCGCCTGCGCCTCGTCCTGAAGGCCGGCCGTCTGAAGCGCCTCGACGACGTAGTGGTGCATGTAGGGCGTGACGGGCTTGACGGCGGCCGGGTTGTTCAGCACGCCGGACAGCGCGCGCCGCGCCTGCTCGGGCGTGGGCACGCCCGCCAAGGTCATCCACGCCTGCGAGGCCCAGGAGACTTCCCGCTTCGGCCCGCTCACGAACACGCCCTGCGCCTCATCCCACAGCTGCGTGCGCGCCGCCTGCTCCATGCGCGCCACGACCTCCGGGATGAACCCCACCTCGTCCCTCCGTCCGAGCTTCTCCGCCAGCCGCCAAGTGGCCTTCAGCCCCACGAGCACCACCGCGTGCTCGGGCGCCTGCTTGTCGAGCGTGCGGTGCCAGTCGATGAAGCACCACCAACTCTTCGGCGTGATCAGCAGTCCCTCCGGGCTCACCGGCTCGAGCGTGAAGTCGAGCTGTTTGACCACCAGCGGCCAGAGGTCCTCGGCCGTGCGGCGGTCGCCGCTGGCCTCCAGATACTCCAGCACGGTCGGCGCGAAGAGCGCGGTGTAGTCCAGGATGCTGTTGCCGCCGCGCACAGGCACGGGCTTCTCGAACGAGCAGGTGCCCACCAGACCCCACTCGGTGCAGGTCCCCGCCAAGATATACAATGACCGCTTGACGAGGTCATCGTTGCGGTACGTCGCATAGTTCGCCAGCGCCTGCAGGCGGAGGTCGCCGAGCCAGAGCCGGCGGTCGCGCTTGGGCCCGTCCTCGAACACGGTCTGCATGCAGTCGCGCAGCGTGGCGCGGGCCACGCGGTCCAGCGCGGCCTCCTCCGCGTCGCGCGGCGTGAAGGGCGCCAGCCGCCGTTCATCGGCGCAGGTGACCGCCTCCGCCTCGATCCCCGCAAAGCCGAACCGGCCGTGCAGGCTGCACGAAACCACGGTGACCTTGAGGTAGCGGAACGCGTAGCGGCGCGGCAGGCGCACGGTCTGGGGCACCACGTCGATGTTGACCGTCTCGTCCTGCAGCCACGCGCGGGTGAGCCCGCCCGGGTACGGATCGAAAGGCTCGGCGACCTCGGCCAGCACTTCGCCGAAGACCAGCAGCAGGCGCACCGGCGCATCCACCGGAATATCGAAACCGCGCAGCGAAAACTGCGCGTACCCGGCGAGGTGCTCGCCGAAATCGAGGATGAAGCTGTCGCCCGGCGCGAGCGGCCGGTCGCAGACCGAAGCGACGGCCGAGGTCGAGCCCGCGCGCCAGCCCTGGAAGGCCGCAGGATCGTTCGTCACCGTGATGACCGCCACCGGCCGCTTGGGCGTCCGCAGCAGCTCCGGCGTGGCCTGCTCGGCCTTTTTCAGCCATCCGGCACGGCGCTTCTCGACCTGCGCCATCTGGCGCTCGAAAAAGCCAGCCGGGAGCCCTGCGGCCGCTTTGACCGTCCCCTCTTGGCGCGGCGTCCGGTGCGGACCCTGCGCGAACAGCGGGACGGCGGAAACCAGACACGCGGCCGTAACGGCCAGGATGACTTTACGCATGGAAAACCTCCTCAGTGAGCGGCCTTCTTGCCGGCCTGTTTGCCGGGCGGCTGCCGGGGCTGCCCCGCGTCTCTGACGTACTGGTCGGTCAGCGCTTGCCAACGCGCGTCCAGCTCGCGCACGCGGTCCGGCTGCGCCGCCGCCAGATCGTGCTGCTCGCCGCGGTCCGCGGCCAGATTGTAGAGCGACCACGCGCCGCCGTCGCCTTTGGCGGACACCAGCTTGTAGTCGCCGGCGCGCAGCGCGCGGTTGCCCTCATGGCTGAAATACAGGAACTCGTGCGACATCGCGCCGTCCTTCGCGAAGGCGGGCACGAGGCTGCGCCCCGGCCGCGGCGGCGCGCCCTCCGGCACGGAAGCCGGATCTCCGCCCGCAAGCTCCACCAGGGTCGGCAGGAAATCGATCACGTGGCAGAGGTCGCGGCGCAGCGCGTTCGGGTCCGCGATCCCCTTGGGCCAGTGGGCAATCAGCGGCGTGGCGATGCCGCCCTCGTGCACCCAGGTCTTGTGGCGCCGGAACGGCGTGTTGGCGGCGCTGGACCACCCCGGCCCGAGACAGAGGAAGCTGCCGGCCGAACCGGGCTCGGCCTGGGGATCGTGCCCGTCGCCGCGCACCATCATCTCGGCGCTCGCCCCGTTGTCCGAGGCGAAGAGCACCAGCGTGTTCTCAAAGGCGCCCATGGCGCGCAGCTGATCCAGCACGCGGCCGATCTCGCGGTCCATGCGGTCGACCATCGCGGCGTGCACCGCCATCTTGTCGGCCTGGAAGGCGCGCTGCGCCGGCGTCAGCGAGGCCCACGGCAGCGGGCGGTTGACCTCGTTGGGCCCGAGCTGCGCCACGTCCTTGGGAAAGTCGTAAGGCGGCCCGATCTGCGGCTCGACGTCGGAGAGTCCGCACGTGACGATCCCCTGGTCCTGCAGCCGTTTGATCCGCTCCGCGCGCAGCGCCTCCCACCCCTTCTCGTAGCGGCCCCGGTAGCGCGCCACATCTTCCGCCGGAGCCTGCAGCGGAAAGTGCGGCACCGTGAAGGCGAGGTAGGAGAAGAACGGCTCCCCGGCATGTTTCTCGGCGTGCTCCTTGAGGCAGGCGATCGCGTGGTCCGCAAAGGCGGTCGAGCTGTAGTAGCCGCTGCCCTGGGCGACGGGCGGCTGCGGCACATCGTCGACCAGGTGCTGCTGCGGATTGAAATTGCGGTTGTGGTCTTCGAGATCGTAAGAGCGGTCAAAGCCGCCGTCGGCCACCGGCTTGGGCGCGCCGTTGACATGCCACTTGCCGGAGTGGTAGCTGCGGTAGCCCAGCGGCTTCAGCAGCTGCGGCAGGGTGCGCGTCCAGGCGGGGAACAGCCCTTTGCGCGGATCCTGATGCGTCTGCTGCGGATAGTAGCCGCTCATCAGCGCGCACCGCGTCGGCCAGCAGCGCGCGGTGTTGTAGCACTGCGTGAAGCGCAGGCCGTTCCGCGCCAGGCTGTCGAGGTTCGGCGTGGCGATCTCCGACCCGTAGCAGCCGACGTCGGAGTAGCCGAGGTCGTCGGCCAGGATGACCAGCACGTTGGGCTTGGGAGCCGCTGCTGCGGCGGCGGCCACCAGACCGGCCGCGGCCCACGTCATCGTCACGATTCGTTTCGTCATCGCGTTCCTCCTAAGATGTCCAACACCGACCGGCCGTCGCCCTCGTCGCGGATGTGCCACTCCGTGGCGGTGGTCAGCTCCAGAAAGCGGGCGTCGTGGCTCACCAGCAGCAAGGCGCACGGACACCCGGCCAGCGCGCTCTCCAGACACAGGATCCCGGGCAGATCCAAATGGTTGGTCGGCTCGTCCATCACGATCAGGTGCGGGCCGCGCACGAGGCCCAGCGCCAGCAGCAGTTTGCGGACCTCGCCGGGGCTGGGCTGCACGCTCTCCAGCAGACGCCCCGGCCGCGAGCCGAGCCGGCTGACCGCCGTCAGCACGCGCCCGCGCTCCGCCTCGGGCAGCCGCTTGACCTGCTCAAGGAGCGCCCGCGACTCCTCGGCCGTGATCTCCTGAGGTACGTGGATGAGCCGCTCGGGCTCGACCGCCAGCCGCGGCAGGAGGTGACGCACGAGCGTGCTTTTGCCCAGGCCGTTGCCGCCGGTCAGCGCGATGCGGTCCTTGGGACCGATGACGAGTTCGGGGTGCTCCAACCGGCGGCCCGAACCGCCCAGCGGCAGCGAGCCGGCGGGGAGCCGCAGCAGGAAATCGCGCTGCGCATAAGAGGCGTCCTCCACCCAGACCCCGGTCTCGAACCGTTTTTTCACGCTCAGCGCGGCCGCCTGCGAGGCCAGCTTGCCCGCCCGCTTCTGCAGCTGCCCGGCCTGCTTGCCGGCCCACGAGTCCTTGTTGGTGAGCTGGGCGAGCGCCCGCTTGGCCCGGTCGTCGTGGTCGTTTTTCTTCTTGGTCTTTGACCCGCGCGCGGCCGCCGTCTTCTGGTCGGCGATCTCGCGCCGCCGCTGCATCTCCTCGCGCAGGCGCGAGGACTGGTGACGCAGCGCCGTATGCTCGTCGCGCCGCGAAGCCTCTTCGCGCTCCTGCTGCTCCAGCGCGGCCGTCACGCCGCCCGGACGCATCACCGCGCCCGGCGGATCGAGGATCAGGCACTGGCCGCACAGGGCGTCGAGCAGCTCGCGGTCGTGGCTGACCAGCAGCCCCGCGCCGCGAAAGCTCCGCAGGGCTGCAACCAGCAGCTCGCGGGCCGCGGCGTCGATGTGGTTGGTCGGCTCGTCGAGCGCCAGCAGCGCCGGCTCGCGCCAGAGCGCGACCGCGAGCTGGGCCCGCTTGCGCTCGCCGTGGCTGAGCGAAGCCCAGCGCCCCGGCTCGCACCACTCCTCGCCGATGCGCAGCCGCGCCTTGTGGACGTTGGCGTCGGGGTCCCAGAAGAAGGACTCCCAGTCGGCCGGCGGCTCGTCCGTGCGCTGAGCCACGTAACAGGCGGAGCCGCCGCATGACACCCGCCCCTGCCGCAGCTCCAGCTCGCCGGCGGCGATCCGCAGCAGCGTGGTCTTGCCCGCGCCGTTCGCGCCGACAATCCCGGTCCAGCCCACGGGAAAATCGGCGTTCATCCCGGCGAACAGCGGCGCCGTCATGCCGTCATAGGTGAACGAGACGTCGGCGAGCGAAAGCAGAATGTCTGGGGCGGCCGGCATGACAGATCAGTTCGCGACGAAGTGCAGGATGCGCGCGGCGTGGCCGTCGCTGTGCGTGTCGGGCGCCACCTTGAGCACCAGCGTGTGCGGCCCGGCCGACAGATCGGCGGCGAACATCACCGTGCGCGGATAGTGCAGCCCTTTGCTGTAGGCGTGATAGAGCTCCACCTTTTTCGGGGCGCCGCCGTCGATGCTGGCTTCCAGGATGCCCGCGTCCGGGCCGGCCACGACGAACGCGCCGACCGCCGTGCCCTCGAACGCCAGCGAACACTCGGCGCCCGGCTCCGTCGCGCAGAGCAGGGGCTGCGAGGTGAAGCGCGCGCGCGTGCCGCCCTTCAACGTCTTCCACTCCGGGACGCCCAGCGTCCACCCCTGCTTGACCGCCGCCTCTTTCGGATCGACGAAGCGGCCGTTCGCATAGCAGAGCGGATCCAGCGGGGTCAGCGCGACCGGCACGGGCGCCACCGTCCCCGCCGGCGGCAGCGGCTTGGACCAGGCGCGGCTGAACAGCTCGTCGATCATACGCGCGCAGATCGCGTTGCCGAAGGGCGCCGGGTGCACGCCGCCATACTGTTGCCAGGTCAGCTTGCCCGCTGTGATCTCCTCCGCCACTTCTTTGGCGAGATGGATGGTCGGCACGCCGTAGGCCTCCGCGACCGCCCCGTGCGCCTCGATCGTCAGCGGCGTCTGCCCCTCCTGCAACGTCTTGAGGATCGCTTCGTTGACGAAAAAGGTCATGACGATGTCCATCGAGGGGTTCGCCTGGCGCGCGTGGCGGATGATCCCCTCCATGCCGCGGATGCAGGCCTCGCGCGTGTGGTGCGCGTCCTGGTCGTCGTTCACCGCGAACTCGACGAAGAGCAGATCGACCGGCCCCTGCCCCAGCACGTCGGTGCCGAAGCGGAACGCGCCGGTGGTCGAGCAGGTCGACGAGATGCCCGCATTGATGAACTTGAACGTCGTTTTCGGAAACCGCTTCTGCAGGATCTCGCAGACCATCGGCCGGTAGCCGTTCATCTCGGTGATCGAGCCGCCCAGAAAGGCGACCGTCCCCTTGCCGGTCCGCTCGAACACCGAGCGCGCGCTCTGAAACTCGCCGCGCAGGCAGACCTTGTCCCCAAACGTCATCGCCGCCTCTTCGGCCACCGCGACCAGGCAGACCACCGCGAACGCACACGCCGCCAAACTCCGTACCCATCCCGTTCCTCGTGTCATAGCTCCTCCATGGCCGTATCTTAGCAAGGTGAACCCAGACGCGACAGCCCAAATCCCCTTCAAAGGTCGCACCCCGACTTCAGTGCCCGTTGGCCCCGGACGCCCATGTTGGTGTCCCGGCTTCAGCCGGCTGACTGAACGTTCAGCGTTCTTCACCCTTTCCCACGGCCCGCACCCTCCGCCGCCCCCGCACCCCCG
>Ga0209066_10001907_pt1 | contig 26597 bp, 25 predicted proteins | sample All_14_2_FD_187198 | JGI IMG/M metagenome (GOLD analysis project Ga0209066, IMG submission 187198) | Freshwater microbial communities in response to fracking from Pennsylvania, USA - Allegheny Zone_MetaG_DW_15 (SPAdes) (version 2) ...
CGCCAAGGAGACCAGCAAACCAGCGCAGCCCCTACACTTATCCACAGCCGACCCTCTCAAAGTCGGCTTCCACCCCTGGCTCAATATTCAGTCGGCACGGTGGCTCAAATTTGGATCGGCGCCGACAGGTCTGCTCAGCCTTGATGTGCGAGATACCGGCATCGCGCGAGAACGCCACCCGCTGTTGGTCGGTGCGGATATTGCGCACCACCACTTTTTTGATGCCGTCTTCCTTGGCCACCGTGATCGGTCCCTTGGGGGTGTCGTACAGGTAGAAACGATTGCGGAAGTTCGGCTCTTCGGAACCCCTGATCAGGCTCATCTCCAGCCGGGTGCGCAGCAACTGGGCTTTGTCAACGTCGTAGAAGCCAATCTCGTAACGGGCCGGTTCCATCGGTTGAGGGACATGCCGGCGCACGACCACGAGGCGCGATGCCTCGATGTCGGCGCGCTGCGTCCATGCCAGGTGCCAATTCTCAGGCAGCAGTCTGGTGGCAATGCTCGTGGTCGGGAAATAAGTGAATGCGCTGCTGCTGCGCAGAAGTAGGATGCCACGGGAGCTGAGGTGGTAGTCGTAGGCCGCCGCGGTCGGGCCATCCACGGGCGTGAAACGCCACTCCCCTCGAAAGCCCTCCAGATGACCAATGGTCTCGGGCTGGCCAGACTTGATGAAATGGACCCGTCGCACGAAGTAGTCCTGAACCCCGCTGCCCTTGACCAGGTACGTTGCCCAGCCGGTGGCACTGAAGCCTCCGACTTCGACGATGGGAGAGAGTGGGTCCACGTAGCGCACGTTGTGGTCGTGCTCCCACCCGAAGCGCCATGCCTTGAAGCCCGACTCCTGCGCGGTGAGGTGCCAGACGGTCTGTCGCGTGATGTTGGCCTCTGGCCGGGCGGCGCTTGCCCAGGTTCCGTCGGAACGAAGAACCTGCTTGTCGCCTTTGAAATCCTGCCTGGTGATGTTCTGGCTAACCCGTATGACCGAGTCTTCCCCGTGAATGGTGACGCAGCCGGACATCAGCGCAGGAACGCCCAGCAGCCATTGTCTGCGAGTGATCATGTTTTCTCCCTGATGCAACCTCCGACACTACCGGAGTGCTGCTGCAGCCGTGCTCAGGCCACTGTCAAAACGATCAGGATGATGGAGGCGACCATGCTGACCTGGCGAACGCCCATCCACAAATCAGCCGTGGCAATCCGCCCATCGGCGTACTGTCTCCACATCGCCAGCAGCATGCTGGCGCAGATCAGGAAGGTGATGGCCACGGTCAGCATCTGAATGGTGTTCCGAAGCTGGGACATTGAAACGCCCGAGCCGTTCTCGAAGCCTGCCTCCACGGCCGAAGAGAGTGACATGCAGTTACCGTAGCCATCGGTCAGGCAGTTCTGGAGCGCGGTGTTCGGTGTCTGCGGGGTGAGGGTCCACCCGGTGCCGGGAGTAGGTGAAGGAGAAGGGTTGGTTACAGGCGGACGGGTCACGCCGTCGATGCGGTCGGCCATCTCGCAGATGGAGGTGCCGTTGCGGTCGTTGAACCCTTCGCAGCGGCCGGAGCGGATCATGGTCAGGCAGTTGCCCACCCCCAGCTGGACACAGGCCAGGACCATGCTCGGAGTGACTGGACGGCCATCGAAGGTGGTCATTGCTGCCAGTTGTGCTGGCGCGGTGGTGCGCAGAGCCTGCGACATCACGGTCGCCCAGGCGTTGACCTGGTCCTGCAGGGGCAGGGTGCGAAACTGTTCGGTAGATATGGGCGGTCTGATGCTGGCGATGTTGGCCGTGTTCATCTGCAGCACGCCGTAGCAGCACGAGCCGTTGTAGACATCGAGTCGCCCACCACTCTCGAACATGGCCAGATTGCCGATGGCATTGGCATAGTCTCGCAGCTGAGAACTGGCGTTGGGCGAAGCGAGAATGGCTGCGGCCACCTGATCGGACGTGACACGGGTATTGCTCTGGGCCCATGCGATGGTGGACACTAGGGCGAGCGCGCATGTCAACGGCAAGAGCACCCTTCGCAGCCAAAGTGACATCGCAGCCATCATGCGCCCTCTACGACGATAGCCCTGCGGCAGGCCGACACCTCTTTGCCATACTGGATCACCCTGAAGTACCCCGTGTTGGTCTGGACATCAAAGGCGAACTCCGTGTGGTTCTTGGCCAGCGGCGTGTCGGGGTTGTTGTCGATGTGCAGGTAGCAAAAGCCCGCAAACTCCTTCATCACCGGTTGTGTCGTGTGGCCTACGTGGACCCGGGCCAGGCACTTGGAGAACATGTCCACCACGTTCTTGCCATTCAGGGGTGGCTCGCAACGGTCAAAGTCCATGACGCTCAACAGGGAGAACGTCAGCACGGAGTTCCTGGCGCTTCGCGCCTGGGCCAGCAAGACCCCCACGCTGAAGGCGGGTGCCTGATCGAACGAGCGCTTGACCTCATCGGACCACACCGCAAGAGCTGCCGCATAGTCCTTCGACAAAGGCCTTGCGCCAGGTTTGGGAGGGTCCTGGAAGCGCACCTCGCGCATCGGTTCCCACTTCAAGCCAGCAGGGAATTTGACCTGATCGGTGCTCGTGGCGCGCACTTCGCCTCCTTGGGCGCGAGCGCTGGTAGCCAGGCCACAGAGCGATGCCGCGACGAACATCAGGGACCAAAACAAGGCATGCAAGCCGCGTTGCGTGACGAACGGAATTTTGGACGGAATGGTCGAGTGCATGGTTTCCTCCGGCTGAATTGATCTGAAGACCCGCCACTCTAATGAGGCAAGCTGGCGGCTTCCAGTTCGCTCATGAACACCTCAGGGGGTGTAGCGCCCACCAGACGCTTGCCATTCGCCAGGAACACCGTCGGCGTGTTCTGGATGCGGTACTTTTCGCCAGCCTTGAGGATTGCCAGTAGGCCAGAGGTGTCGCAGTCCTGCTTGCCGCCCATGGGCCTGCTGCCGGCCATGATGGCGCGCCACGCTGCGCCGCGGTCCTGCGCACACCACGCGGTGCGAGCCAGGGGTACCGACTCGGGCGAGATCACAGGGAACATGAACTTGTAGACGGTGACGTTGTCCAGCTGGTCCACGAACTTGGTGAATACCTTGCAGATGGGGCAGTTGGGGTCTTCGAAGACGGCGAGCTTTCTGGAGCCGTTGCCCCGGACCTCCTTGATCGCATGCTGCAGGGGCAGATCACCGAAGCCCACCCGGTGCATCTGCTCCATGTGGGCAGCCGTGAGGTCTTGTCGCTGCTGCATGTCGATCAGTGCCGCTCCAGAAAACCCGTACCGACCCGACTCGTCCACGTAGAAGATCTCCGAGCCGACTTCGACCGCATACATGCCGGCAATCGGGGTGCCGCGGATGGCGCCGGGCTTGACCTTGCCCTGGGTGTTTCGCTCGATGGTGGCGCGCAGCTGCGTGACCTTGGGTTCCGCAACGGCGTTCTGTGCGATAGCGGTGCAGGACATGAGAAGGCCCGTCACTGACATCAGAAGAGATCTGCGCAGTCTGGAGAGTTGAAGCGTTTTCATGTTGGTGATCTGGGGATGAACTGGGACAGGGAGCGTCAGAAATCGAATGCCCGAACACCCCGCTCGGAGCGGCGAATCTCGGCCGCATGGCGAATCTGTTCGGAGACAACCACAGGGTTGGCCACGGCGTTGACGAGCAGGGTGGGGCAGGTGGCGTCGGTGCTCTGGATCACGACTTGGCCACGGCCGAAGATGGACTGCAGCAGGGTGCCTTTGACGGAGATGTCCTTGACCCGGTACAGCTCGACGGACTCGACGTGCTTGACCAGGATGCCGCTTTCTTCGATGAAGCGCTGATCGGTCAGCCTGTAGCGGTGGCGGGCCGTGCGCAGGTAGCGGTAGCCTGCGTAGAGGACCGGCAGCACGAGCCAGAACGTGAGAACGGCGATCAGGTAGACGCCGGCATTGCTGACCTGGCCCTCGCTGGCGTTCCAGAGCACGTGGGTCTCGCGCACCTGAGCGCCGACATGCATTGGTTCCGGTGCGACTCTGGCAAGGAGATGGGGATCGGGTTGGTCCATGGCTTCAATCTATGAAGAAGGGCAGGGCCTTGCACCTCAAAACCTGCCGCAGAAAGGGCAGGTTTTCGCTTGACACGGGAGTGGGAATCTGCTTTAGCAGGGTCTACCAATCGGCAAGCTATCTAGTTGTAAATGGCACAAACCACGTCTCAACCCGAGGAAGATTGATACGGCTAAGCCCTCGCCACGGGCACATCGGCCAGACAGGTTGTGTAGGCCGGTGTTCTGCGCTCCTGTTTCATCGTCCACACCCGATTCGTTCCCGGGTTGCCGGTGCCACCGGAGTGCACAGTGCCTTTCCCGAACCGGGTGTTGATCAAGTCCATGGCGGCCATGAGGCGCGAGCGATCGCGCGTTGCCGGCGGCTCGTTCGGGTCGCCCAGGTCCAGCTCCCTCTGCTGCACGCTGGCTGGCTGCAAATCGATCAAGATGACGCCCGCCTTGATGAACTGGTAGCCCGCCACGTACATGAACCGCATGCCATCCGTTGCGGCCTTGGCCAGCGCCAGCGTGTCATCGGTCGGTCTGCGCAGCGGCACCACCACACTGCGAGAGCACTGGGGCCCTGGCCGATAGGGCGAGGTGTGCATGAACACCAGCAGCTCGGTGGCCAGGCAGTTTTGCTTGCGCAGCTTCTCGCCGGCCCGCGCAGCAAACTCGCTCACGGCCTCGATCAGCGGTGCGAGCTGGTGGACCGGCTTGCCAAACGAGCGTGTACAGGCGATCTGCTGCTTGGGACCCGGGGCATCGTCCAGATCGATGCACGGCTGGCCCTGCAGCTCCCGCACCGTCTTCTCCAGGGTCACGCTCCAACCGCGGCGCGCAGTGGCCGGGTCCATCCGGGTCAGGTCCAGCACGGTGCGGATGCCGCCTTCCCTGAGCTGTTCGGAGATGCGCGGACCCACACCCCAGACATCCCCCACGTCGGTCGCCTGCAGCAAGTCGTCCAGGTCCTGGGCGGGCAGGGCGGCCAGGTTGAACACCTGGGCCAGCTCCCTGGGGTAGCTGCCCGGCTTGCGCTCGGCGGTCTTGGCGATGTGGTTCGCCAGCTTGGCCAGCGTCTTGGTGGGCGCCATGCCGATGCAGGTCGGGATGCCCGTCCACTGCAGGATGCGTTCGCGCACCTTGCGGCCACGCGCCACCAGGTCACCGCGCACACCGTGCAGGCCGATGAAGCTCTCGTCGATGGAGTAGATCTCCTGGGTCGGCCCCAGGCCCGCCGCCAGGGTCATCATGCGGTCGCTCATGTCCCCATACAGCACGAAGTTGGCCGACAGTCCCACCAGACCGGCCGACTCTTCGAGGTGGCGGATCTTGAACCAGGGCGCGGCCATCTTGATGCCCAGCTCCTTGGCCTCGTTGCTGCGAGAGATGGCGCACCCGTCGTTGTTCGACAGCACCACGACCGGACGCCCGTTCAGGCTGGGCCGGAACACCCGTTCACAGGAGACATAGAAATTGTTGCCGTCGACCAGCGCGTACATGGCGGAGCCTCTCGCATCGGTGACCGCTCAGGGCACGAAGCGCTTGATGCCGCTCGTGACCACGCCCCAGATCTCGATGGTCTGGCCGTCCTTGGGGATGATGTCCGGGAACGTGGGATTTGCCGCCTTCAGCCGCATACGGCCGGCGCGCTGATGCAGCTGCTTGACGGTGAAATCGCCGTCCACCACAGCGACCACGACATGCCCGTGCACGGCCTTGAGCGCCCGGTCCACCACCAGCAGGTCGCCGTCGTCGATGCCCATGTCACGCATGGAAGAGCCCGCCACGCGAATGAGAAAAGATGCCTGGGGGTGCGGGACCAGGATCTCCGTCAGGTCCAACCGGTTGACCGCGAAGTCCTCAGCGGGCGAGGGGAACCCGGCCCGCACACGGGCCTCGGGCATGGGCAGCACCAGCGGCACGGCCGCCAGCGGCTGGGGTGCGGAGCTGATGCAAATACTGTTCATGCATACAGTATACGGTGATGTTCAGCAAAGCACCAGAATGTCCATATGTGTTCCAACTACGACGCCTGCACCAGCACCGAGCGCCTGAAGCTGCATTTCGGAGTACAGCTGCCGCCTGGGACCAACCTGCGTACGGACGTCTGGCCGACCTACTCAGCGCCCTTCGTGCGGCGCCATCCGAACGCCGACGTGGGCGACGATGCGGTGCCGCCGCGCGAGGCGCTGCAGGGACTCTTTGGCCTGGTGCCGCACTGGGCCGGCGAGGTGGCCTTCGGGCGACGCACCTACAACGCCAGGTCGGAGACCGTGGCCGAGAAGCCGAGTTTCAGGGATGCGTGGCGCAAGGGGCAACACTGCATCGTGCCGGTGGAAGCGGTGGTAGAGCCGGACTGGCGAAGTGGGAAGGTCATCCCGACCAAGATCAAGCGCAAGGACGGGTTGCCCATGGGCGTTGCTGGTCTGTGGGCCACCAAGCGGTTGGACTCAGGTGAAGATGTCCTGAGTTTCACCATGCTCACGGTGAACGCCGACGACCACGAGCTGTTCAAGCACTTTCACAAACCAGACGACGAAAAGCGCATGGTGGTCATCCTGCACGAGCACCAGTACGACGAGTGGCTGAGCGCGCCTCCGGCCAAGTCCATGGAGTTCATGCGGCAGTTTCCGGCGCACATGCTGATCTCGGTGCCGGATCCGGAGCGGGGGAAACGCAAACGTTGACAGGGCTGACCAGGCACCGACGCGCTGACGAACATGAGTGCACATCACGGGATGACGATGAACACGAAGATGGCGAGCGTGGTCGTGCGATTGACTGAGCGGGCGCCGCATCACCACTGGCGGACTATGATGAACGCCGAACGCCTGGGAAAATCATACTGACGCGCAAATGCCATTTGCAGACAAGAGTCTTCGCACCCGACGAGTCCTTCTACCTGATCACAGCCTTCCCAATGTACCGATGGGTGAGCAGCGCTTTCGTCAGTTGATGAGCCAGATAGGTGCGGCCTTCGCCCAAGTCGATGAGGGTGAAGAGAAGCGCAGGCTGGCCAGAGAACGTGAGCGCCAGCATGAGCAGTGGCTGGCACAGCGAGAGGCCGCAATCGTTGAAATCATCACCTCCATGCGTCAGCTTGGTTTGAGCGCCGAGGACCTGAGTTGAGGTTTGGTGATTTGTGCTGCTTGTGCTTTTAACAGCGATCGAAGCATTTTGTTTTTCCATCAGTACCACTGGTCAAGGCTGGCTGCTGCCGATGACCCAGCAGACCTTAAGGTCGGCCACCATGGTCACCTGTCATTCATGGATGAAGGGTCGAACGACCGCTGCACCCCCGTTACAGGGCGCTCAACACATGCCAGACTGATCGCGCTTCGAGAACGACTTCCCGCGCCCGAGGTGAGCGGCTGTGCCTGACCCGCTGCGGTCGGTAGACGCAGCTGTGAATCACACTTGGAGGGCGACTCCAACCCACAACAGGGTAGCAGCGGTTTTGATGCGGCCGCTCAGCATCTCTCCGTACCTGCGCCACCGGTCCGACCGAGCAACCGACGACAAAAGCGCGACTGGACAAGTGCATGATCGCGTGACAACTGCACCGAGCTCACACCTGCATGAATCCATACAGCACTGACCCCGCCAAACTGCCGTCCGCCATTTGGGTACTGGGCTTCGTCAGCATGTTGATGGACATTTCGTCCGAGATGATCCACAGCCTGCTGCCGCTGTTCATGGTGGGCACGCTGGGCGCCAGCGCGCTGGTGGTAGGCTTGGTAGAGGGGCTAGCCGAGTCGACGGCACTGATCGTCAAGGTGTTCTCTGGCGTACTCAGCGACTGGTGGGGCAGGCGCAAGGGCCTGGCAGTAGCCGGTTATGCGCTGGGTGCGCTGACCAAACCGCTGTTCGCGCTGGCACCAGGCATAGGCCTGGTGCTGACAGCGCGCTTGCTCGACCGCGTGGGAAAGGGTGTGCGCGGCGCTCCGCGCGATGCGCTGGTCGCCGACTTCGCGGCACCCGCAATGCGCGGGGCCGCTTTCGGCCTTCGCCAGTCGCTCGACACGGTGGGCGCCTTTCTGGGCCCCTTGCTGGCGGTCGGCCTGATGCTGCTGTGGGCCAACGACTTTCGCGCGGTGTTCTGGGTGGCGGTGGTGCCGGGTTTGCTGGCCGTGGCGCTGCTGGTGCTGGGTGTGCGCGAGCCCGAGCGCCCCGCAGGCCTGCGGCGCAGCAACCCGATCCGGCGTGAGAACCTGCGCCGCCTGGGCGGCACCTACTGGTGGGTGGTGGGGTTGGGCGCGGTGTTCACACTGGCGCGCTTCAGCGAGGCCTTTCTGGTGCTGCGCGCCGAGCAAAGCGGCGTGCCGCTGGCCCTGGTGCCGCTGGTGATGGTGGCGATGAATGGGGTCTATGCCGCATCGGCCTACCCCTTTGGCCGGCTGGCCGACCGCATGGACCACCGCACGCTACTGGCGCTGGGCCTGGCGGTGCTGATCGCAGCCGATCTGGTGCTGGCCAGCGGTACGCACTGGGCCACGCTGCTGGCCGGGGTGGCGCTGTGGGGCGTGCACATGGGCATGACGCAGGGCCTGCTGGCGACCATGGTGGCCGACACCGCACCAGACGATCTGCGCGGAACGGCTTTCGGCTTTTTCAACCTGGTCAGCGGTGTGGCGCTGCTGGCGGCCAGTGTGCTGGCCGGCCTGCTGTGGGACCAGCTGGGCGCGAACTTCACCTTCTATACCGGAGCGGCGTTCAGCGCGCTGGCACTGGCCGTGCTGCTGCTGCGCGGGCTGCGCTGAAAACCCTGCTGAGCGCTCAAGCGACGCTTCAATCGCTGCCCTAATGCTGCGCTATATCTGCACGCTCATGATCCATTCCGTCGACAGCGATTTTGCTGCGACGAACCCTACCAAGGAAATCACCATGAACCGCAAAAACACCCTCTCCATGATCATCGCCGCAGCCGGTCTGGCCACCGCTGGCGGACTGGCTTTTGCCAGCCAGGCGACCACCACCAACGACGCCCATGCCGATCTGGCCAAAGCGCAGATCACGCTGGAGCAAGCGGTGGGCTCCGCGCTGGGGCAGCACCCTGGCGGCAAGGCCACCAAGGCCGAGCTGGAGAGCAAAAAGGGCAGCGCGTATTTCGACGTCGAGGTCGCCACGGCAGACCAGAAGGTGTTCGATGTCAAGATCGATGCCGGCACTGGCAAAGTGCTGTCTAGCCAGCTCGACAAGAACGACGGCGCTGACGAAGGCGACGATGAGTGAGCATGAACCGCCCTGTGCCTACGGCAGGGCGGCTTGTGGCACCTGCCCGGTACCGGCGCCTTGGCGCGCCAGTACCGGGGCCACACAACCCGAGAAGGAGAAACCGCGTGCGCGTGCTGCTGGTGGAAGACGACCCCATGATCGGCCAGGCGATCCAGGCGGCCCTGCGCGACGAGTCGTACGCGGTGGACTGGGTGCGCCATGGCCAGCGGGCGCTGGATGCGCTGGCAACGCAGCACTACGACGTGGTGCTGCTGGACCTGGGGCTGCCGGGCAAAGATGGCATGGCGGTGCTGCAGGCCCTGCGGGGGCGCCAGAACCCGGTGCCGGTGCTGATCATCACCGCGCGCGATGGGCTGGAGGATCGCATCAAGGGGCTGGATGGCGGCGCCGACGACTATGTGCTAAAGCCCTTCGAAATGTCCGAATTGCTGGCCCGTATGCGGGCCGTTTTGCGTCGCAAAGGGGGCCAGGCGGAACCCTTGCTCGTCGGTGCGCAGCTTTCGCTGGACCCCGCCACCCACGAGGCAGCGGCGCAGGGGCGTGCGCCGGTGGTCTTGTCCAACCGGGAGTTCGCCTTGTTGCAGGCCTTGATGTTGCGGCCAGGGGCCATCCTGTCGCGCTCCGAACTGGAAGACCGCGTCTACGGCTGGGGCGAAGAGGTGGAGAGCAATGCGATCGATTTCCTGATCCACGGCCTGCGCAAGAAGCTGGGCGGTGAGGTCATTCGAAATGTCAGAGGTGCAGGATGGATGGTTTCCAAGAGCTCCTGAAGCGCTCCATTCAATGGCGCCTGGCCTGGGGCCTGTCGGCGGCCATCGTGCTGATGGCGCTGCTGGCCGGTTCGGTGGCGTTCTACACCGCGTTCCGGGAGGCCAACGAGTTGCAGGACGACATCCTGCGGCAGGTGGCCGCGCTGATCCGGCAGCAACCTGCCAGCGCATGGCAACAACTGAACGTGCAGGGCACCCATGGCCAGGAGTCGGCGTTCGAATCGCACCTGCTGGTGCAGGCGCTGCCGACGGCCGCTCAGCCACATCCGCCCGGGGCGCTGGGCCTGCCGGCCACGCTGGCCGATGGCCTGCACAGCCTGACGCTGGACGACGACCGCTACCGCGTGCTGGTGGCCTCGCTCGCCGATGGCCGGCGGTTTGTGGTGGCGCAAGAGACCCAGCTGCGCGACGACATTGCTTTGAACAGCGCTGCGCTGACCGTGCTGCCGCTGCTGGTGCTGGTGCCGGTGCTACTGCTGGTGGTGACGCTGCTGGTGCACGGCTTGCTGCGCCCGGTCACGCGGCTGGCCCGCGACATTGACGGGCGCAGCGATCAGGACCTGCAAGCGCTGCAGGACGCCCAGCTGCCGACGGAGATTCGGCCCTTTGTCAACGCCATCAACCGGCTGCTGGCGCGGGTGGCCGAGGCCGTGGACAGCCAGCGCCGTTTTGTGGCCGACGCCGCGCACGAGCTGTGCTCGCCCTTGACGGCGCTGTCGCTGCAGGCCGAGCGACTGGCCGCCACCGAACTGCCACACGAAGCGCGGCAGCGGCTGCAGGTGTTGCGCCAGGGAATTGAGCGCGGGCGCAACCTGCTCGATCAGTTGCTGACGCTGGCCCGCGCGCAAGCGGTGAGCCACGAGCCGGTACAGCCGGTGTCGGTGCAGCACGTTTACCGCCGCGTGCTGGAGGCTTTGATGCCGCTGGCGCATGCGCGCAACGTTGACCTGGGCATGATCGACGGGCCGGATGCGCAGGTACAGGTGCCCGAACTGGCCTTGTTCACGCTGGTGCGCAATGTGGTGGACAACGCGATCCGCTACACACCAGAAGGTGGGGTGGTGGACCTGCGGCTGCACGCCGATACCCGGCAGGTGGTACTGGAGGTCGAAGACAACGGCCCCGGCATCCCCGCCGACGAACGCGAACGCGTGCTCGACCCGTTCTACCGCGTGCTGGGCAACGAGGAACCGGGTTCGGGACTGGGGCTGTCCATCGTCTCGACCCTGGCGCAGCGGCTGGGCGGCCGGCTGGAGCTGCGCGACGCCACCCACTACCCGCACGGCCTGAACGTGCGCCTGACGCTGGCCCCGGGCGCAGCGCCGCAGCCCTGAGAGCGAGCCAACACGATGGACCGCTACCTGAACCTGCTGACGCCCGTCATTGAGCAGCATCACCTGCTGGGCTACGGGCTGGCCTTTGCCATCGCCTTGCTGGAGACTGTGCTGGTCGCGGGCCTGCTGCTGCCCGGCTCGACGGTGCTGTTGCTGCTGGGCGCGTTGTCCGCCGGGGGGCAGCTGGGGTTTGCCGGCGTGCTGTGTTTCGCGATCGCGGGCGCGATCGTTGGCGACAACTTCAACTTCTGGCTCGGCCAGCGCTATGGCAGCCACTGGGCCAAGAACGGGCTGTGGGGGCTGGGGCCGGAGCACTTTGCCAAAGCGCAGGGTTTTTTTGACCGGCACGGCGCCAGCAGCGTTTTCCTCGGGCGCTTCATTCCGTCGGTCAAGGAACTGGCGCCGGTGGTGGCCGGCATGGTGGGCATGCGCCAGCGCACGTTTGTGTTCTGGAATGTGCTGGGCGCGGTGGGCTGGGGGCTGCAGTGGGTGGGCGGCGGCTATCTGTTCGGGCATTCGATCCGGCTGGCGCAGGCCTGGATGTCGCGCGCCGCCCTGGCCTTGGCGCTGCTGCTGGTCTTCGGGGTGCTGCTGTGGTGGCTGCAGCGGCTTGTGCTGCGCCAGGGCATGAAGCTGTGGCGGGTGCTGGTGTCGCTGGGCCGTTCGCTGCGGCGCGCGCTGGCGGCCAACCCGTGGGTGCGGCGCTGGCAGCATCGGCACCCGGCCACGGCACGTTTTCTGGCGCTGCGCGTGGACCGCACGCATGCCCAGGGCCTGCCCCTGACCCTGGCGGCGTTGAGCCTGGTGTACGTGCTGGCGCTGTTTGTCGGCCTCGTCGAAGATGTCGTCACCTCCGATGCGGTCATCTCGACCGACCATGCCGCAGCGCAACTGGTGGCCGCGCTGCGCCCGCACAGCTGGGTGGCACCGGTGGCCGCCTTCACCCACCTGGGAGCACCTTCGGTGATCGCGGCCCTGCTGGCCTTGACCGCGCTGCTGCTGTGGCGGTCGGGCCTGGGCTATGCGATCACGGGGCTGTTGGTGTCGGTGCTGGGTGCGTCGCTGTTCGGGCATCTGGCCAAACTGACCTTCCAGCGACCCCGGCCCCTGGAGGCGGTGCTGACTGAAACCTCTTACGCCTTCCCCAGCGGCCACGCCACGGTGGCGGTGGCGTTCTACGCGTTTGTGGGCTATGTGCTGGTGCGCCTGAGCCGCACCTGGACCGCGCGGGTGCGGCTGTTCTTTGCGACCGCGCTGCTGGTGCTGCTGATCGGGCTCAGCCGCATCCTGCTGGGTGTGCACTACCTCAGCGATGTGTGGGCCGGGTTCCTGGTGGGCACGATGTGGCTGATCGTGGGGGTGAGCGTCAATGAGTGGCTCAGTGCCCGCGGTCTGTTGACCTGGCAGGCGCCTCTGTCGGTCGGGCGCCGCTGGGCCACCGGGGGCCTGGCGCTGCTGGCGGGCGCTGGCATTCTGGTTTTGCTGCCGGTCCACAGCCCGCCGCGTCGAGCGCCCGAACCCATGACGCCCACCGCCATCCACCAACCTTTGGCGCAGGCGCTGCAGGCCGCCCCGGCGCGCTGGACCACCACGGCCCTGGGGGCGCCAGAGCAGCCGCTGGGTCTGGCGCTGGTGGCGGCGGATGCTGCGGCGCTGCGCGCGCGCCTGCAGCAGGCGGGCTGGCAGGCGGCAGACCCACCCACGCTGCCCAAGCTCTTGCGGCTGCTGCGCGAAGGTGCCCACTACGTTGATGCCCCGCTGGGGCCGGTGTTCTGGGACCGGCAGATGAACGAACTGGCCTTTGTGCGCCAACGCTCTGCCACACCGGGGCAGCCGACGCAGACCCTGCGGCTGTGGGAAACCCCCTGGCGCCTGGGATCGGCGTCGGTTTTTGTTGGGGTGGCGCGCGATCAGACCGCTACCCGGTGGCGCCTGTTGCACCACTCACCGCCCGATGTGGACGCCGCCACCGATCGCGTCGTTGCAACCCTCCAGGCCAGCGCCGGGGCGGTGACGGTCTGCCGCATCGCCTGGGTTGCTCCCGGCACTGGGCGCTATCTGATGGGCCAGCCATTCTTCACGCGCGGAGAGCTTCAAGTGGTCAACGTGGGCACGCCGGCCACCGCCGAGCGGCTTTGCAGCCATACAAAAGAGGCGCCATGAAGCAGCAACTGTTTGCAAATACCGCGCGCCCTGCCTGGGCGGGTATTCGCCATGTCTGGCGCATAGAACGCAACTTTCGAGCCTGGGAAGTGCGACACACGGACCCACACAGTGGCGGGTTGAGGTGCCTCAGGCGCGCTTCAGGTCTGTAGCGGCACGTTTTCGGTCCTGAAATGTTGTGGGTGGGTGTTTCGACTCCCTATTCGTCCGTCTCGGAACACATTGGCCGAAGCTGCCCTAACTTACATCGTCGTAACAAGAGACCAGCGCCGCTCGCGCTCTGACGGACTCGCGGTTCAGGGCCAGAAAACGGTCACCCACACCACGGTTGCCAAACTTAGGCTAATCGCAACCGCAGCGCTTCCGATGTCCTTTGCGCGGCCGAGTAGGGGATGGATTTCTCCGGACACGGCGTCGGCCAATGCTTCGATGGCGGAGTTGATGAGTTCGATCAGCCAAACTTGAAGCACACTGGCGATGAGCAACAGACCCTGCCAACGGTCCGGTGCCCACGCAAGCGCAATCAGGATCAGCGGAATCCCGAGCACGACCTCCTGCCGAAAAGCAGCTTCGACCCGCCAAGCTGCCGCGAAGCCTCGCGCGGAGTAGCCGAAGGCACGCCAGAGGCGGCCCAGGCCACCTGAGCTCTTCAACTTCGCAGCCGGTGTTGCCAGTATGTTGTCCGCTCGGTGGTCAATCGAGTTCATCGTTCGCTTTCCTGAAGTCAAGATATGAGGGACTTGCTGCAGTGCGCCACAAGCGGGTGAGGTGAAACGACAGCACCGCGACGGTCCAGCAAACCCAAGCGGTCCAAAGCGAGTGACTGAGATAGTGCGCACCGCGCATCATCTGTACCCAGCCGAGCCCCAGCCCCACGGTCACGGTGACGATCAACCACCGTTTGGCGGCCACGGGTGAGCGGTCGCGCAACGCGAACCATCCCGGGAGGAACGCGAATGCCGAGGAAGCATGGCCTGATGGGAAGCATCCGCCCGGACCACCGTCTCGGACACCCAGCACCCAATGCGGAACGTACTGAGCGAGCCCGGTGCCGAACTCGGCCAGCGACCACGGGCAACTTGTCGCACTCGTTCGCTTGAGCAGCGGAATCAAGGACACGCACAACAGCGTCGTTGCCAACCACCACACCCGCTCGCGGCGCGACAGACCGCGCACAAACGCCAATGGCCACCACAGGCCTATCACTAGTACTCCGAACCAGGCCCAAGCCAACGCACGCGCACCGCTGTGAAGGACACCACCTGTCAACCAATGGTCACGCCAAACGAAGCCCTGCGCGCTGCCGTACAGCCGAGCAAGGGGTAGGTCGAGTCCGCCGATCTCCCAAGCCACCAACAATACGAGGCCGGCGCAGATCGTCGCCGCATTGCGCAGTGCCGAGCCCTGCGCCTGGTGCGAGACTGCCGGCAGTGACACGGGCGCCACCATCAGCGTCGACACACGGCGGAGATGTCGAGCTCGCGCTCATAGACGCTGGTGTCCACCTGCAGCAGCCCAAGAACAGAATGGAACAACTGGTCATGTCCCCATGGTTTGGCAGTCTGTGCTGCCAGGCAATCAACGTCGAGGCCGAAGCTGCGCATGAAGCCCGGAGACAGCCACCACACCATCGGAACCTGAGTCTGCTCCTTGGGCGCTATCGAATACGGCATCCCGTGCAGGTAAAGGCCGTTTTCTCCCAGTGACTCGCCGTGGTCCGACACGTACAGCATCGCGGTATCGAAGCTCGCCTCGCGGTCCTTCAGAAAGGCGATGGTGCGAGCCAGGATATGGTCGGTGTAAAGCAAGGCGTTGTCGTAGGCATTGACGATCTCCTCGCGGCTGCACTTTCGCAACTCTCCAGTGTCGCAGGTGGGTGCGAATCGACGAAATGCATCGGGGTAGCGCTTGAAGTACGTCGGCCCATGGTTGCCCAGCATGTGCAGCACAATCACCAGATTGCCCTGTGCATCGCGCGCCACGGTGTCCAGGCCGCGCAGCAAGGCCTCATCCATGCAGCGCCCGTCAGCGCACAGCTCGGGTAGTTGGCTCGCATCGATCTGCTGCAGCGGCAGGCCGTCGCAGGTGCCTTTGCAGCCCGACTGGTTATCTCGCCAAAGCACGCCGAAGCCCGCGCGCTTGAGCACGTGCAGGAGCGACTCGCTGCCACGGATGCGGTCTTCGTCGTAGTCGCGGCGGCCAATGGCCGAGAACATGCACGGTAGCGACGTTTCGGTATCGGTGCCGCAGGCGGTCACGTCGCGAAAGTTCAGCACACCGAGTTGGGCCAACTCCGGCGTCGTCTGGCGCGAGTAGCCACTGAGGCCCCAGTTCGCTGCGCGCGCCGTTTCGCCCACTGCAATCACGACCAACGCCGGCCGGGTGCGCGCAGCCCATGAGGATCCGAGTCGCGCATCGGTACCGACCATCGCCCGCGGCTTGCTGGCCTGGTGCGTGTCGGAGGCCAGAACGCGTCCACTCGAATACAGAACGTTCGCCGGCGTGATCAGGTAGCGCAGGTCTTTCTGATTGCGCATCAACGCCGAGAAATCTTGAAACACCAGCAGCACCGAACCGATCAGCAAGACAAACGCGCCGACGATTGTTGCAGCACGCACAACGACCGCACGCGCCAGGGTGCGTTGTGTGATCTGCACCCGCCAGAGCAATGCCAGCGGTACCAGAGCATACAGCAGCAGGTGCGGAACCATACCCCAACTGAACAGCTCACCCGCCTCCGCCACATCGGTGCGGAACACGGCACGCAGGATGCTCGGGTTCAGAAAGACGCCGAAGCGCTGCATGTAGTAGGTGGCGAACGCGGTCGCGACAATCAGCACCGCCAGCAACGGCCGGGCGAAGCGTTGGTGCAACACCAGTAACAGCAGGAAGAGATGCAAGGCGGTCAGCAACAACAGCATCGCACCGCCGAACAGCCAGGTTCCGGTGTCCAACCACGAACGGTCGGCCGTTGCCGTGCGGATGAATGCGGTGTTGCAAGCGAAGGCGAAAAACAGACTGGCCGCCAGCGCGAGCACTTCGGTCGTGACTTTGGGGCGAACTCGCAACCATGCCGAGTCGATGCCATTTGATTCGAGCGCCAACTTCATATGGCGCAAACACCAGACACGCCAAACCGTCGCAAAAAGCTATCTGAGAACTGCATGCGACCGTATGGTCACGATGGCAGCTTAACCGTGACTTAACAACCTCCCATGAGCACTGTCAGTGCTGTGCCTCGGCACAGGTTGGCTCAATGCGAGCTTCAAAATTGGCACAAGGGCAAGTTCAGTTTCTCCGCCAGCGAGATGAAGGCCTGAACTCAACCTACATGGTCAAGTCATTGCCAGCGCGACGTTTGCACTGATAACAACCGTCGAGGTCAGATCACGTCGCGATGGACGGCGTCGTTGCGATTCGATGCCCGACCAGAACAGGCGGGTCTGGCTGCCGCGTGCCTTCAGAAAAGCGCACAACCACCATCAGACCTTTGCCACCGTCGGGCGTCTGCAGACTGACGTGCGCGTTGTGGCGTTCGGCAATCGCCCTTACGATGGCCAGTCCGAGGCCACTGCCACCGCCGTCGTGCGCCAGCGCAGTGGCATCCGCACCTCGATAGAAGCGGTCGAACACGCGGGCCTGCTCGCCCTCCGAAATGCCGGGACCGTTGTCGACCACACGCAGCTCAGGCGAGCCGTTGCAGCAGCTCGCCTCAACATCCACAACGCCACCCGCCGGCGTGTACCGCAGAGCGTTCTCCACCAGATTGTTCAGTAGCACGGTCATCTGCTCGGGATCGGCGGCCACCACGATGCTCGTTGCAACGTTGCCTGGCGTGGTCGCACCGAGGTCTATACCTCTGTGCAAGGCCTTGTTGCTGAAGTTGTCCACAACACTGCGGACGAGTTCAGCAAGATCGACCGGCTCGACGCGTGAGGTCTCGCCGTCCGGCTCTGTACGAGCAACATGCAGCAACTGCTCTACTAGTCGCTGTGATCTGGTTACGCCAGCCTCGAGATCTTGCAGAGCCCGTGCCCGGTCAATCTCGTTCTTTGATCTTTGAAGCAACTTCACTTGCAATCGCAATGCGGTCACTGGCGTGCGCAACTCATGTGCCGCATCGGCGAGAAAGCGCCGTTGCGCCGCAAACGAAACCGCCAGGCGGCTCATCAATTCGTTGATGGACGACACCAGCGGGGCGATTTCAGTGGGCACCTGTTCGACCGGTATCGGCTCCAGCGACCGCGCACTGCGTCGCGCGATGTCTTTAGCCGCTCCTTCCAGCGGGTAGAAGCCGCGTCGCAAGCCGAACACCAGCAATCCGCCGATTCCCACTGTGAGCCCAACCAAAGGCAGAAAGACCTTCTCAGCAGACTCACCAGCCATCTCGTCGCGGGACGCGACACGCTGCGCGGCCTGGGTCACGCCGTCGGCGCCGACTGTGGAATACACGACCCACGCCTCGCCTCCAACCACTGGCTGCGACAACCCTTCGATGTTGGAGAATGGCAGTGCGACGCGGGGGTCAGACGAGAAGATCTTCTGGCCCTGCGCTGTCCACATCAGCGTCACGATCTCCGAGTCATCGGCGATGTCGGTTCGCGTCGGCGACCCGACATCATCGGTCTGCCCGGATTGGTTACCCGCCTGGTGATAGCTCGCCACGGCCGTTGCGACGTGCTGCAGTTCGGCATCGAAGACCTCGTGCATCTCTTCGAGTGTAAAAAAGTAGACCGCCAGCGAAACGAGGAAGGCCCCCAAAGCCAGGGTGCCAAGTGTCCAACCCAACAGTGTTCTTTCAATCGATCGCATCAGCCCTCCGTAACGCGGTAGCCCACGCCGCGCACGTTCATGATCACGGTCGCGCCGAGCTTCTTGCGCAGATAGTGCATGTGCACCTCAATTGCGTTGCTGCCGACCTCCTCCCCCCACCCGTACACGGTTTCCTCCAGCTTCTGGCGCGAAACAACGGTGCCAGGGCGCTGCATCAAGGCTTCCAGCACGGCGAACTCCCGCGTCGACAGTTCAACCGGCCGTCCGCTCTGGGTCACCGAACGCCGCTCCGGGTCGAGACTCAGCGAGCCGATCACCAGCAACGACGAGCCGCTGCCAGCATGGCGCCGCAACACGGCCCGTACACGGGCCAAAAGTTCGTCCGGATCGAAGGGCTTGAGTACGTAGTCATCGGCACCGGCGGTCAGCCCCGCGATCCGGTCCTGTACGGTATCTCTCGCGGAGACAATCACAATAGGTAAGTGATTGCCCATCCTGCGCAGCGTAGTGAGCAGGGCCATGCCATCCTTCTTGGGCAATCCAAGGTCGAGGATGGCCAGGTCATAAGCAACGCTGGACATAGACAACTCGGCGGCATGCCCATCGGTTACCCAGTCCACCGCGAAACCAGCTTGCACCAAGCCTTCGCGAACGGCCTTGCCGATCATGGAGTCATCTTCGATGAGTAGTATTCGCATGGTGTTCGCGAGGATACTTGTTCAGTAGCAGGGAGATACCCCAACCACGAACGCGCGCGCGACCTCGCGCTTGTTGGGTGCGAGCGCGACGCCCGGCTTGAAATGCGAGGCCTAGAAAGTGAATTCGATTTGCTTGCTCTCGCGCACCATCAACAACTCCACTTTGCCGAACAATTTATCGAGCTGCGAATCGTCCCGGCGGTTCACATCCTTGGCAAGGCCGATTGGGCTCGACGTTGATCGCTGGTTCCCCTGCGCGTGAAAGCCGATGTTTGGAGTCGGGAACCAGTCGAAGCAGTAGGTGGCGCGGCGCCAACCGCTCGCGAATGCTCTATGACCGCAGTACATCGCACAACTGCCATTCGTGCCGTCCCCGGTCACTGTACCCTACTGCCGCTTCGTGGCGGGTAGCGTGAGTTCGCCTGGCTACACCCACCGGCAGCAATCGCTGCATTGAAGCCATTCAGGGTACGGGTCTTCCTGCCGTAGAGGGCTAGGTTCAGGTTGGTGCTTGGGTCGCTTCAAACCCGACGTATTCTGAGGGAGAGCCTGTCCGTCTCAGTGCGATGTCGCTGGGCGTGACTGGCTCCACAGATCCAGTTCGCTGCGGCGCCAGGCCACTGCGCGCACACCGAGACGAACGGGGCATGGGAACTGTTGTTGGGCGATGAGCCTGTAGATCGTCGATCGACCCAAGCCCGTCATCTGTATGACGGATGGCATGCGCAGAAACACGGTCGATGCTTGATCCTGTGTTTCCGGGGGTGGGGCAGAGGTCTGTTGCACGGCAATCTCCCGGTGGAGGCATGTGGGCAACTGTAGGGCGCTATGGGCGCCTCGGGCATGCTGGATTCGCTGACAAATCTAGCCCACAGAGGTATGTCACCGAGCAGCTCGACGTTGTCGATGCCGTCTGGACAAGGCCAGTCTGTTGCGATCCGGACACATGCATGTGTCCGCGAAGAATTTCGGACACGTGTCGGACACGGCAGATTCAGAAAGCAAAAAAGTCAGCAGGCGCTAACCTGCTGACTCTTGATTTACTTGGCTCCCCGACCTGGACTCGAACCAGGGACCTGCGGATTAACAGTCCTTCGGGATGGGATTATACGGGACTTTCTGAAACAACTTGCCATTCCTAAAGCCTTTACAAATCAACAACTTGCGTCCAAAGTGGTTTCAGGCCGTCCCAGGCCGTCCCAGGCCATCCCAGCCCAAACTGGCACCAGACTGGCACCAGACCAACCGCGGACTATGGCAAAAGATCAACTTTCGGCAGCAGCGGCAGTCATCCAATCGCTCGATGGTGGCGCCTTCGTGACCCTGCAAAGCCGCCTGGATCGAGGCGGTGCGCTTCAGGCACGCAAGCTCGCCAATGGCGCCGTGCAGCTCTATTGGCGATATTCGTATGCCGGCAAAACCAGCCGCGAACCCATCGGCGTGTACGACCCGACGGCACCGCCCAAAAAGCTGCAGCCGACCGTGCGTGGCTACGGCATCGTTGCCGCGCTGGAGAAGTGCAGGGCGCTGGCCGAGGTGCATGTTGAACGTGCCGACACGGGTGGGCTGCAGGAAGCGAAGGCCGAGACACGAAAAGCCTTTCTCGCCAAGAAATCGGAAGAGGCCGAGAAATCCACGCGCACCCTTGAGAAGCTGCTCGATACCTATGTGGAGTACCTGAAAACTCAGGGTCGTCGCAGCCACGTGGATGCGCAGGGGATTTTTCAGAAGCATGTGACGGAAGCATGGCCGGCGGTGGCCAAGGCGCCTGCGGTGGACCTCACGCCCGACCAGGTGCTTGACATGCTGCGACGGCTCATCGAAAGTGGCAAAGGACGCACTGCGAACAAATTGCGGTCCTACTTGCGAGCTGCCTATCAGTGTGCGCTGGATGTGCGGACCCTGGCCGCCATTCCAGTGGCCTTCAAGACATTCGCGGTAACGTTCAACCCTGCAGCTCAGACACGGCGTTCCCCGCAGTTCGACCGTGCCGACAAGCGCCCGTTGTCTCAGGCAGAAATGAAGGCGTACTGGAAGCTGATCGTTGACCGTCCAGGCATCGAGTCGGCAGCGCTGAGATTGCACCTGCTGACCGGAGGACAGCGAATTGAGCAGTTCATCCGACTGAAATGGGCGGATGTTGGCAACGACGCCATCACACTCTTCGACGGAAAAGGTCGGCCCAGCCAGGGCGCGCGCCCGCATCAGGTGCCCTTGGTTTCCCTCGCTGCCACAGAATTGAAGCGATTGGAGCGTGAAGGGGAGTACGTTTTCTCGACCACAAAGGGGGAAAAACCCATCAGCGCGCGCACGTTGACGGGGTGGGCCCATGGGATTGTGGGCACGGAGATTGAGGGGTTTCAGCTCAAGCGCATCCGCTCGGGTGTAGAGACCTTACTGGCCCGGGAAGGCGTCAGCCGCGAGGTCCGCGGGCATCTGCAATCACACGGCCTTACAGGGGTTCAGGCCAGACACTACGACGGGCACGACTACATCCCTGAAAAGCGGCATGCACTTGTGTTGTTGCTTGCATTGCTGGGTGACAGCGCTTCTGGCGCGCCTGCAGAATGATCGAGGTTCTTTCGGTTGCCATCACTGTCCATCGGCTGTTTCGCCAAGCCTCGCCGCCTCCAGACCTGCCGTGGCCGCATCAATGCCGCGCGTGATGCGCACACCGGTGTAGAGCGGCAGCGTCGCCATGGCGCGGTAGGCGGCGCTTTCCCGCTGGGCCAGCGGCATTTGCAGCGACTGGCCCAGAAGATCGACCTGGGCTGCCGGTGTCTCATTGTGGGCGGTGTAGCCGGCTTCCAGCGCCACATTCGGCAGACGGGCGGATTTGGCTGCGTCAAATTTCAGAAAAGAGATTCGGGCGATGATTTCACCCGAACTGCCGCTTAAAGCGCCAGACGCCGAAACCGAAGATCACGATTCCCGGCAGTACCAGACTCAGCAGCGAATCCCACAACACGTCCAGCCCGGCGCCCTTCAACAGGATGCCATAGCCCATTTCAATAAAGTGGTAGAGCGGCGAGAGGAACATAGCCTCACGCATCCCGGCGGGCATGGCTTCCGGCGGGGTCCAGGCACCGGAGAGGAAGATCATCGGCATCAACACGAGAATAGCCAGCATGGCCGCCTGGGCGAGGTTGCGGCTCAAAGTGGCGATGTAGAGACCCAGACCCGCCGTGGTGAAGGTGTAGAGCGTGGTCACTGCAAAGAACAGCACGAGGCTGCCTTTCATCGGCACGTCGAATATTCCGCGCAGTACGAAGAACAGGCTCACTGCGGTGCCCAGCAGGATGACCAGGGTCATGGCGATGACCTTGGGCAGCAGGATCTGGATCGGCGTCAGGGGAGACACCAGCAACTGTTCGATGGTGCCGCGCTCCTTCTCGCGCACGGCGGCGGCGGCGGGCAGCATGATGGCCATGATGGTGATGACGGTGAGCAGTTCGGCGATGGGCATGAACCAGGCATCTCTCTGGTTCGGGTTGTACCAGACGCGGTGCTGGCTCTGGATTATGGGGACGTTTTGCATCGAATGCTCGGTGACACCCAGGCGGGCGAGCGCCTGATCGAAGCCGTACTGCCCGATGATCTGCGCGGCGTAGCTGGAGGCGAGAAAGCCCAGCACGGTATTGCTGGCATCCACCTGCACCTGCACATCCGTGGGCTTGCCCTGAAGGATGTCGCGCTCGAAGTGCGGCGGAATGTCGAGCACCACCAGTGCCTGCCCCTGATCCAGCAGGCGCTGCCCTGCGCGGTGGTCCTGCACCTCGCCGCCCAGCCTGAAGTGGGGCGGACGGAAGTGATAAATGAGCTCGCGCGAGGCCGCGCAGTGGTCGGCGTCATGCACCACCACCACGGCGTGATTGAGCTGCATGCTGACGTTGCCCGCCATATAGGTGTCGAAGACAAACAGATAGGCAATGGCGACCAGCAACAGCGTATCCCGCCCGAACTGGATCAGCTCTTTGGCCGTCATCGCTGCGAGGCGCGACCACCACAGGTAAAGCCGCGCGCGGTTTTCTGCCGGGTCGCCGTTCATGATTTCGGCCGCTTGTGAAACATGAGGAAGCTCGCCGTCCACAGCCCGACGGCGTAGATCAGCAGCGCCAGCACCTTGCCCCACAACTGTTCCAGCCCGACGCCCTTGAGAAAACTGCCGAGCACGATGTCGGTGTAATACATGGCGGGGAACAGATGGGCCTCGAACTGCCCGGCCGCATCCATCGAGGCAATCGGCACCAAAAGCCCTGAGTACAGCACGGAAGGAACAATGGTGACGATGACGGTGAGCATCATCGCCGCCACCTGGGTGCGCACGAAGAGCGACACCAGCAGGCCGATGCCGGTGGTGCAGCTCACATAGACCACCGAGGCGAGGAAGAAGAACAGCGGATCGCCCTTGAAGGGTGCGCCAAAGAGCTGCGTGGCCATGAGCCAGAGAATCAGAAAATTGATCACCGAGATCGCCACGTAGGGGGCGAGCTTGCCGATCAGGAACTCGCCGCGCGTCACGGTCGAGGCATAGATGTTGTAGATGGAGCCGTTCTCCTTTTCGCGTACCACGCCCAGCGCGGTCAGGAAAGGCGGGGCTACCATCAGCACGAACATCATCAGCACGGCCGCGATGGACCAGACGCTCTTCACTTCCTGGTTATAGAGATAACGCAGTTGCACCCCGACCGGCTGTGCCATGGCTTGCGCCGTTTGCGCCGACACGCCGAGCCGGCGCGAAATATAGTTGCCCAGCAGTTCGCCGTTGAAGGCCGCATTGATGGCGACCACGTAACCCTTGCTGCTGGAACTGCGAAACGGGAAGGTGCCGTCGATCAGGGTCTGTACCTCCACCGCCCGCCCGGACATCAGGTTTTCCTGGAAGCGCGGCGGGATGACGATGGCGAGCCGGATGCGGCTGTCGGCGAGCAAGGGTTCGATCTCGCGCTCGCTCGCCACGTCGCCCTGGTAGTCGAAGTAGCGCGAGTCGATGTAACGATGCAGATAATCGCGGCTCATGGCGCTCTTGTCGTGATCGACCACCGCGAACGGGATGTGCTCCACATCGAGGGTGAGGCCGTAGCCGAAGATCAGCATCAGGGACGCCGGCACCACGAAGGCCAGCGTGAAAAACAGCCGGTCGCGCAGAATCTCGCGCCACTCCTTGCGCGCCAGCGCGATGATGCGACGGACCTTCATGTGGATGCCTCCTGATGTTCCTGTTGCAGGATGCGATGCACGAACACATCTTCCAGGGTCGGGGGGCGCGGGGCGCCGTCAGGCGGCAGCCATGCTTCTTTTTGCAGCACGGCCTTGAGCGCGGCCGGGCTGTCGTCGGCGATGACGCGCCCGGCGTGCATCAGCACCAGATGGTCGCAATGCTCGGCCTCGCTCATGTAATGGGTGGTGATGAGGATGGCCACCTGCTCGACGCGCGCCAGATGCACTAGGATTTTCCAGAAACGGCGCCGGCCGATGGGGTCAACGCCAGAGGTCGGCTCATCGAGGAACAAGACGCGCGGCCCATGCACCAGGGCGCAGGCCAGCGCCAGACGCTGGCGGATGCCCATCGGCAATTTGCTGACCAGCTGAGCGGTGACGTCAGACAGCCCCGCCAGCGCCACCACGCGGGCCATGCGCTCAGCCAAGCGGCTGCCCGGCACGCCGTAAATGCGCGCAAACAGGCGCAGATTCTCCTGCACCGTCATGTCCTGATAGAGAGAAAACGCCTGCGATACATAGCCGATGCGCTCCTTGATGGCCTGGCTGGCGTGGCGCATGTCCGCCCCCGCCACCGTACCCGCGCCGCCGGTGGGCGGCAGGATGCCGGTGAGCATCTTGATGACCGTGGTTTTGCCGGCGCCGTTGGCCCCCAGCAGGCCGAAAATTTCCCCCTGACGTACCTCGAAACTGACCCGGTCGACGGCGCGAAAGTGGTCGAAATCGCGGCTCAGTTCCCGCGCCGCGATGGCGCTGCCATCGCCCTTGGGTGGCTCGCCATCCAGCCAGACCTGGGTCTGCCGGGCATCGTCCAGCCCGGCCAGTTGCCGTTGCTGCAGCAGGGCGATGAAGGCGTCTTCAAGCTCGGGCGCGCCGGCCTGCATCTCGCTCACTTGCAAGCTGGCAAGCTGCGCTGCGACCTGGGTACGGGCGGCCTGCGGCGTTGCCCCCGGCACGAACACGCGCAGTCCGGGGCCCACCGCTTCGGCCTGCGGGAACAGCGTTTGCAGTTGGCGCAGCGCCTCGACCTGCGGCTCAGCCACCAGCTCGACCAGCGTACCCGGCACCTCGCGCAGGATCGCGTCCGGCGCGCCCTCGATCAGCACCCGCCCGTCGAACATCAGGGACAGACGGTGAAAGCGCGCCGCTTCGTCCATATAGGCGGTGGAGACCAGCGCCGTGATGCCGCGCTCGCGCAGCAATTGAGTGAGGATCTTCCAGAAATCCCGCCGCGACACCGGATCCACGCCGGTGGTCGGCTCGTCCAGGATGATCAGCTCGGGTTCGTGGATCAGCGTGCAGACCAGACCGAGCTTTTGCTTCATGCCGCCGGAGAGCTGCTTCATCGGCCGGTCGCGGAACTTGTCCAGGCGCGTCATGGCCAGCAGATTGCCTTTGCGCCGGGCCAGTTCCGCAGGCGGCACATCGCGCAGTTCGGCAAAGAAGTCGATGTTCTCCTCGATAGAGAGTTCGGGGTAGAGATTGAGACCCAGGCCCTGCGGCATAAAACCGAGCCGACCCTTGACCCTTTCGGCAGCAGCTTCGGAGTCGATCTTTTCGCCGAAGACCTGAAGCGTGCCGCCCTCGAAGGAGAGCACCCCGGCGATGGCCTTCATCAGGCTGCTTTTTCCTGCGCCGTCGGGGCCGATCAGACCGTAAATCTCACCGCGCTCAATGCTGAGACTGGCACCGTCGACCGCCGTTTGTTTGCGGTAGCGTTTGACGAAATCCTGCACCCGCACGGCGGGCGCGTCCTTGCCTACCATCGCGGCCTGGCCCATGGCGCATCCTCTTTCCAGCGGATCACGGCATCGGCCGGCAGGCCGGGCGTGGCGCGATGCTGCGGGTTCGCGTCCAGATAGAGCTTGACCGCGTACACCAGCTTGACGCGTTCATCCGGCGTTTGCACCTCCTTGGGGGTGAATTGGGCCTGCGAGGCGATATGGCGCACGGTGGCCGCGAGCGGTTCGTCCGGAAACGCGTCGGTGTAGATGCGCGCCGGCAGGCCCAGGCGCACCTTGCCGATTTCGTTTGCCGGGATGAACACCTTGAGGTAGAGCCGGTCCAGATCAACGATGTCGAACATCGGCGCGCCGGGCGCGATGACTTCCCCCACATCAACCATGCGGGTGGTGAGCACCCCGGCCGCCGGTGCCTTGAGGGTCAGGTCGTCCCGCATGCTCTGCGCCTCGGCCAGCGCCGCTTTGCCCTGGTCGCGCTGTGCGGCCAGGGCCGCCACTTCATCCTCGCTGGCGCGGATGCGTTCCAGGCCCAGCCGGGCTTGGGCGAGTTGTTTTTCGGCGCTGGTCACCCCTTGGCGGGCAGCAATGGCCTGGTTTTGCGCCACCTGGCTGGCGAGTTCCATTTGTTCGTAACGATGCCGG
>Ga0209066_10001908_pt1 | contig 26592 bp, 31 predicted proteins | sample All_14_2_FD_187198 | JGI IMG/M metagenome (GOLD analysis project Ga0209066, IMG submission 187198) | Freshwater microbial communities in response to fracking from Pennsylvania, USA - Allegheny Zone_MetaG_DW_15 (SPAdes) (version 2) ...
CTCGGTGGCACTGCTTCGCCCGCGCGACTTGTGTCTGCCTCACGAAGTCGAAGATGCTCTTACTCAGCAGTCACGACTGCCCCGCATGCAGCGAAGATAGGGATTGCGTTGACGGGCGGCATGCTGTCGTCGGCCTATGGCGGCTGCATCCCATACAGCCGCCATTCGGGCTAGCACCTGCAGTCGTAGCCAACAGCCGCTTCGTGTTAGTCAGCGTGAACTCGCCTGGCACCACCCACCTTCAGAATTCGCTGCACAGCCGAACTTGAAAAATAGAAGATCGCTTGAAGGCTGGTTGCTGACGGTGACCTTAAACTCTTGAATGTCGGTAGACGAGGACACCTGTCCTTCAAGGATGGAAGGGTCGTACGACCGCTACACCTCCATCCCCGGTCACTCAACACACGCCAGCCTGGTCGCGCTTCGAGAGACTCCTCGCGCCCGAGGTGAGCGGCTATGCCCGACCCTGAAGCGACATCCGTCCTCCTGCTTTCGCAGCTGCAAAGCTGCCGATCGGATTCCCTGACGGTACCCGGCGAAGGCCCCGCGGCGGAGAACGGTGGTCGCGGCACGTCGTCGCCTCCAGCGCACTCTCCGTGCGCCTCGCATGCATCATGTTCGGCCTCATCGGAGCTGGGAAATTCACGGTCTCCATCATGCGGCGACGCTCAGCACAAGCTTGCCGCGCACCTGGCCCGCCACCAGCGTGCGCATGGCGTCCGCTACCTGTTCAAGCGGGAAGGTGCGGTCGACTGCAGGCGTCACGCCTGGCTGCCCGAGTATGTTGGCCAGCGCCTGCAGCGGTTCTGGCTTCACAAAGCCCACCAGCATCGCCAGCCGTTGCTTCAGGAACATCGACCACAGCGCCGCGCGCAGCGTCCGGCCCATGCCACCGAAGAAGCGGTCACCATCTTCGCCGCCGCCGATCACCAAAGTACCCCGCGACGCGAGCGCCATGCGCAGCACACTCAACGGCCGGTTTCCAGCGAGATCCAGGATCACGTCGAAGCGGCCATCCGTGGGAAAAGACATCGTCGTGTAGTCGATGACCGAGGCGGCGCCGAGCGTGCGCACGAACTCGACCTTCGAGGTGCTGCACACAGCGGTGACGTGAGCGCCGAAGTGCCGTGCAAGCTGCACAGCCCACGAGCCGACACCGCCGCCCGCGCCGATCACGCACACCGACTGGCCAGGCTTCACTTTTGCCACGTCGCGCAGACCGATGAGCGCGGTCACACCGGAAATCGCCGACGCCGCCGCTTGCTCGAAGCTCAATCGTTCGGGCTTGAGGCAGAACTGATCTTCACGCCCGCAGGTGAACTCCGCGAACGTCCGCGACGCGGCTCCGAACACTGCGTCACCGACCTCAAAGCGCGTCACCTTGGGGCCGACCGCCTCCACGACGCCGCACACGTCCGTGCCGAGCACGCGCTGCTTCGGCTTCGTGAGGCCTGTCGCGAGCCGTACCGCATACGGCTTGCCGGCCATGAGATGCCACTGGCCGTAGTCGAGGCCAGCGGCCTTCACGCGGATCAACACCTCGTTTCCCTGCGGCACGGGACGTTCAAGCGTCGCGACCTGGAGCACTTCGGGATTGCCATATTGCGAGTGGACGACGGCTTTCATATCGACTCTCCTTCGTGTGGGCACAACCGTGCCCGTAGTGATTGGGTGGAACTGCGCACTTGACCGCATGGTGCCCGCGCTCAGCCGGGACCGAAGCTCTGCTGCACTCGCTCGCCTCGGGCGCGAGCCAGCATGACCCAGGCGACGAAAGCAGCCGCAGTCACGTCGAAGGTCATGCAGAACCCCGGCCAGACCTGCGGCACACCGGCGTTGTGCACGAGGTGGTGGTGGAAGGCGTCCATCACGCCGTGTCCGCCCAGTGCGACGACGGCGATCCACGGGCTGCGCTTGAAGCCCGCCACCGCAGCGGCGATGAAGACGGCGGCGATCGCGATCTCGGACAGCATGACCTCGTGGCGGCCATCAACGACGGCGAAGGCCAGGTAGTAGGAGGCGACGGCGATGAGCACGGCGGGGTAGAACGCGCGCTCGCGGTCCATGCCCAGTCCTGCGGCGGCTGCGCAGAAGAACAGCGCGAGGGTGATCCCGACGAGGTATTCCATGGCTGGATCTCCTGGTCTCAACGCACGAGGTGCCGCAGGTCGTCGGGCACGGGCATCGGCTTGAAGGCGCTGACGCGGGCCCGCCCGCTGTTGCCGCGCGGAACCCACAGCCGGGAGAACAAGATCGAGGCCAGCATTCGCGGAACCTGGCCGATGACCTCGCGCCAGTCGCGCTGGCGCCACCCGGCCAACAGCATCAGCCAGTGCACATGGGTGTGCCATCCGGTCATTCGCTGCGACAGCACATGCGCCCTCTCGAGGTGACCGAAGCACCCCTCGACATTGCCGGATTCCAGAGCCTCGCGAGCCTTTGAGATTTCGTCCTCGTACACCTTGAGCATGACACTGCCTTTCGAACCTGTGCGATGGCACCATGCCTTCGCTGACCAGAGGATCGTTGACCCTGGTGCGGGACGCCAGCGACTTGCGACCAGCCGTCTCAATCAGTCCGGCAAGGGCCCGGACTCTCGACCGAACGGTCGTCACAGGCGACGGGCTGCGGACACGAAAAGGTTCGAACCGGTCCTGGGTGCCGTCCTCATTCCGGGATCGGCGTTGACCTCCCGGCCCACAGGTTGTCCAGTTGGAAGACCTCGGCCTGTGTCCCCGCCTACATCGGGCGGAAGAGGTGGCCGAACGCGCGGCTGACCTTCAGCGGCCGTTGCAGCCCCCGAACGCTCAGGCTGTAGTGGCCGTTCTCGTCGCGCGTTGCGCTCATGATCGCGTTGGAGTTGACCATGACACTGCGATGCACCTGGATGAAGTCGGTCGAGTCAATGCGCGCCATCAGCTCGCGCAGGCTCATGCGCACCAGCGCTTCGCCCGTGGGCGTCACGACGTTCACGTACTTCTCGGTTGCCTCGAAGCAGACAACGTCGGCGACCGGGATCATGCGGACGGTGTTGCCGACGCCGGCGCGAATGACCTTGAGGCGTTCGCGCGAATCGGTTTCGGCGATGTCGGGCGCGGTCAACGATTGCATGCGCTGCATCAACGCTGCCATGTTGCCCGCATCGGGTGAGGCCGCTCGACCGGCCAGTCTCGCCTTGAGCCTGGCCACGCTCTGCTGCAAGCGGTCGGCCGTTGCGGGTTTGAGCAGGTAGTCGACCGCAGCGCGTTCGAATGCCGGGACGGCGAAGTTGTCGTAGGCCGTGATGAACACGAACAGCGGCTCGGCGCGGTCGTCGGGCCAGTCGTCGGCCACCACCTCGGCCACCTCGATCCCGGTGCGCCCGGGCATCTTGATGTCGAGGAACACCACGTCGGGCACCAGCGCCAGCGCGAGTTCGGTGGCCCGCAGGCCGTCGTCGGCCACGCCGACGATCCTGAGCTCGGGCCACACCTGCTCCAGCAGGCGGGTCAACGTGCGCGCGAGAACCGGTTCGTCTTCGGCGATGACTGCAGTGGGTAGCGTGGCCAGGGTCATGCCGGTCTCCTTGAGGGATGGATGAAAGCGCTGGGCGTGCGACGCAGTGTGCGACGAATCAGGTCGGGATGAACACCACGGCACAGACGCCAGTGGGGTCTCGACGCTCCAGGCTGAGTCGCGCCGCGGGGCCGTAGAGCACCTGCAGGCGATCACGCACGTGCTGAAGGCCATAGCTGTTGCTGGCAGGGCGGGCGGACGGACCATCGTCCTCTTCTGCGGGCAGTCCGAGACCGCTGTCGCTTACGCGGATCTCGATGCCCTCCGGCATGGCGCGCGCCACCACTTCGATGCTGCCGCGGCCTACCTTGGGCTCCAGCCCGTGCTTGATCGCGTTTTCCACCAACGGCTGCAATAGCATGGGTGGGACCTCGGTTCGCTCCAGCGTCGCTGGCAGTTCGAGCCGATAGGACAGACGCGGCCCCATGCGCAGCGCCATGATGTCCAGGTAAGCGCGCAGCTGTGCGAACTCCCGGCTGAGGGCCACGGATTCGGTCTGCGAGGCGGCCAGCGCACTGCGCAGGTAAACGATCAGCTGGTCAATCATCAATTCCGCACGATCAATGTCCTCCCGCACCAGGGAGCGCACATTGGCCAGGGTGTTGAAGAGCATGTGTGGTTCGAGCTGCGCGCGCAGCAGTCGCAACTGGGACTCCACCGCCAGGCGCTGCGCCTCGGAGCGCGCGGCGGCTTCCTTCGCGAGCTGCTCGCGGGTGGCGTAGTGGTGAAGTCCCAGACCGCCCACCAGCACGGTGAAGAGGATCGGAATCAGGCTGATCTGCTGGTGGCCGACCATGCGCATCGGCTCGCCGAGCAAGAGGAAGGCGACCTGGTGCCCCACGAAGTAACCTGTGGGAATGGCGACAAGCCCGATGAGCAGCCAGCGCAGCGCGGGTTTGCGTCGGGCAAAGCGGCCCGTACGCTGCAGCCACAGCACGCAGGCCACCATCGTCAGGCCCACGCATTCATGGAACACCAGCAAGCGGGGAAAGGTCTCGAGACCGGGAACCAGGAAGTACAGCAGCGTTGACGCCAAGGCCCAGAAAGCCGCGGAAGCGACGATGACCGTCAACGAACCCTTCAGCCTTTCTGACCACGGGCTGGCGATGCGGGTTGTGGAGGAAGACATTGTTTGCATCTCTGCTGCGGACGGGAAGGAACCGAGCCGAATATAGGGGCGGAGGTGGTCTGCCGCCAAGTGGCGACGGGGGCGAGTGGACGGTCATGTCCACGGGCTGTCGATTTCGTCGACCGAATGGTTGCGGGGCGTTGCCCAAAGTACGACACACGCCCGGCGCAATGCATTCAATGCGCGTCCGAAGGGCTAGAGACGGTTGCCCAGAGCCATCACAGCACCAACCCCCAGGCCGTATGGGATGTGCGAGAGCGGGCTCGCCAGCAACGCGTTGGCGCCTTGAGGTCCGCGGCGCCCGAACCAACCCCAGCCGAACGCCGGCAGCAGGACGAGCCAGGGCAACAGGGAGGTGGCCAGACCGAACACCAGACCACCGAGCCATGGATGCGAGAGGGGCTCAATGTCCAGAGACATCAGAACGGCTGGGTAGATGAGCGCCACACCGCCACCCCCAACGATGAAGTGGAAGGCCCATCCCAGTCCCCTCTCGCCCGGCTGCGGCGACGAAGCGTGGATGTCGGCATGGGCCAGGCGCCCGCGGGTCAAGCCCGCGAACCATCGGCCCACCAGTGCGACGTTGACGCCGCTCGTGACGCCCATTCTGGCCGCTGCCGTTTCGGTGATGTCCATCAGGGCGGCACCGACGATGCCGCCCAAGAAGGCCGAGACAAAGATGTTCATGCTGTACCTCTGGAGCTTGAAAGACGGCTTGTGTCCATCGGATGCCGGTGGAGGTAAGACCCCTGCCGCCGACGTGGCCTTTGGAGCAATTGCATCAGGACTGGGGGCAGGCGCAGCTTGGGGTGCATTTGCATCGCGGGCCGCAGGCGCAGGTTGCTTTTGCCGCTGCCGTTTGGCACCCGCAGGTACAGGCCGGTCCCGGGCACGTCTTGCCGTTGCAGGCCGTTGGTTGCTTCGTGTCGTTCATGGTGGATTTCCTTGGTGGCTCGACGACGGGATGCCATCGATGGACAGAGTCTGTGCGCCACGGCGTCTTCTCGACAGTCGTTTGCGACGAGCCGTCTGCGCGAGTGCCGGACCGGTCGCACAGGTCGACCGAGACGATCGGGCAACGCCTGGCGCCGGCCGATGCCGGCAGCTGTCAGCGACAGGTTGCCAATGGGCCTCGTGTCCAGGGACTGTCAGGAACGGATCAACCCTTCGATTGGCGCGCCGTCGGGAAGACTGCGTGCAATCTGCCGGCGGCAAAGACTCACGAATTCCTGCGCCGCGCGTGCTTGCGCCTGACGGGGATTGAAAGCCAGCAATGCCCGAAATGGCAGGTTGAACGCCAGCGGAACACAGCGCAGACCCAGCGCGACATACTCCCGCGCCACGAGAGGGTTGGTCACGGCCAGGCCGGCACCCGCGAGCACCAGCGCGCACTGTGTCGCGCTGTAAGGGGTTTCAATCACAAAGCGCGGATCGATGTCCGCCTGCGCGAACACCTGTTCCAGGCGCCGTTGCGCAGGGTCGAGGGCTGAGAGCCCCACCAGCGGCACCTCCCGCAGGTCCTCGATCGTCAGCGATGACTTGCGCGCCAGCGGATGGGTGGCGGGCACGATGCAAACAGCCGCCACCTGGTAGAAGGGCGATGAGATCAACCCGCTCGTATCGGCCTCATCACCCAGTAGGGCCAGGTCCACCAAGCCCTGTATCAAGGCCTCTCGCAGCAGCTTGGAGCTGTCAACCAGCAACTGACACCGTATACGCGGGTAATTGCGCTGGAACTCGGCCAACGCCCAGGGAATGACACCTGCAGCCAGTGCGTGCATCGAGCCGATGCGCAACACGGTTTCTTCGTGCGACTGAAGCGCTTCGATCTTGCGCTGGACCGCATCCAGGCCGTCATAGACCCGCTCCACGGCCTCCATCAACGCGTGCGCATCCGGTGTCGGCACCAACTTGCCTTTGGGACGTTCAAATAGCTTGAGCCCGGAGCGCCCCTCGAACTGCTGAAGTATCTGGGTCACGGCGGGTTGGCTGACATGCAGTGCGGCAGCAGCGCGGTTGGCCGTTCCGAGCCGCATCACCATTCGAAACACTTCCACCTGGCGCGCGCTGACGGCTTTGAGATCGTTCATAAGCACCCCATAAATTAAGTTTTGCTTATCTTAAAGCGCGAAAGCCTGTGCGCGCGCTTGGATGCGGCTGCCTACCATCGGCGCATGAATCAGATTTCTTCCGTGGACGTTGAAGGCACCACACACACCTACTCCATTCGGCGCAATCCCGCGATGGTCGGCCTGCGTTGCATCAGCTGCAAGCGTGAATACCCGGTTCAGGATCTGAGCCAAGGCTGTCCGTCGTGTGCTGACCAGGGCACACCATCCAGTCTGGAGGTCGTCTACAGCAAGGCGCCGACATCCCTCTTCGGGGCAAGCTCAGGTTATAAGTGGGGGGCCTGGCTGCCCTATGCGCAAGGCGTGTCACTGGCGGAGGGCAACACACCTTGCATCGACCTTTCGCGACTGGCCAGGCAACTGGGCGTCCGCCGGTTGACAGCCAAGCACGAAGGGATGAACCCGACCGGTTCGCACAAGGACCGCATGTCCGCGCAGGGCATCAGCCGGGCACTGGATATCGGGGCGCCGTCGATAGTGCTGGCATCCAGCGGCAACGCCGCGGTTTCGGCTGCAGCCTACTGTGCGGTTGCTGGCTTGCGCTGTGAGGTCGCGACCTATCGCGACATGCCCGAGCCCTATGTACGGGCCCTGCATCGCTTTGGGGCCAGGCGCGTCGTGTTCGAGCGCAGCATGGACCGGTGGGAACATGTTCGCCAGAAGGTCGAGCGTGAGGGCGCTTTCGCACTCACCAACTACAGCGTTCCCGCTGTTGGCAGCCCTGTCTTCGGCGTGGAGGGCTATCGTGCCGTGGCGCTGGAGTGCGTAACCGAGGGATATCTGCCCGATCACATCCTGGTTCCCACTTCCCGAGGTGACCTGCTTTGGGGCGTGTACAGCGGTCTGCGCGATCTGTTGTCCGCCGGTCTCATCCAGCACATGCCCAGGCTCTGGGCGGTTGAACCTTTTCCGCGTCTCAGCCTTGTACTGGCGGGCGCGCGCCTCCAGTCGGAATTTGCGGGCCAAACGGTGCAGTTCTCGATCGCTGGCAGCACTGTCACGCTGCAGCAGAAGCTTGCAGTGGAGCACTCCGGTGGCGGTGCCGTTGCCGTCAATGACCTTGATGCGTCCAAAGGCCTGTCCGCGTTGGCGGACCACGGTCTGTGGGTCGAGTTGTGTGCCGGATCTTGTGTTGCTGCCCTGTCGACCCTTCGCAGGAAGGGTCAGGTATTGCCTTCAGACCATGCCTTGCTGCTGCTGACTGCCAAGGGTGATCGTGACACTTTCGATTTCATCGGTTGATTCTTTTTTCCTCACCTACCAAAAGGAGTTCTCATGTCTGCTCAATCGTTCAAGAACCTGTTCCTGGCATGCGCATTGTTGGGTGCCAGCGCCCATGCCGCGTACCCTGACAAGCCCATCCGTCTCGTGGTCCCCTGGGCTGCCGGTGGCAGCACTGATGCTGTTGCCAGAGCGGTCGCGCAGCGCATGACAGAAACCATGGGTCAGAGTGTCGTCGTTGACAACCGCACAGGGGCATCCGGGCAGATCGGTACCGATGCGGTAGCCAAGTCCCAGCCGGATGGCTACACGATTGGTATCGTCGAACTGCCACATGCGATAGCGCCGGCGGTATTCAGCAAACTGCCCTACGATTTTTTGCGCGATTTCGCGCCTGTCTCGATGCTCGGCACCTCGCCGCTGATGCTGTTTGTCAGCGCATCGCACTACAAGACGGGGGACATCAAAGGTTTTCTCAAGAACGGTCGGATCAGCACTGCACCACTGCCCATTGCGAACAGCGGCAATGGCTCCATCAGCCATCTCTCGGGCGAGTTGCTCGCAAATGCAACGGACCTCAAGATCAATACCATTCCCTACCGGGGCTCCGCACCGGCCCTGACCGACGTGGCCTCAGGCCTGGTCGCCGGCCACTTCTCGACATTGGCCAGCGGGTCTTCGCTGCTGGGGGCAGGGAAGATCTCGGCACTGATGGTGACGGGTTCATCCCGCTTTGCCGGCCTGCCTGACGTTCCAACCGCTGCGGAAGCTGGAATCCCGGGCATGCAGTTCAACCAGTGGTGGGCTCTGGTCGCACCGGCGACGACACCCATCGAGATTGTTCAGCGACTCAACAAGGAGGTGGTTTCAGCGCTGACGTATCCCGCTACACGCGAGCGACTTACTTCGCTGGGCATTGAACTCAAGGGCTCCACTCCGGAAGCTTTGCGCGGTTTCATGCGCAGTGAGGTCGAGCACTGGGGAGACGTTGTGCGCAAGGCTGGGATCCGCCCGGAATAGACATCGGCCGGCTGATGAACGTTGGCAATCGGCTGGGCAGACCCGAGGTCACCGCCTGTTTAGATTGCCATCCGTTCCCACTCGGCCTTGATGACCATTCGGAGCGTTCCACCTGACGAGTGGCTCGTGTATGCCTTCCTATCCCAACGCCACCAGCCGACTGGCACCCCAGGGAGTCCAAGACTCGCTGCGCCAGATCGCCGCATGGGCCTTGTTTTGGGCCTTTGCAGCCGGCATGCTCTTCATTGCCATGTCGGGCTCCGGAACGTACGGCAGGCTGCTCGTCTTCTGCGAGTGCGCGGGCATGACGATCACCGCCATCGCGATGCTGATGAGGCCTTCTCGATGGTTTTCAAGCGTCAGTCTTGCCGTTGCGTGGCTGTTTGCAGGCGTCATCGCTGTCCCGGTCGGCTGCGCCTTTGGCCACATGATCGCAGCCCTGATTCTGGGCGAGCCGTTTCACCTCTTGAGTCACGGGAACGATCGGATGGTGCCGGTCGTTTTCACCATGTTGATCGGGGGATTCGAGGTGCACTGCTTCGCGATGCGAGTGCAGCTCACGAACGAGGCGACCACACGTTCCGAAGCCCAGAGACTGGCAGCTGATTCGAGACTTCGAATGCTGAGCGCGCAACTCGAACCGCACATGTTGTTCAACACGCTGGCGATTCTGCGGTCGCTGGTCCAAGAGGACTCACAGCGGGCCGAGCTCATGATTGATCAACTCATCACCTACCTGCGCAGTGCACTGGCGGCATCCCGGACGGAGGACACCCAACTGAGCAACGAGTTTTCGCAACTGCGCGCCTACCTGGAAATCATGTCATTGCGAATGGGCCCCCGCCTGAGCTATCGGCTCCAACTGCCCCAAGATCTTGAGCAGGTGTCCGTGCCGCCGATGCTGCTGCAGCCCCTGGTCGAAAATGCCATCAAGCATGGGCTTGAGCCCCAGGTGGGAGCAGGGCGCATCGATGTCATTGCGCGTCGAACCGATGCGGGTGTCGAGATTTCCGTGACCGACACCGGCTGCGGGCTGCAGCCCCAAAGCGAGGCCAGTGAACCGGTGCATGCCTCAGGCGGCAGCTACGGTTTGCTGCATGTGCGCGAGCGTCTGCGCGCTGTCTACGGACCTCTGGCTGCGCTGACGCTGACTTCGCAGACACCTGCTGGCGTCTGCGCCAGAGTGAGCATCCCGCAATGAACACCCCCAACGCCCCACCGCAGTGATCGCGAAGACGATCCGGTGCACGCCAGGACCTTGATGCGCTTGCTGGCGAGGTCTGGCCCGAACTCCGGGTGGTCGGAGTCGCCGAGGACAGCCTTGGCGCCATTGAGCCCGCACTTGAGCACGCGCCCGACGTCATGTTTCTCGACAGCAAGATGCCGCGAAAGACCGGACTTCAAGTGGCGGAGGTGGTTGCCACCGAGAAGTATGTGAACGTGGTCACCACAGCGGGCGAGGTGTTGGTTCGCATGAGTCTTCGCGAGCTGGTGTCCAGAATCGACGCCACGGATTTCCAGCCAGTCCCTGCGCCATGCGCGAATTCTGGGCCGACTCCGACGTAGCGTCAAAACGCCACCACGCTGCGCCCAACCCAGAGTTCCGATGGTCATGGAGTTCTTTCATCTGTGCGACGGTCGACTCAGGCTCGGCGCCGCTCCAGTGCCTGGGCACGAACCTCGAACTCGTTGGCATCCACCGACTGCGCCAGGTAGCGTTCTTCGACACTGGGCCTGCTTTGGGAATATGTCCATCGCATCAACATGCGTATCAGATATTTCATAGAGATCTCCGGGTTTTCTATCAGCGGATGCCTCCGGAACAACGACGCGTCGCGGTGCCGGAGGTGACCCGAATCAGGACTTCTTGCAGGCACACGCGCCACTGCATTTGCAATCGGCGCCACACGGGCACGTCTGTTGATTGACGGTCTCTTGGCAACCGCAAGTGCAAGCAGAGCCAGGACAGGCGGTGCAGCGGCAGAGGGCATTTTTCGCTTCATTCATGATCGGTTTCCTTTGGGTTGATCGACGACGGGATGTCTTCGATGGATGAACTATCGGCAATGCCGGAACACCTTGGTAGCCGCTTGAGACGGGCTGTTCTGCTGGATGCTGGGACGGTCACTGGCGTCGACCGAACGGTGGTGGCGCAACAGCACTGCTCTGAATCTGCCGGTGTAGTTGACGAGGCCCTCGCCTGAGCGGTTGTGGACGGCAACCTGTGCGTTGCCTTGCGGTATCCATGCCGTTCGCCCAAGTGCTTCGGCCATTCGATCTCTGTTCTGGACCGATGCCGGATCGAATCCGACGGTTCATCGCAACGCACTGTCACCTCTACGCCAAACCGTCGAAAGTTCAATCCAGCGAAGACATTCCGCCTTCGAAAGCTTCAAGGATTGATCGTGCTGAAAGCATATGAAAACGAAGTGTTCTTCGCCGTACTGGCTCTGCGATGCCGGAACTTTGATAGGTGCTTTCACCATCTCGAGCGGGCGCATGTGCTGGCACAGCGACTGACCGCCAGACATACCCGGGTCCACCTGTTGATGCTGATCGCTGGGTGGCGCCGGCGCGACTTCCGTGAAGTTACCGGGCAAGTACCACGCTTGATCGCCTCGGTTCTGTTCTCAAGGCTGTGGGTTCCCCCAGGAAACACAGGACGCTCACGCGTTGGCGCTTTGACGAAGATGCCGTTCCCAGATGACCTGCGCCACCACTTTTCGTAGGCCGGATGCCCACATGCGTCCACCCCCATTTCCACTCACCACCTCAGGAGATCGCACCGTGTACAGAGCCACCGTTTCAAGCATTTCGCTACTGGTCTTCACCGCAATTGCCGGTTGTGCAGCCCCACCGGAAGAACTGAACCTTCTGCTGACGCGTCCCACGGTGGAGCGAAGGTTCGTCGTTGCGCTGCAACCTCCTACAAAGCCTGCGCCGATCAACCATATCCATGCCTGGCAGATCAAGGTGACCTCACCCACGGGAGCGCCCGTCAGTCGCGCGCAGATTGTGGTTGATGGAGGCATGCCCCAGCACGGCCACGGGCTGCCCACGCGCCCCTTGGTCACCCCAATGTCCGTCGACGGGACCTATTTGCTGGAAGGCATGAAGTTCAGCATGACCGGCTGGTGGGAAATCAAGCTCGCCATCCAGGCACCGGAAGGTTCCGACACCGTCACGTTCAACACCATCGTCAGCACGCGTCCGATGGTGCCGTGATGGCCAGCCGACACGAACAAGGGTGAACCATGAACAAGTCAACTTCGATAGCGATCCGTCTCGGAACCATCCTGCTTGCTGCTATGCCGATCGCCAACGCATTCGCTGGCGGTCCCTCGGACCAGACCGTCGCACACCGGGACCGTTGGAACGCGGCCGACATCGGCATTCTGGCCTCGATGCATTTGGGTCAATTGCCACAGCAGCCACAAGACCCTTCCAACGCCGTCGAAGGCTCGCGCGCTGCATCGGAACTTGGCAAACGCCTGTTCAACGACGCGCGCCTGAGCAAAGATCAGACGGTGTCGTGCGCGACATGCCATGACGCCAGGAATCAGTTTCAGGATGGGCTTGCAGTGGCACGGGGTATTGGCGTCGGGTCCCGACGCGCCATGCCCATCGTCGGTAGTGGACACAGCCCTTGGTTGTTCTGGGACGGTCGCAAAGACAGCCTCTGGTCGCAGGCTCTGGGTCCGTTTGAGGACGCGGTGGAACATGGCGGCAATCGCGCCCGCTACGCCCAGTTGATGCAAACCTTCTACCGGTCAGAGTACGAAGCGATCTTTGGGCCAATGCCCGATCTCAGCCAGTCAGCACGAAGCGCGAGCCCATTGGGAACACCTGCCGAGAAAGCTGCCTGGGCAGCGATGGACCCAAAGACCCAGGCCGATGTCAACCGAATCTTCTCGAACATGGGCAAGGTGATCGCCGCATACGAAAAGAAGCTGACGCATGGAGAGTCGCGTTTCGATCGGTATGTGCAAGGAACTGTCAGCGGTGATCCGAGTGCGCAGCAAATCCTGTCGCAGCAAGAAGTCAACGGCCTGCGGATCTTCATGGGCAAGGGGCAATGCGTGACCTGCCACAACGGGCCGTTGTTCACCGATCACAGCTTTCACAACACGGGGGTTCCACCTCGCGACCTGAGAAACCCTGATCGTGGTCGGGCCGCCGCGATCGCCAAGGTCCAGAAAGACGAATTCAACTGCCTCGGCCTGTTCAGCGATGCGAAGCCAGCGCAATGTCAGGAGCTGCGTTTCATTGTCACTGGCGACCATGCGATGGAGGGCGCCTTCAGGACACCGAGCCTGCGCAATGTGGCATTGAGGCCCCCTTACATGCACGCCGGTCAGTTCAGCTCCATCGAGGAGGTCATCGCGCACTACGTGAAAGCACCGACTGCAGTCGTCGGGCACACAGAACTCGCCAACGCCGGAGCTGGCCATTCGGAGCGCAGACCCATTCGCCTGTCGGAGCAGGAGGTCAAGGAATTGGCGCAGTTCCTTGGCACTTTGTCCGGTGCGATCGTGGAAGTCCCATGGAAACAGTAGGCCTCGCAATCGGCCGACTGGGATCGCTCCCGCGGTCGATCCAGCAACCCATTACTTGAAGCACCAAGACCATGCAATCGTCAATTGGAAAGGTACTCGCAGGAGTCACCTTGGTGGCGTTGCTCACCGCGAGCGGATGTGGTGTGCCCACAGGGCGCAGCAACATAGCCCGCACGCAACCGCTGGATCCGGGCGAGATGACTCTCAAACTCGCCGAGCCGAAGAACGGCCGGGCCCGTCCGTTGGTTGTGGTCCTGGCCGAAAACACCGGCACGGAAACCACGGACTTCGTTGTCCCTTATGGCGTATTGCAAGAGGCCGAGGTTGCTGACGTTGTGACCGTGTCTACCGACCCTGGGACGGTCACCCTCATTCCGGCGCTGCGGGTACGCGCCGACATGACATTGGCGCAATTCGACGCCGAGGCGCCTGCCGGCGCGGATATCGTGATTGTTCCCGCAATGAAGCGCAACGACAGCCCGGACGTGCTCAACTGGGTTCGGGCCCAATCAGAAAAGGGGGCGGTATTCGTGTCGATCTGCGAGGGCGCATGGGTCATCGCGAACGCAGGTCTTCTTGACGGGAAGTCGGCAACCACCCATTGGTTCGCGCTGGAGTCCATCGCCAAGCGGTTTCCTGGCACGACATGGGTTCGCGACAGCCGTTGGGTCGTCAGTGGAAATGTCATGACAACCACGGGTGTCAGCGCCTCGATCCCGGCATCCCTGGCACTGATTGAGTCCATCGCGGGGCGACCAGCGGCCGAACGCACCGCCAAAGGCTTGGGGGTGAACGCCTGGACCATCGAACACAACACGTCCGCATTTTCCTGGACAGCCAAGCACGTCACAGTTGCAGTCACCAACTGGCTTGCCTGGTGGCGGCATGAAACGGTGGAGATTCCGGTCGAGGGCGGATTCGACGAGATCTCCATGGCGATGGCGGCAGACACTTGGTCTCGAACATATCGGTCACAGGCATTCGCAACAGGTGCCAGCGGCATTGTGCAGTCCCGTCGCGGACTGCATGTCGAGACGGAAGCGGCATCGAGTCACCGTCATTTCATACTGACCAGGCCGAAAAGCGCGAAGACACTTGAGCGCATTGAAGCACTCGATGACATTGCGAACCGCTATGGCGACGCGACCGCAGATCTTGTGGCACTGGGGCTGGAGCAACGGAGAAGCAAATCCTGGCATGGGGACTGACCTGATGAATGTTCGCCCAATGCCTCGTCTGCGAATAGGCATGCCGCGCCGGCAGTACACCCGCCGCCGGCGACCGGCTCCAACCGCAGCGAGGTCGCACACCGAACTGCGAAGGTCGCTCCAGGCTGGGTCCGGACATTCGTTTTAAATGACTGAGCATTTTCAAGGCACCGCAACCGGTCATTCGGTGAGCAAGACTCCAAACGACTGCTCGACCATCCAGACCGGTCGCTCGATCGAGTTCGGCCACACCAGGCCTGGGAAAAACGGCTCTCGTCAAGGACGAACGGGTGTTCCCGACCGGTTGGGGAAATGAGGTGCCGATTGCTGCCGGGAAGCGCTTGTTCTGTGTTAGCACGCTACGCCTCCAAACATCGGAGGTGACAACGGCCTCGAGCAGGCACTGGCAAGGACAGATCCTTAGCGCGAACTGCGGCAGAGCCCTCGCAGCGGAGATGGCGATGATCGAATGGCTGGGTGTGGCGTCGAAGGGCTGAGCGGGGTTCAATTTGGCGCCGTTTGCAGCACCTCCAACGCGTCTGTCACGGCTTCTGCAAGTCCGAAATCGGTCTCGTGTTCGAGCGTGGCTTGCAGGGCTTGTAGCGACGGTACTGCGACCGCTGCCGCTGGGCCAAGATGCGCCAGTGCCTTGGCGGCAGCACGCTTTGGCGCGTCGGGGTCGTCACTGCCCAGAAGGCGCGTCAAGTGCGGCACCATGGCGGGGTCGGACGCCACGAACGTCACAGCAATCACGCAGCAGCTCGACAGTGCAGGATCACTTGACGCGATACCCTGCCGAAGCGCTGGTAGAGCTGGCGCCGCTGGCACGCCCATCTTGCCGAGGGCGTACGCTGCAGTTGCAGTATCGCGGTCATCGCCGGTTGTGAGAACGGCGAGAAGCGCAGGCACTGCCGGTGCACCAGCCCTTGCCAGCGCTCGGGCCGAGGCGCTGCTCACTCTCGGACTGGGATGCTGCATCGCCTTGATCAAGGCCGCCATCACATCGGGTGCAGACGACGCAACCGCCTCAAGCGCGTCAGCGGCCGCCCATTGCAGATCCCAGTAATCCTCGTTCACCAGCGCTTCCAGTAGATGGGGCAACAGCGGAGCCGCCGCAGCCTTCATGGAGCAAATCAGGTCGCAGACGCCTTCGCCGTTACCCTCGAACTCGAGTGCCAGCACGGGCAAGATGGTCTCGGCACGGCCTTCGATTCGCCACAAAGCCTCTGCGGCAGCAATTCGCAAGTCTTCGTCGTCAAGCAATTGCTGCAAATTTGCAACCGCCACCAAAGGTACCGGCCGCATCGCGGCCAGTACTTCGCAGGCTAGCCGCGCGCGGCGGCCCCTGTGTTGCAGTTGCGTGATGACCAGTGGCACCGACGCCGTCAGATCAACCAGCGGCGCCAGGTCCTTCATGCGGCTGAGCAGTCGATCGGCGACGCGCTCCATGCTCTCATTCAACAGCAAATCAACCACCAGATCTGCCTCTCGTTCTGGCGCCATATGCAGTGCCTCCGACGCGAAGCCCGCGGACCAGCGCACGTTTTCGTCGGAATGGTGCATGGCGTCGAGGATGCGCGACTCGTACGCGCGCACCGGCTGCGGGTCGTCCAGCTCACGCCCGATATTGCCCACCGCGTGCAACGCAGCAGCCAAATCGCCAGCGGTACCTCGCTCAGCCATGGAAATCAAGTCTGTCAAAGTGGACAAGTCGGTGTCGTGAATCATCCCCAGCGCCCAGGCGGCGCGGCTGCGGACGGTCTGCTCGTCGTCGGCCAGGCGCTGCCGCAAAGCTGGTGCAGCGACGACTGCATGGTCGCCGATGTTGCCTAGCGCATGCGCAGACCTCTCGCGCACGTGAGCGCCTGGGTGAGCCAGGCACGCGATCAAAGGTTCGACACTGTCGGGGGCGCAGTAGGCCAGCGCCCAAGACGCCGACTCACCGAGCTTATCGTCGCTCTCGCACAGCGCCTCCACTAAGACTGGTATCGACTTTGCGACACGAGATCCGAGCTTGCAAGCCAGCTCGTAGAGACCTTCAACGCCGGCCCGGCGCTCATCCAGCGTCGGTGACTGCGCCTGCGCTAAATAGTCAGCCATGATCTTGACAAGTTCGGCTTCGTCTTCGGGCGGTGTGTAGAAATCCATGTGACGGGTTATATCTGAAGGCTGCTGCGGGACGTTCAAAATATGCCCAGGGCTGGCCAGTTCCATCCAGTCATCACTACTGCGCCCGCCAGCTGCCACCTCCCTTTGGCGCTTTGACCTATTTGGTGGAGCACCCTACGGCTATCATGGCGCCCGAAAAAGATGCTCGAATGTTTCGGCATCGGCGCCAGACGATCAGGGGGAAAGATGGGATACGGAAAGAGGGCGATGGGTTGCCGACGGCTCTGGGTATGGTTGCTGACCTTGTGGCTGGCGGGCTTGTGCCTGGTGGCGGGCGCGCAGGAATCTGCGGAAGGAGACGGACTGCGTGAGGTCCGGCTGGCCAACGATGCCTTCAGGCGTGAGCCTACTCCACCTGCATGGGCCAAGCTGACGCCCGCACCGGCACCGCAATTGTCTGGAGTGGGGACCCAGATCCTCCTCGCAGAAACTCAGGCACGGGTGGCCGCGACGCCGTCGTGGATCGCGCATCGGGTCACTCAGGTTCACGATGCCAGGGAATTGAGCCGCCTGGGCCAGGTGATGCTCCAATTTAATCCGTCCTACCAGCGCCTCGCATTGCATCGCCTGGCCATTCTGCGCGGCGATCAGACTATCGACCATACAGCCACTGCTTCAGTGCGATTTTTGCAACGTGAGGCCCAACTCGAAAGCGGGGTATACAGCGGGACCATAACAGCTTCCTTTCTCCTCCCCGATGTCCGGGTAGGCGACGCATTGCAGCTGTTATTCAGTGTCGAAGGCAGTAACCCGATTTTGGGCGATCGCTATTCCGACCTTTTCGGGTGGGACGATGTCATGCCCATCGCTCACAGGCGTATTTCGGTGGTGGCACCAGTCGATCGGCGTTTGCGTTGGCAATGGGTGGGTGACGCGCCAGCGCGCCACATGCCCTCTCCGATCGAGACGGTCGAGCATGGGCAGAGGTGGTGGACATTCGAGAGTCACCAACTAGCCCCCGCCATACTGGAGCCACAATTGGCATCACATGCGCGGCCGTTTCGCACTCTGCAGATCAGTGAATATTCCGACTGGAACGAGTTGGCAAGCTGGGCGGCCGGGCTGTTTACGACCAATTCACCATTGCCTGACGAGCTCGCCACATTGGTTGAGCGTTGGCGCGCCCTGCCCGATGATGCAGCCAAGGCGTCCGAAGCCCTCCAGTGGGTGCAGCAGAACATACGCTATCACTCGATTTCCCTGGGGGAGAACTCTCATCGCCCACAACCTCTTTCGGCAGTGCTCCAGCAGCGCTATGGCGACTGCAAGGACAAGTCGCTGTTGCTAGTGACCGTATTGCGCGCGCTCGGAATCGAGGCCGATCCGGTGCTGGTGTCCCTTCGGCACCGCAAGGCGATTTCCGGGTGGCTGCCAGCTCCTGACATCTTCGACCACGCAGTGGTCCGGGTTCGGCTGGGCGAACAGGTTTACTTTTTGGACCCTACGCGGCTAGGTCAAGTGGGCCCGCTCGAACGGATGGGACAAACCCTTGAAGACGCCGAGGTGCTGGTGGTGCAGGGCCGTGACGCGGGACCAACAACCGTGCGTTCGCCAATGCGCCAACAGATCTTTTTGAGCGATCTCAAAGAGCGCTTCCTTTTGGAGCGCTTCGACGCGCCGGGACGACTTGAGGTGACATGGGCGTTCCACGGTTTGGGAGCGGAGTCGATTCGCCTGCGCCTGATGGATATGGCTCCCGAACGTCGGCGCGAATGGGCCATGCAGGACTACGAGCGAAGGTATCCCGGCATTGAGTTGGAAGCAGACCCGCAGTTTCGTGACCAAGTGGGCCTGAACCGGATCGAGATGATCATGTCGTTTCGGGTACCCAACCTGGCACAGAGCATGGAACGTGGCGGCTGGGTGGTGAGGTACGCACCGGCGACCATAGTGGGCAGCCTAGCACTGCCTGATCGATTGACCCGAACGCTCCCGCTAGGTATGAGCCACTATCCCATGACCCTGAACTATGAGGCGTCGGTGCGCTGGCCGGATATCGTGAGTATCGTGAGCAATCCCAGCACCCGGCTCGTGGAGAACGCAGCCTTTGTAGCGCGCGTCGAGAGCACAGCGCTTGGCAATGACTCGCGCACGGGAGTGCGTCTAGAGGTGAGGCGGCCCGAGGTAAACGCCCGCGACCTACTTGCGCTGGCCGAGGATGTGCGGCGTTTCGACCGTGAGGTTGAAGGCGCCTTCTGGGTGGACAAGTCGCATATCAAGTTAGCACAGGCCGGCGGGCAAATTTCGGAAGGCTTCAGGGAACGGTACCTGCGCCAGATGCGCGAGATGGTTGATACAACGAGCAAAACCATCGAAGGGGGTAGCCTCAGTGAACATGACTTTGTTGAGGCTCTATGCATGCGCTCGGCAGCTCTTCACGACTTGGGGGAGGACGCCAAAGGGTTCATGGACTCCGATGCGGCTGTCCGGCGTGCGCCGCAGTCGGGCGAGGCATGGTCCTGTCGCGCATCAAGCCAGTTCCGGCAAGGGCGCTTTGAGGCGGCCGTCTCGGACTACAGTAGGGCCATGGTGCTGGGTCATCCACGCGGCGACGGGCTGTACTGGAGGGCAATAGCCCGCTACTACGCCGGTCAGGTGGCGCAGGCTGCATCTGATTTCAACCAAGCTGTGGAAGCCAGCACCGACGAGTCCGAGCGCGCATATGCCCAACTCTGGTGGTTCTGGACATCGCAGCAGGCCGGCCTACCCATCCCAGATGCGCTTCGACAAACAGCGGTCGACCGTCGCAACGATCTCTGGCCTGCACCTGCACTGGCACTGCAAGCGGGCTTGATACGCCAGGATGAACTTCTCGAACTGGCACGCGCTAAAGGTGGCGACGCAGGTGAACTCGGGCTTGCTGAAGCCTGGTTCTACATTGGTCAATGGCACAAGTCCCAGGGAAGGCCGGTCGACGCTTTGATGGCCTTCCGAAAAACGGTTGCCTTGAACGCCACGATGTATCTGGAGCACTTGGCAGCACAGTTCGAATTACGCTAACAGCTTGTAACCGTTGCACAGCGCGAAACCCGCTGTAATTTGCGCCAGTTGAACGTTCGTTCCCGGCGCGGATTTGGCTTTTTCACGGTCAGACTCAGTCGGCCTACTAGACGTAATGTTCCGAGCTGGCACCCCGATGGCTACCCCAAAATGCTCCACTTATGGCCGGTCAAACTGCTCCAGGCAAGACGGTCGGAATGGGCGTGAACCGGTATAGCTTTATTCTTGATCTGCAGTTCAAACCGATCATTGGGGACCTTCAATCTTGTCCCACTGTGTTTGCAATGTACGGTACGGTGTTGAAGCCAAACGCCCGCTCTGGGTCGGCTCGCGATGGTCATGGTCGTGGACAGCGGTCCTTCGATCCGGTACATGATCAAGGACCGCTGCCAGGCTTGACCGCGAACAGGCAGTCCCGGCCAGGAGCCGTCGTATGCGAGTGGCCGCTTCTACGAAAACTTGACAGCGACTGATGTGCTGCGTCGCATGCGCAGTCCTTCTGTCGTCATCAGGACGCGCGTACGGCTGATGATTGATTCGGGGATGCCGGACTTGCGGGAACCAAGCCCTGGCCCAAAATGGAAGATGGCCGCGTGGCGCGCTGGTTTCGCCGCGCCGCGCACGGCTAGACGTGTCGTCGTCTGATCGCCATCATGAATGCCTTCCCTGCCGTGGAGTGGCTTACGAGGTCGAAGACTTCTCCTCCACCCCAACTTACGCCGTACGAGATCACCCCCAGGCGCTCCAGGTTGGCGAGCGCCACCTGAACGTCCTCGCTGGGCTTGGGCAGCGTCTTCAGGTCAATGTCGATTGCAGGGTATGCGCGCGAAGGCAGTTCATGGGTCACGATGGCTTTCTGGTACCGTTCTTGGTCGACCGCATAGATCTGCTCGAGAATCAACGCATCGAGCGGTGACAGGTCCTTGATGATGGAGATGTAGGCTCTCCTCGGCTGAACTTCAGACGATGCATCGACTGCATTTGCAAGTAGCCGTGCCCAGATGTCTTGCAGATCGTCATCCTGCTCCATTGCACCCTGTTCAAGAGCATCGATTGCAAAGTTCAGGGGAAGTTTCCGCACAGCCGCTACCCCGCCATGGGCGAGCAACTCCTGTTGAAACCTTTGACCCAACCGGACCAGGCGTACTCCGCGCACGTACTTCAGGTGGTCCGTGAACATGCCGACTACCTGCGCCAAGATGCCATCAACGTGCGGTGCCAAGAATCCTCCTGCGTCATGCACGACGTCGACTACCTTCCCAGTAGTCTTGGCCAATTCTTGAACAGCCTTTGCGCTCTCGTCATCCATTGCAGTTCCTCATGTGGCGACTCATGAAAGCCGCCAGTATTTGATGATGTGCCCGCCGCGATCGTCAAAGGCTTCAGGTACTTGTAGATCAATCCACTCCCAACTTTGTCATCTGGAGTGCGTCCGTGGTGCCCACAAACTTCGAGGCATTGCCGTCCACGTCTGGATATCGCTCTTAGCTGACGGGGCCGGATGCTTTCGTGCACGTTGCCGACCGGCACCACTGACAGCTTACGGCTAATCCTTACATTTTTTGGTGTCCGCAACGGGTCGGGCACAGCTGCTCATTTCGGGCGTGACGAGTCATTCAGAAGTGCGACCAGGCTGGCCTGCGCTGGATGGCCGGAGACGGATGTGCTGCGGTCGTTCGACCATGCCATCCTCGAACGACAGGAGACCGCGGTGGCCGACATTCAGGCGTGGCAGCTCACCGACTGCACCCAGCCTCAAGCCGGTGCTTACCGCGCTGTCATCGGCAGGTCTGCAGTGGGGGAGGTCATCGGTCGCCCGGCAGCACTGGGCGAGCCCGGTCGCCCTACGACTGCCGGCGCTGCGCTTTGGCCCGGCCTGCTCGCTGCGCTCAGACGATGAACTTCCGGATAGCGCGTGTCACCATCGAGAATGGGCCCGAGATCAGGTAGAAAAACCAATAGAACCAAGTCCACGCCAATCTCCAGCGGGCGAGCCACCTTCGTCCTTCGGCGCGGAATTGAATGATTTCCGCTGCTTCGTCTGAAAGGAGTTTCCGTTGGCGTTTGCGGATAACTGGGGAAGGGACCCAATCAGTAAGCGAGGATAGCCGACCCAAGGGAGGTCTGGCCTTGTGGAGGGTAGGCTTTAGGAATGCGTGAAATAGCAACAGGCACTCGTCGATGAGTCGGAATAACAGGGCCTCATCGAGAAGCCTTTTGGTCTGTATGTGCGTCTTCGCGTTGCGAAGCGAAAGGAGCTTGTCGCGCAGAAAGCGGATGTTTTCATCCGAGTTCAGGCTCTTCCTTCGGTTCGCTTGCACTTGAGATGGGCGTTTGATCTTGGGCATATAGATCCTATGCGGCTGCGTTCGGGAGGAGAAGACCCATTTGCTCAACGTATGCACAGACGGCTTTCTGTCCGTTGGCGGTGATCGCGTGCCTGGTGCGAGCCATTTGAAGTGCCGGCACAGGTGCCTCTTCGATTTCCCGAACAAAGCCACGCTCGACGAGACGGTCGAGAAGCGTGTAGACGGTGCCGCGGCCTATGTACCCACCAGAGAGTGCGACGATTTCTGAGCCGTACAGCCCTCTGGGGTTTTCCATGAGCAGACGGAGCGCCTTCAGATCTTTCGGTGCCATGTGAAGTCCTGTCTGTTTGTATGCGTGCAATATACAGCGATAGCTTACTTTTGTCAGCACTATTGCGACGAGTGAGCTGGCGCCGGCCGGCACGACGTGCCGTTGGCTCTTTGGCGCGTCCGCTGAACTTCTCAAGGGGGCAAGTTGGCCAGCACCGGCGGAACGTGCCCGCATGGGCACAACCATGCCGGCCCTGGCCAACATCCCCCCGCCGAATGGCTCCCCCAATTGCGGCATGGCGTTCCGCACTGCCCTGTCGGATGTCACAGCCCCTCAATTGCTGGCGATAGCCAAACACATCGAATCGCGCGGGGCGCTGGACATTGCCAAGCGGTCGCTGCAGATCTGCTGGCAAATCTTGCTCTTCGCCTTGGCGCATGGCGTGATCGAGCCCAACTCGTCTGCCGAACTAAAGCCCCCACACGCCCTCAGACCTCGGTGCAAAGAGAACTACGCCCGTCTGGAGGTCAAAGAGGTTTCTGACACTGGCAAGGCCGATCTCTGGCCGGGCTACCAGGGCATGTTGATCCGCACCTCGGGAGAAGGACTCGGGGGACGATTCGGTGCCAGACCGGGAAGCGCAGGCCTGTTCGGCCTGCTGCCCCACTTGGCGACCGACCTGAAGATCTGCCGCAGCACTTTCAGCGCCTGCAGCGAGACGGGGGGCCAGCAAGCCCAGTTTCTGCGACGCCTGGAACAAGGCGCAGCACTGCATCATTCCGGTGCAGGCTATCTACGAGCCCGACTGGCGCAGCGGCAAGGCGATCGCCACCTGGCATCTAGCGCAGCGACGGTCGGCCGATGGGCATTGCCTGCCTGTGGTCGGCGTGGAAGTAACCCCAGGGCGAAAGGCTGCTGAGCAACAGCATGCTCACCATCAACGCTGAAGCGCACCCGCGGATGAACAGACGGAGATTTGAGAAGGACATCGGAGGCGGCCTATGCTCTGACGTAGGGGCAGCCGCCCTCCATGGCAGCTAGATCGTGTCCACCAGGAGCGTCACCTCTTGGCCAAAACCAGCAGTTCACGCAGTCGCGACCAAGGTCAGGTATAGGCTGGGTCCGGACATTCGATTCCGGCGGCTGAGCCATTTTGAGGCGCCACAACCGCTCATTCACTGTGCCAGTCTCGAACGACCGCGCGACCACCTGCACCGGTCGCTCCGAGGGGAACCGTTGTCAAGATTGTGGGCGGTCTGGGCTCTCGACTGAGCTAGCATGGCGGTCCTCGGCCAAAGCCTGACTTTCGCCGCCCGTCGTCGTCAAATCTCAGGCCACGTTCGCTTCGAAAGGTTGCTTCCTTGGAGTTCGACTATCAAAAGCCGCCGAGCGTAGTTGCGGTCCACACAGGGTTCCGGTCAGACCGCACCACTCAACTGGAGTCCGTGAGTTTCTCCGCTGAGGGGCTGTCGATTCTTGTCGGGTCCGAGCACTGGAAGGCGAAGATCATTTTCGAGCAATCGTATGGATTCCGCGTTCTGGACGAACTGGATCTGACCGAGTTTTGGACCCAGTGCTCACTTGTGGACGGCTGGTTCTTTGAGGTCATGGATGGGGGGTGGAAGACGCTTGAACTAAGCCGCCCACACTTCCTCTCAGGCCGCAATGAGTGGGTTCGCGAGTACCTAGTCATTGGGCTCAACGAATGTGTATCGGTGTTGACCAAGGAGAGCCCACTGATTTATGCCGTCGCTGGCCCGTTGCCAGATTAGGCCGTAGGCCGCTGTCGGCGGCGGAGCAGGCATTCAACAGAGCGTGTTTATGGAGCTAGCTGACTACTTCAATAGCGACGATGGTTCTCTGCCGGAAATTGAGGTGCATTTCGAGAACGGCGAGGAAGTGGTCACTGGGCTCAAGCATCTTTTTGCACACGGCGCGCACGATGTTTCTGCTGGTGGTGCAGCCTTGTGGATGAAGGATTCCGGTGAGACCCGCAGTTTTCAAGGTCCCAGCGACGCGGAGCTCGTCACTGCGGGAGTTGCTGAGCCATTTCACATGGTTCTCGCAGACATCGCTTGCGCCGGCATCACGCTCCCCGATTTGGGTGTTTTCGTCTCGAGTGATGAACTGGTATTCGATTACAGGATGGGACCGAATTGGGGAGAACGGGAGATTGACGCGTTGCTTATGCTCCTGCGCGGGCTACGAGCATTCGGCGGCCGCGTTTCCGCAACTGAGTGGTGGGGCAGTGAGATTGCCCCGATTCTGGAGCATGCGCTGAACAAGCTGGACAAAACCTGACACTCCGCTTTGGGCCCGGTGTAGTCTGAGCTAGCATGGCGCTCATCGGCCAGGTGCGAGCGTGCGGCAATCGTGCAGACCCGGTCTTACTAAACGGACGATAGGGCCCACATGATTTTCGGGTCGAAAGAAACTTTTGCTATTGAGGCCATGACCGAGGAAGGCTTGGCTCTCCCGTCTACGGCATGGGGCCGCATGCGGGTGTGGTGCCAAGGCATATCGATTGGCGATTTCTCCGACGAGCATTGCGGCTTGCCGTATTCACACTTTCTGGACCTCAAAGAAGCCCTTTCCTCGCTTTGGCTGCCAGAGTTTGAGGGCATGTCCGCATTGGACCTCTGCAACCACCTTGACAGATCGATTTACGGGTATCACGGCGACGTCGAGCTCGATGACGCTCGAACATCAGAAGAAATACGCCGCGACTACTTGAAGTACAGCAAATTCAGCTTCCTCACCAACTGGGGAGAGATGTTTGACAGAGATGAAAAATCGTTCATCTGCTGCACGCCCGCGGGAGAAGTCAGGATTCTGAATCGCGCTACAGCACCGGGAATGTGGTTGCATGCTCGGCTTCCCGAGGCTCTGCTTGCCATCAAGGGTTTTCTTCGGTGGTACGAGGGTGAGTGCAATCGACTGGGAAGTCCGCTCGTTCGCACGGCGGCGCAATAGCTCAACCAGTTGGCCCCTGTACCGTTCGAATGCAGGTCCATTCCGTGCCCGGTGGCTCCTGGCCGAGAGCACTGATCCAGACCGACTCCAGATAACGGCCATTGAAGGCGGCCGCCCCGCGCCGGAGCACAGGCCGCCCCTGATGCTTGCATCAGATCTCCGTTTGCTCGGAGATTTCGAGGGCGTCGTCGACCTCGATGCCCAGGTACCTCACTGTAGATTCCAGTTTGGAGTGCCCGAGCAACAACTGCACAGCTCGGAGGTTCTTGGTACGTCGATAGATCAACGTCGCCTTGGTCCTTCGCATCGAATGGGTCCCGTATTCGGAACGATCCAGACCAAGTTCATCCACCCAGTGCCCAAGAATCCGGGCGTACTGCCGAGTTCCCAAGTGAGGCGACTCGTGAAGCCTGCTGGGGAAGAGGAAGTCATCTGATTTCAGTGCAGCCAGCTTGATCCAGACCTGCAGGGCTTCTCGGGTAACTCCTGTGATCTCGAACTGGACTGGGCGCTTGGTCTTGTGCTGCATGACGATGGCGCGCGTGGCCACTTGGTCTCCATGAGAAACATCACGGACCTTTAGCGCAACGAGGTCGCATCCGCGCAGCTTGCTGTCGATGCCAAGGTTGAAGAGCGCGAGCTCGCGGACCCGCCCTTCCATCTGAAGTCGTACGCGCAGAGCCCAGATGTCTTTGACCTTGAAGGGGGCCTTTTGTCCAACAATCTTGCCCTTGTTCCACGGCTCGTGATGAACAGTATTGCCTGAGGTTTCCATGATGGTCTCCCATCGAGTTGAGGGTCCCAGAGCATGCACTTGTGAGGTACCGACATACTGCGCTGCGTCAAGTCCGAGAAGCGCAGTCCACGGCACGGGTGACTGCGATTGAGCGCGTCGGCCAAACTGCGCTTTCGGCCAGAAGCAGTGTTCGCTGAGCCGGGGAAGCCGTCGTTCAACGTTGGCCGTGAGTGGACCACAACGGCGCACTCAGCTGTGAAGAATGGCGAAAACGCCACATGCCGTTGTGGGTCCAATCGACGAACCTGTTAGACAT
>Ga0209066_10001909_pt1 | contig 26590 bp, 11 predicted proteins | sample All_14_2_FD_187198 | JGI IMG/M metagenome (GOLD analysis project Ga0209066, IMG submission 187198) | Freshwater microbial communities in response to fracking from Pennsylvania, USA - Allegheny Zone_MetaG_DW_15 (SPAdes) (version 2) ...
GCTCAGCGTCACGAAACGGCCACCGATGCGGAGAGGCCGGAGCGGCACGGGTGGCCGAGAGGGCTTGACGGACCGTCCGCAATCTCACCGTTCCGCCGAGGGCCGGACACCTCAACGAGAGGCCCCTGCCGACAAAACGGGCCCCTCTCAACCGACCCGGACTGAGACTTTCAAAATCGTTGGCGTAACAGATCTGAACTGGCATCTGGTCACCTCCCGCGCACAGCTGCGCGGACAGAACGGCATGCCGGTCGGCACGATGGGCCCGGTGTTTGTAAGCGAGGCGGACGCACGCCGCCTCAGTGGCAACGCTGAAACAACAAAATTCCTCTGGCTGAACCTGAGCAGAGAGTACCGCAAGAAAGGAGCCTTGCCCGCAGGGCAACTTTTAGAGGCGGAAATCCGCAAAGCGATTCACGTCGATGACGAGAACACCGTGCGGGTGCACCACCGCGACGAGATCGCAGACGGAACCATCGCCCATGGAACCCATTTGATCGGCGACATGGCGCGCGTTCCGTTCTGGTCCTTGATCGTCCTCTCAAGCGGAATCATCACCATGCTGATCGCATCGTTTCAGGCATCGGCCAAAGAGATCGCCGTCATGCGCGCGATCGGCATGACCCGCAGCCAATTGGGACGGTTGCTGTTGGGCGAAGCCCTGATGACCGGCTTCTGTGGAATTATGCTCAGCCTTCTTTCGGGATTCTGCATCGGCTGGACTTTCACCGGCTGGACGCGGGCGTGGATGATGTTCGGCGGCTTGCCGATCTCGCTCAGCATTCCGTGGCTGACGCTTCTCAAAGGCACCTGCTTCGCCTTCGCGCTCTGCTTGCTGATGGCAGCTCTGCCGATTCTCTGGCTCGTGAAAAACCAGGACGAGAACGGCGGGCTGACCGTGATCTGAGAAGACACCGTTAGAATTTCGCCTGAAGCGCTATTTCGAACGTGCGCGGATCGCCGGGAAAACATTGATAGTAATGTCGGTTGGACTCAATGAACTGTTCGTCAAAGATGTTTTTGACAGCCAGCGACAACGTCACATTCTTGGGGCCGCCGAACTTTCGCAGAGGAATATCGGTCGAGCAGTCGAAGACATGCGAATCGCCGATGTAATAATCTTCTCCGATAAAACTACCCGTCATCGTTTCCATGTATTTGTGACGATATCGATATCCGAAGCCAAGGACGATGTCATCAAGCGGTCCGTGGACAATGCGGTAGGATGTCGACAGCGTGACGGCGTGCGGCGGATAGCGGTCGAATTCTTTATTCATTGTCTTGTCTTCGTATTCGGTGTACGAGTACGACGCGAAAACGGACCAATTGTCCATGATATTGCCTGTAAGCGACAATTCAGCGCCCTTCGATTCGCTTTCGCCTTCTTCCGTGTAGCGGGTTCTGTCCGCGGCAAGAGCGGTTGGTGTGTGGTCCTGCTGAATGTCGAAGACGGAAACCGACAACCAGAGTGTATCGACCGGCGCGATTCGAAGTCCTGTCTCGTATTGTGTGGCTTCCCAAGCGGAGGTCAACTCTTGGTTGTTGATATCGTTATAGCCAAAGTTTGGAGCTTCCGTATTAGAAACATTCCCGAAGAAAACGAGCCAGTCCGTTGGCAGAAATGAAAGTCCTCCGCGCGGGCTGAGATTTTCACTTGAATTCCCCTGGTTGCTTTCGTGATGGTCGAAACGGCCGCCGCCCAATACTCGAAATTTCCACCACGAAGCATAGTCCTGCGCCAAAAATCCGAATTTGTCGAGTTGGGTGTTTTGATAGTTCTTGGCGATCCAAGTGTGCGTAGCATCGGGCGTTGCGATTGATTCGAAATAACTTCTCCCCTGCATGGCCTTGCGAGAGAAATCGCCTTGGAAAACGGTTTGATGCTCGACGGGGCCCGTCATGTAGTTGGCCGTCGCCCGCTCATAAACGTTGTAGCGTCGATAGAGCATATCGCCCTCTTGGTGGTCGTAGGGTTTTGCCAGCGGCAAAGGGAGAAGCGTTCCTGTCGTCGTATCCGCATAGCCGCTGGATCCTAAGTGTTCGAACTCCACATCCGCTTGGGCAACCCCGGCCCCCGTTCGGAACGTCCAAACCGTACTTGCATCCCATTCCACGTAAGCTTCGATGGTATGCCCTTTATATAGGTCGCGCATGTCGGAATCCGAAATGTCGGAGTCCCACGAATAGCCGGTGTAGGGTTTGCCCTTGTAGACCGGAATACCTTGGTAGCCAGGCTGGTCCGTGTATTGGACTGTCAGATTGATGCCGAGGCGCAGGTCGTCACGAACATCCCACAGCATGGATGGCGCTAAGAAAAACGACTCGCGCCAGCGATAGTTTCCGGGAAGCCAAAAAGGCTTGTTGTAATCGATATGGCCAGGCAGACGTACGGTCAATTTATCTTCGACCACACGCTCGTTAACATCGAAACCGAGTTGATAGCGCTGCGCGTCCTTACCGAACGAAGAGCGTGTATTCACATTCTTGAAATCAGCCTCCGAACGCGGTTGTTTAAGCACAAGGTTAACAGATCCGCCGGCACCGTAGGGTCCCAGTGTGGAACTTGCACCGCCAATCGTTGAACCGACGGGGCCTTTCACGATTTCAATGCGCTCAAAAGCGGTCGGATCTATAAACGTTCCCATGGGACCGGCCAATCCTAACGTACCGTTCAACATGGCATCGCTCCCCGACATGCCGCGGATCGTATACTGTCCGGAGGTGCGATCCACCATCGACTTTCCTCCCGTATAAATACCCGTCTCATATCGCAGCATATCGTGCAGATCGGTGGGATTCATTTCGTCGATGAAATCTTCCGTCAGCACATCGACCGTCTGCGGCAGCTCTTCCGGCTTGGCGTCCGTGAAGGTCGCGGTCGAGACCTTTTCGGCGCGGTACTTCGAGACGGGGGTTCCTTCGACCAAGATCGTGCCGAGATCGACTGGCGGCAGATTGGTCTGGGCATAAACAGAGGTTGCGGTTACGCAACAAAGCAAGAGACTGGCGGAGCTTTTTTTATTCATCGTTTTCCAATTCTTGAATGTTCGTCTTACGAAACGCTCTCATGAGGCACCCCGTTCATTCCCTTGTTGAAATAGATGGCACTTTTTCCGTTTCCGGAATGTGGCCCCGTTCCGCTCGTTCCATACACGGCGCGGTGTTCGCCTTTCCTGTTTCGCTCTCCACAAGCGGCCATGACACACAGACTCGCAACATTTCAGGCTTGCCGTCCGGTCGCGATTCGGCATACTAAACAGAATGAAAGTATTATCTCGCCTCTTCTTTCTCTCGGGCATGGTCCTCGGTGGTTCCAGTGCTCTTGCGACTGATTTCTATTTGGCCCCCACCGGCAAAGACAGTCATCCCGGCACCCGTGACCAGCCGTTTGCGACCCTAGAAGCGTCGCTCGATGCCGCCCGGAAAACGGGTTCCGGACCTCACCGCATACTGCTCTTGGCAGGTGATTATTTTCTCGAGAAAACCGTGCGGCTGGACGCGCGCGACAAGGGGTTGACGATCGAGTCGGTGGAGCCCGGCAAAGCCATACTTTACGGCGGCCGGAGAGTGACCGGTTGGCAACGGGACGGCGAGCACTTCTGGAGCGCCGACCTGCCCGGCGTCAAAGAAGGATCATGGGACTTCCGCGCGCTGACGGTTAACGGTGCCATGCCCGGACGCGCACGGATGCCCGCCGAAGATGCGTTCACGCACAAAAGCGTGTTCGATGTGCGCTGGCTCTCCTCGGTCGGCGGCGGCTGGGAGCGCAAGCCGACGAAAGAAGAGCTCACCACCCTACGCTACGACCCCAAAGACATTCCCGTTTCGCTCGATGTGCACAACGCGGAGGTGCGCGTCTATCACATGTGGGATGACTCGCTCGTGGGCGTCGCCAGCAACGATCTCGTGCGTCATACGCTCGTCTTCTCAAACGAGTCGGGCCATCCGGCCGGCGCGTTCGGCGTTAAGAGGTATGTTGTTTTCAACACCCGCGAGGGCATGACCCACCCCGGCCAGTGGTATCTGGACCGTTCGGGAGGCCGACTTGTCTATTGGCCCCTGCAGGGCGAAGACATGGCCCAGGCAAAAGTCGTCGCGCCGTCACTGGAGCGGCTCATCGACATCTCCGGCGCGGACCAGATCACGCTGCGCGGCCTGGTTCTTCAGGCGACCACAACGCCCCTCAAACCCGGGGGCTTCGGCGCCGGCAACTATGATGCCGCGATCAATCTGGTGAAAGCCCGCGGCTGCGCCTTCGAGAACCTTGAGATCTGTAACGTGGGCGGTCAAGCTATCAAGTCGTGGGATTTGGATACCTGCCGGTTCGCCGGCTGTCATATTCACCACATCGGCGCCTGCGGTATCCGGACGGGTGGTAACGATTGCTCTATCGTCAGCAACCATATTCATCACGTGGGCGTCTATCAGCCGAGTGCGGTTGCGCTGCAGCTCGGTCACTCCTATAGCGAGACTAACCCGAAAGGGTTTCATGTTTTCCGCAATGAGATTCACGACACGCCCTACAGCGGCGTCATAGCCAGTGGCGGCGGACATCTGCTCGAAGAGAACCTGATCTACCGGGTCATGCGCGAACTCCACGACGGGGCCGCCATTTACGGCATGCTCAATCACTCTGTTCTGCGCGGCAATCTGGTGCGCGACGTAGTGGAGGTCGGTAGCGGATATGGCGCCTCTGCCTACTATCTCGACGAGGGATCGGCGGACTGTATCGTCGAGCGCAATGTCGCGGTCGGCGTGGAGATGCCTACGCACAACCACATCACGCATAACTTGGTCATCCGCGACAACGTCTTCATCTCGGACACAGACATGAAGATCTCCTTCCCTCGCTCCTGCGATGCTTCCTTCACAGGCAATATGCTGTTCGCTCCGGGAAAAATCACCGTCACCCCTCCCAACGCCGTAGTTGTCTGGACCAACAACATTCTCTTCAAAGGCGGCGCGAAGTCAGGCAGTGTGCCTCAGGCCTACTCCATCACAGAGGCGATGCCCTCTGCACCGCCGCCGGGACGACGCACCGAGCCCTTCGCCGTTGTTCGCGTGACGGCTCCGCCCTTGCTGGACGGCGAGGTCGGCACGGACGAATGGCCGGGGGCCGTTCAGTCGGTCGACCGTCTGCCTTCGCGCTGGCTCGCCAGCGGCGCACCTGTATTCGCGGAGTTTTCTTATGACGACCAGTGCCTTTATGTTGCGCTGAACGTGGTGCTGTTCGACATCACCCGGCTCAGCAAAGGCTGCGTTTGGGGTAGAGATGACGGTGCGGAAATCTGCTTGGCCGGTCCAACAGGCACCTATGTTTTGCGCGGATTTGCCGATGGCACGCTGCAAAGTGTCACAGACGCAGGTGTGTCGTCCGAAGCCGCCGCACGGTTGGCGAAGTCCACACGATTTGCAGCGCGCCCGTATGGCAAGGCCAAAAACGACTGGAAGAGCGGCTGGCGTGGCGAGTGGTCGGTCCCATTTGAAGCGCTGGGCTTAAAAGCCTCTTCCGGTCTAAAAATTTCCTTCAATCTCGGTGTCTATCGTGCCGAAGACCGGCTCTGGCGTTGTTTGGAGGGCACTCAAGCCGAGAATTGGCGTCTCGATCAGGCGGCCCTCTTACAGCTCAAATGAGGGAAAGTGCGGTGCCCGTGACGGCACGGGTGAAAAGGTTTTGCCGCGTGCGCTAAAGACCGCTGTTCACAACTTTTAATCTTTTCCTGTTCTTAGCCTGAAATAACCTCTTTTTTACGTATCTAACCTGTTTGAGACGATTGGGTTATCTCATTTATGCCAACCTGTTGATAACCTGTTTGCCGATTGATTATTTTTTACCCTTGAACGGGGTCTCTAAATGTGGTTCAACAGTAATGTTGCGTGGAGGTTTTTTTCTCCCTGTTTGACTCTTTTTTTTGGTTCTCATTGTGACCTGTTTTTGTGAATCCTATGAATGCTCCCGACTTGTGGATGAAAGCGTGCGAACACCTTAAGGGTGTACTGAACAGTGATGTTTATGCACGGTGGATTGAGATTATACGCCCTGTGGCCATTCAAGACAGCCGGTTCATTTTGACCGTGGACAACGATTTCTGTCAAACTTGGCTGGAGGATAATTACCAAGATTTCATCATCGACGCCTTGCGTACAGCAGGTGCGCCGAGTGATCTAGGTATTCGTTTTGTTGTTAAAACCTTCGATTCTTCCGCCGAGGTGTCTTCTCCCGCAGAGGTCCGGCAGACACTGGATCAAAAGGTTCCATCGCCATCGAAGAGACGACACAAAACGAACGGTGGGGCGCAGGCCAGCCCGTTGAACCCGAATTTTACTTTTGAAAATTTTGTGACGGGGCCTTCAAACAGTTTTGCCCATGCTGCGGCGCTAGGTGTTTCACAATCGCTCGGGCGCGCTTACAATCCCCTCTTCATTTACGGGCAGACCGGAATTGGCAAAACCCATCTCATGCAGGCGGTTGGTCATCGCGTCCTGTTGTCACCCGGTATGAGTGTGAGTTACGTTTCTTCCGAAACCTTGCTCAATGAATATGTGGAATCCCTAAAGAACCGAACGACGATGGAATTCCGCAATAAGTATCGCAACACGGACGTCTTGCTGGTGGACGATATCCAATTCCTGGCAGGAAAGAACAGTTTGCAGGAAGAGTTCTTTCATACCTTTAATGTGCTCTACGATGCTCATAAGCAGATCATCATGACCAGCGACCTTCCTCCGCGCGACTTGTCTGGACTCGAGCCTCGTCTGGTTTCGCGTTTTGAATGGGGCCTTGTCACGGAAATTGAATCTCCCGATTTTGAAACAAGGTTGGCAATTCTCCGTTATAAACACTCGATGATGAAAGTTCGCCTGCCTGATGAATTGTTAACGTTCATCGCCGACAACATTAAATCGAATGTCCGAAGCCTTGAAGGCGCATTGACGCGTACCGTTTCGTTCGCTTCGTTGAACAGCCAAATGACGCTCACGCTCGATATGCTGCGAAATCTTCTGAAAGACCAATTGAGTGACGAACGACAAAAGGATCTTTCTTTTGACGATATTCAGCGTATGGTTGCCGATTATTTCGATTTGCGTCTGACCGACATGTCCAGTAAACGACGTCCTCGTTCGGTTTCAGCCCCGCGACAAGTAGCCATGTTCCTTTGCCGTAAATTGACTCGCTCATCACTTCCCGAAATTGCCAATTCTTTCGGAAAAACCCACGCTACGGTCGTGCACGCCTGCAAAACCATTCAAGATCGTATCCAAGTTGAAAATGATTTACGCGACTCGGTCCGTGAAATCACACGCAAACTGGGGCGCGATCCAGTTGCTTTTCAACTTTAAACCTCCTTCAATAACCTGTTCAAATTCTTATGAAATCCCGTTCATCTTTTTCTACAAGGTTACCCTTTATGAACAAGGTCTTTTTAAACCTCTATTTTTATCCTTGTTTTCTGTCTGGTTATCAACAGAATACCTCTGTTTTTAAAAATTTATAAACTATTAACTGTAAATGACTTATGATGTTCTTAACATGTTTCATACTTGCTATTAATACCTCTAATCAGTCTTTACTTTAATACCTGTAATAGTCTAGAATGAATTTCTTTTGAGATCCAAAGCCACATCGTCATTCAAAGAGGAGTTGCGGAAATGAAGTTTTCCATTGTCCGGTCAAAATTTCTTGATGGTTTGCAGACGGTTCAGAACGTCGTGACTGCTAAAGGATCTCTGCAGATTCTCTCAAACGCGTTGCTTCATGCAGAAGGTAACACGTTGTGTATTACAACGACCGATCTTGATATTTCAGAACGGTGTGTTGTGGAATGTGAAGTAGAAAAGCCGGGGAGCACAACGTTGCCGATCAGAAGGCTTGCCAGCATGATTAGGGAACTGGACGAGGGAAAAATTCTTTTTGAGGTGAACGAGGAAGATGTGGCGAGTGTGCAGTGCGGGTCGACGTATTTCAAGATCATCGGACTGCCGACGCGTGATTTTCCTCCGGTGCCTGCAACAGAAGGAAAATTCTGTTATAGGATCGACCAGGGAGCTTTCCGCGAAATGTTGCGTAAGACATGTTATGCGGTTTCGCAAGATGAGACCCGTCGCGTTTTGAACGGTGTTTTGTTGGCGTTTAAAGAGAATAAGCTGACGATGGTGGCTACAGATGGGCGCCGTTTGGCGCTGGTAGAACATGAAATCGAGTTTCCGCCTGAAGCAGAAGTTGAAATGATTTTGCCGACGAAAGCGGTCAGCGAGCTGATGAGAATTTTAGGAAACGATGGGGATCTGAAAATTTACGCCCAAAAGAATCAGGTCGTATTGGAATTAGGATCCACGATTTTGAGCAGTAAACTGATCGACGGCGTGTACCCCAATTATCGCCAGGTCATTCCGAGCGCATGTGATGAGCGCGTGGTGATCGAAAGAGAACAGCTGTTGTCGGCTTTGCGCCGTGTGTCAGTGGTCACGACAGATAAATCGAACGCGACGAGGCTCACTTTTTCGGCCAATCAGTTGATCATCAGTACGAATACGCCGGATGTTGGTGAGGGGCGCGATACGGTTCCGGTTAAGTATGCGGGTAAAGAGATTTCGATCATTTTCAATCCCGAGTATGTCATGGATCCGTTGAAAAATATCGATGACGATGAGGTTTTCATTGAATTGAATGATGGTCACAGCCCGGCTCTTCTTAAATGCAACGTTCCTTTCTTGTATGTGTTGATGCCGCTCCGGATCAGCTGATAAAACACCGAAAACGAGGTTGCTTTCGGCGGCCAGTTTTCGGTATTATTTCTTTCCTTTTTTGAAAGAAGATTCTCATTGCCTCATGGTGTAACGGTAGCACAGCAGACTCTGGATCTGCTTGTTTAGGTTCGAATCCTAATGAGGCAACCATGTTGAAACCCGAATAAACCGCAGAATCTAAGGTTTGTCGGGTTTTTTGTTTTTGATAAAACGTTTTAATAGAGAGAAGGACTCTACACGCATGTCAGAATCGGATTCCAACCCGGAGATGAAGCTTGAATCATTGCCCCGGCTTGTAGAAGAACTTTCAATTACACCTCGCCAGATCATGTCTGTTGCGCGTCTGTTATCTGAAGGAAATACGATTCCGTTCATCGCCCGTTATCGAAAAGAGGTTCATGGGAATCTCGATGAAGTGCAGATCGGAAAAATCCAAGAGCGCTTGAATTATTATAGGGAGCTTGAAGAACGGCGCGCCACAATTCTTAAATCCATTGAGGAGCAGGGAAAACTCTCCGAGGAATTGAAGGCGAAGATTTTAGAGTGTACCACGAAAACCGTTTTGGAAGACCTCTATCTTCCGTATAAGCCCAAACGGCGCACGCGTGCGATGATCGCGCGCGAAAAGGGGTTAGAACCTTTGGCAATGCTTGTTCTGGCTCAAGGGGAAGGAGACCCGGAAGAGGAAGCGGCCGCATTTGTCAGCGAAGAAAAAGGAGTGGCGGATCAAGCCGCCGCTTTGGCCGGTGCGCGCGACATCGTGGCTGAAATGATTTCTGAAAATGCCGATGTGCGTGGGTTCGTGCGGCAGGCCTTTTGGCAAGACGGTGTCGTGGTTTCGACGGTGGTTGATCCCAAGCCGGCCGAGCCGACGAAGTTTGAACAGTATTATGATTTTCAGGAAAAGGTTTCGGCGATTCCATCACACCGCTTTCTTGCAATCCGGCGCGGCCAGACAGAAGGGGTTCTGCGGGTACGTTTGACGTGCGACTCCGAACCGCTCGTCCGACGTATTGCGGAGATGTATAAGATCAATGAAAGGTCGCGGTTTGCCCCGGTATTGAAAGAGTCCATCGAAGATGGCTTCAAGCGCCTGCTGGCTCCAAGCGTCGAGATCGATGTGACGGTCGAGATGAAGATGAAATCCGACCGTGCGGCTGTTGAAATTTTCGCGGAAAACTTGCGCAACCTGCTGTTGCAGGCTCCTCTGGGCGAACAGAAGATCATCGGAATCGATCCGGGGTTGAGGACCGGATGCAAGTGTGTAGCTCTGGACGCCACAGGCAAATTTCTCGAGACCTGCACCATTTATCCGTCACAGGGCGAACGCAAAGAGATTGAAGCCAAAGTCGATATCTGCAAGCTCGTGTCCAAACACCGTCCTTATGCCGTTGCTGTCGGCAACGGTACGGGCGGGCGCGAGACAGAAACCTTTGTGCGCGGCGTTTTCAAGGAGGCGAACGTCAAAGATGTGCTGGTCATTTCTGTGAACGAATCCGGCGCGTCCGTTTACAGCGCGTCCGACGTTGCGCGTGAAGAGTTTCCGGACCTTGACCTCACGATCCGCGGGGCAATTTCAATCGGGCGCCGGCTGCAGGATCCGCTGGCCGAACTGGTGAAGATCGACCCCAAAGCGATCGGTGTGGGACAGTACCAGCACGATGTGCATCAGCCGCTGCTTGTTGAAAAATTGGATGAGGTTGTGGTGAGCTGCGTGAACCACGTGGGCGTCGAGTTGAACACGGCGAGCGCCCCCCTGCTTACGCGAGTGTCGGGCATCGGCGCCACCATGGCCAAGAAGATCGTTTCATACCGCAATGAGAACGGAGCCTTTACCAGTCGCAAACAGTTGACTAAGGTGTCGGGCTTAGGGGCAAAGACGTTTGAACAGGCGGCAGGATTTTTGCGCATCCGTGGCGGTCGGCATCCTCTCGACGCTTCGGCAGTGCACCCGGAGCGATACGAATTGGTTGAGCAGATGGCTGCGGATTTGGGGGTCGCCCTGACCGAACTGATTGGGAACACGGTGCTCATCGACAAAATACCGCTCTCCAAGTATGTGTCTGAAACGGTCGGTGAGCCAACGTTGCGCGATATCGTTGCTGAACTGAAAAAACCCGGACGTGATCCGCGTGCGACATTTGAGAAGCCGGCTTTCCGCGATGATGTCACCGAATTGGAACATGTGAAAGAGGGTATGGTGTTGGAGGGCATTGTTACCAACGTGACCGCGTTTGGAGCGTTCGTGGATATCGGCGTGCATCAGGACGGGCTCGTGCATGTGTCGGAGCTGTCAGACCGGTTTATCCGCGATCCGGCCGAGGTCGTTAAGGCCGGCGACAAGCTGAAGGTCCGCGTGCTAAGCGTGGATAAAGCGCGGCGGCGCATTGCCCTGAGCGCGAAAACGAACTCTTCCGGCGCGCGGCCTGCCGGTGCGCGCCCGCAAGGGGCTTCTTTAGGGCGGGATCGTGCTTCCGGCGCGCCGGGACGTCAGGCCGATCGTCCGGATCGAGGCAGAGGTTTTTCTGCCAACCCGTTTGCGGGTTTGTGATAAGCGAGTTTTGAGGCGGTTTTCTTTAACGGGTACGGATACTCCCTTAAGTCCGTAAAACGATGAACCCATCCTCAGCCTATTCCACTCCGATTTCCGCTCTGATCACCGCCTCCGGTGCTGCGGGCGTGAGTGTGGTGCGCGTTTCGGGCGAGGGGGTGCTGGAACTGGGCGACCGGCTTGTGCAGGCGACGGTTCGCAAGCCCTCGCTGCGCGCTGCGGGAACTTTTTTTCATGCGTCCGTTGTTCATCCGTTGACGGGAGAGCGGATCGATGATGCGGTGTTTCTCGTGTACCGTGCGCCGCACAGTTATACCGGCGAGGATACGCTCGAGATTCAGGGTCACGGCGGGAGCGTGCCGTCGCGGCGCCTGCTGGAGGCGGTGTTGGCGGCTGGCGCACGGCTGGCAGAGCCAGGCGAATTCACCAAGCGGGCATTTTTGAACGGGCGGCTCGATCTTACACAGGCCGAGGCGGTTTGCGATTTCATTCAGTCGAAAACAGATCGTGCGGCGCATGTGGCGCGGGCGCAGATGGACGGCGCTTTAGGTCAGCGTGTGGGCGCATTGTACGAGCAGATGATGGAGATTTGTGCCGAGGTTGAGCACCTGTTGGACTTTGATGAGAACGAAATGCCCGGCACCTTCTTGGAACGCACGGCAGAGCGGTTATGCGGGATTATCACCGAGCTTGAGCAACTCGCCGCCACATGGAATGAGGGGCATCTGCTGCGGGATGGCGCGTTGGTCGTGATCAGTGGAAGGCCCAATGCGGGCAAGTCCTCTCTTCTGAACGCGCTGTTGGGCAGAAATCGGGCGATTGTGCATGACGAGCCCGGAACGACCCGCGATGTGATAGAAGAGGGTTATGCGTTGAACGGCGTGCCATTGCGGCTGGTCGATACGGCAGGCTTGCGAGAGACGGGCGACGCCGTTGAGCAGGAGGGTATTCTGCGGGCGCGCAACGTGATGGCGCAGGCCGATCTCAACTTGCTCTTGGTCGACCAGTCCCAGCCCTGTTGTAAGGCGGCTCTGTGTGAGCTTGAAACGTTACGGCAGAGGCGCGTGCTGGTGGTGTGGACAAAGTGTGATCTACCTTTCGGTGGGGAGACGATGTGTCTGCCCGAGGGCATACCGCAGACGCGTCTTTCGGTGAAGACCGGTGAGGGGTTGGCGCAACTCAAGGAAAAGATGGCGATGCTGCTGGGGCTTGAGGCCGAGCCACACGACCGTCCGGTGGTGTCGTCGCGGCATTTAGCCGAACTTCGGCTCGCGGTCGAGCAGGGCCGTGCGGCGGGTGAGGCGGTGACCGGCGGGGCGGACCGGTTGGTCATTGCCGCAGGGGCGCTGCGCGAGGCGGCTGAGGCTCTGGGACGGATCGTGGGGCGCGTATATTCCGACGATTTGCTGAATCTGATTTTCAGTCGCTTCTGTGTCGGCAAATGAGTTCCCGTTTTTGAGTGGCAGAATATTTGAGAAAGCATTAAAGTATTTTTGGTGATAGCTCACCTGCGGCATGAGTCATAAACGAAGGGAGCAGAAAATGAAACAGATCGATATCGGTGCGGAACTGGAAAAAGGGTGGAATCTTTTCAAGCCGAATATGGGTATCTTGATTGTGGCAGGGCTGATCGACACGCTGGTCTCTGTGGTGACCTGCTTGATCCTGGCGGGACCATTGAGCGCGGGAATTTTCCTGATTGTGCGGAGGCTGTTGGAGAACGATCCCGCGAAACCCCAGGCAGGGGATGTTTTCAAGGGGCTTGATCTGTTTGTTCAGGCGCTCTTGGTCTTTCTGATCACCATGGTGTGCTCCATGCTGATCTCGCTGGTTCTGACAAGGATACCTGTTTTTGGCAATTTGGCCGGTATGGCGCTCTCGTTAGCGGTCAGTTCAGTGATGATGTGGGCGATGATGTTCGTGGCCTACGAGAAAAGGACGGCAACGGACGCTCTTAAAAAAGTGTTTGACGCTTTGAAAACAGGAGAGTTCACGATGCCGTTTATTTTTGGCGTCATCGCAAGCCTGATCGCGAATCTGGGAATTTTCGCTTGCGGAGTCGGTGTTTTCTTCACGATGCCTTTTGCCTATTGCATGATGGCGTGCTGTTACCAGACGTTGTACGGGGACGAGGCATACGTGATAGAGCCTCAGGTTATTCCCCCGCCCCCCGCGGATCTGAGACTTTAGTCCGTTGAAAAAGGTTTTCCGCTTTGGGCGCTCCTCCGAAGAGGGAGCGCCCCTTTTTTGTCGAATTTTCCGTGAAAATACGAGGATTTTCGGGCAAAACGCGCTTGTTCATAACTCGTTGATAAGTGTTTATCAAATTTACTTGCCTCACGGGATAACAGTTTGCTAACGATTACATAAATTGTTGATCCATAATAGGTTATAACTAATTTACCGCCAGAATTAAACGATAAATAAATATCGATTATTCAAAATCCAGCCTGTCGATAGGTTAAGAAAGCCGAACAGAAAAGTAGTCCCGTGTCCCTGCTCGCCGCTGGCGCTTGTTTGCGGTGTTGCCTCCTCTGATTCTGCAGGCCGAACAGGGTGGCGCTTATTGAAATATCAATAAACGGGCGTTGATATGGAGTCTAAGATAGTGAGGATAATGGGATGGAGAATCGGCTCGAGGGTCGGAACCAGGTTCCCTTTCGCTATAAGGCATGAACATGCTAGACAGTGAGGCAAGTACACAATCTCGTTACCTCTCACTCACGATTCACGGCTCAGAAGCTCCGGCTGCGTTTCGTCTTATCTCCAACGGGGATCTCGTGTTTCTTCGGCGAGGAAGCATCTTGGGCAAAATAGAAAAGGGTGCGCGGGTATCATCAGATGATAAGCGCCTTGATTCTCCAGACCATTACCGTGCGTTTCTAGGTTTGACTTTTAGGGGATTGCATCGTGATGGTATACTTGCCCGCATGAATGACTCCCCTACCCCTTTGTCAGAAATGAATAGTCGAACGTGGGATGTGTTGGTCGTCGGTGGCGGGCACGCTGGCGTTGAAGCGGCGTTGGTGGCGGCCCGGCTGGGTTGTCAGACGCTGCTGATTACCGGGCAAGTTGAGGCCATAGGGAAGATGCCTTGTAACCCTTCGATCGGCGGGCTCGCCAAATCACACCTGGTCTATGAGCTAGACGCTTTGGGCGGCGAGATGCCGCTCAGCGCCGATCTTTGCGGCCTCCAGTATAAGACGCTCAATGCAAGCCGGGGCCCTGCTGTTCGTGCTACCCGTGTGCAATGCGACAAGATCAAGTATGCGCGAAGGATGAAACGCGTGGTGGAAAACACACGTTCTCTGTCGGTGCTTGAGGATGACGTGACCGAGATCAAGGTTGATGGCTGTACGGCGACAGGTGTCCGGACAGCTTTACACGGAGAAATCGCGGCAAGAACCGTTGTTTTAACAACCGGCACCGCGCTCAGAGGGCGAATCCACATCGGCAAGGAGTCTGTTCCTGGAGGAGGCGACAGTCGTCCGGCAGCGGATAGGCTTTCAGAGTCGCTGCAGAAGGCGGGTTTTGAGCTGATCCGTCTTAAAACAGGGACGCCGCCGCGCCTTTTGTCATCAACGATCGACTGGGATCAGACAACCGTTCAGCCGGGCGATGAGCCTCCTCCTCTCTTCTCAATGCGCGCTAAAATGTTCCACGTGGAACACTCTTGCGCCGGAGCGGGGAGGAGCAAAGCGGTCGAAGGCTGGGTTTTTGACGGCGAAATGGATCCGGAATGTTCCACGTGGAACACTTTGGGCCCACGCGGGCCCATAAACCCGCAAATCCCGTGCTGGTTGACCCACACAACGGCACAAACGCACGATATCATCCGCGACAACTTGGCGAACAGCGCTCTTTATGGGGGTTCAATCACCGGAACGGGGGTGCGGTACTGTCCCTCGATTGAAGATAAGGTGGTGAAGTTCACGGAAGCGCAGCGACACCATGTCTTTTTAGAGCCAGAGGGAGGTCGGAAAACGGACTGGATCTATCCGAACGGGCTCTCGAACAGCCTTCCACGGGATGTGCAGCACGCTATGGTGCGTAGTGTGCCCGGGTTGGAGCGGGCCGAGTTTGCGGCTTACGCCTACGCGATCGAATATGACAGCATCGACGCGCGCGAGCTCAGGCATACGCTTGAGAGCATTCGCATCTCGGGGCTTTTCTTTGCAGGGCAAGTGAATGGGACAACGGGATACGAGGAGGCCGCCGCGCAAGGTTTTATGGCTGGAGCGAACGCCGCTCTGCGGGTTTTGGGCCGAGATCCGTTGACCTTGAGTCGGCAGGACGCCTATATCGGGGTCATGATTGACGACCTCGTGACCAAGGGGACGAATGAGCCCTACCGCATGTTCACGTCGCGTGCCGAACGCCGGTTGATCTTGCGCCAAGACAACGCGCGTTATCGGTTGTGCGAACAGGCCGATGGTTTGGGCGTGGCGGATGAGCTGTGCAGGGAGCAAACTCGCGTGTTTGAGCGGTTAACCGTGGCTGAATTGGATCGCTTGGCTCAAACGCGCGAAGGAGGTGTCCCTTCGCTGACGTTGGTGGCGCGGCCAGAGGGTCGATATGGGGATTTGCCGCAGCGTCGGACCGATCTTCCTCAGGAGGTTGTTGAACAGATCGAAGTCCGCGCCAAGTATCACGGTTATATTGTTCAGGAAGAACGGGCTGCTGCGCGTGCCAAGCAGGAAGAGTCCGTCCGTATTCCAGATTGGCTGGACTACACACGGATACCTTCCTTGCGTTTCGAGAGCCGCGAAAAATTGTTGCGTGTGAGGCCCGAGAATCTAGGGCAGGCAGGACATATCCCGGGCGTCAATCCAGCCGATATAGCGGTTTTGTCGCTGATAATTAAACGTGGGCATCTATAATAAAGGCGCGTGTTAAATATGAACCGCGGCGGCATTAAAATATGGACAAAGAGAGTTGGATCTTTTTAGTGTTGAGCATGGGATGCAACCTAGACCTGTTTTTTTTGAGGTTCGAGTGTCGCCTGGGGTTGGAATCAGAGCCAATCTCCAAGCCGAACGATGTGATGTTCGCGGGAGACGTTTTCCATCAAGCCAATTAAAAATTCGAAGTCCTTTTACGAAGGACGTCCCTTATGATGGGAATGGGGCTCTACGGATGTGGTGTGTAATGGGGGAGTTCAGGGGACCCAGGCTAAGCTTGTGTGTGGATTGGACGCTTCTCAAGGCGCGTTCTATTATTTCTGGCACAGTGGTGGATCTACATGTGTGTGCCCGTCTGTCTCCTCATCTCATGAAAGGTATAGAGTGGATGGGAAGGTCGGGCCTTCGGTATGGAATGCCCTAACTTCCGTTACCCTTAATCACAAATAAAATATTATGCGACGTTAAAGGGCATTCACTCACGGAATGCGGATTCGGTAGAAGCCGGAGGAGCCTGTCGCCGGGAGCGAGACGTCATTTGTGATGGGGGTGGGAGGGAGGTTTGTGATGATGGTCCGCCAAGGGCCTGCTGGGGTGCTGGCATATTCGAGGTATTGCGTGCGGTTGATGCCGCCGATCCAACTGACCTTTTGGACTGCGCCGGTGAGTGTCAAACCGTGGAGAAGCAGAAGGGATCGCTCATTGGTGGGATCGGTGTCCGCACGCCACTCCGCCCAAGCGGGTACACCGTCGTTGTCCATGTCCGAATCGGCGGCGGCCTCGAAGTCCGGCGCTACACCGTAGCGGGCCAGCCAAGGTTCAGGCACGCCGCGTGTGGGGGTCAGATTGGGAGCGAAGGCAGCGGAGACGGTGCGGGGGGCAATCATCGCGACGGTGATACGGTTGCCATCGATTCCGGCGTCTGAAATATCGCCTGACCACCTGTCGAAATGATAATACTCTGCAGGGTATGCGGTTACGACAACGCTAGTGCCGGGGAAATACCATCCGCCAGTTGGAGAGACTGTTCCGTTTGGCTGTGCCGTGGCGGTCAGAAGGTAGGAAAGTTTCCAGTTCCACGTCAGCGTGGCGTGGTTGGTGATGGCAAAGGCGGCCGCAGGGGTTGAGCCTGAGGAGGGCGCGTGTCCCCCCGTCAGGGTCCATCCGGTGCATTCGCGACGGATACTGCTGTCGTAATAGAGAGGGGACGCGATGGAGGCGTTGACCCATGTCCCGTTGGTGAGCGAATACGTGCCGGCAGAAGGCGAGGACACGCTATACGGGGTGATGACCGTGAGGGTCCATGTGCCGAGTTCAAACCAAGCGGTAATCAACTGGTGTGTTTGCACATCGGAAAAGACAAGGGTCTTGGAAACCGTCGTGTAATCATAACCAGATTGACGAGAACCATTTATGTCTATACCGGATAGGTAGGCCCCCGGTTTTGCCTGGAGGGTTACGGTTGTCTTGGCTTGGCGGAACAAGAAAGTCTTGTCGGCAAAGGCGGTCCCGGGACCGTTTGCGGTGACAAGGATGCGGTGACCGCGACGCACGGTGATGGGAAGCAACGGAGAGCCTGTCGGATCATTGCTGTCGATGCGGATGCAGGCCATCGCTTCCTGATCGAACTCAAGGGCTGTTGGATCAAGGGTCAGCGCAACAGGGGTAGAAGACATATTCGGCAGGATGCCTCCCCACTCGTTTTGCGGGACCAGCCAAGCGGGGGAGGGGGTATCAAGCGAGAAAGGCGTGACATGCGACACATACCAGCCCTCGTCGATGACATACGCATCGGAACCGAACTCAAAGCGAACGATGACCTGTTGGCCCGCATACGCGGACAGATCCACAGCAAGCGTTTCCCAACCGTCCCCATTGCCGGCAAGGCAGGGCTGGTTGGCGGGGAAGGGGGAGTCCGGATTATCGACGATCAGGAAGGGGTAACCGCTGGTGGGCTCGACGAGCGTGAACGTCTCGCCATTGTTAGTCGAGACACGCACGACCGCACCGTCCCAGAAGTAGGGGGCGGTGTCTGGCTCGGTTTTGATCCACTGGCGGAAAACGATCCCTCCTCCCGTGCCGACTGTGAAGGGCGGGGTGTCGAGCTGGGCATGACAGCTGTTCGGGTAGCGGCGGATCGTGGGGGAACCGCAGTACCAGACTGCGTCCCCGTTCCAGGTGCGGTTGGTGGTGATGCACCAGGGATCATTGATGCCGCTATGAGACCAAGCCGCGTTGGTGGCCGAGAAGGGTGCGGCGGCGTTGGCGACTCGGGCTGTCCATACCAGGTCCGGGCCGGCAAGGTTGGCGACCGTCAGGGCCACATTGGTGGTGTCGTCGCTGAGCTCAAAAGTGTCGAAACGGTCGGGCGTGACCACGAGCCATGGGGACGCATAGTCTCCGATAACACTGTAAATCGCGCTGGTTGAGCAAAGGTCGGGTGCGAGGTAACCGATCAAGTCACCGGCCATGACGAAGTAATCGACCTGTTTCGCGCCGTGCGAGGGCGGATCGAAAGAGGCCTCGTAGGTATTGTCACCGATCCACGAACAATCGATGCTCTGCCAAGCGGAATCGCCACTCTCGCGCCAGTAAAGGATGGCCAATTCGACGGACAGGTTATCCGTAATGATGGCACGCACGGTCCAGGGCGGACGGGCCGTCTGGCGGGGAGAGAGGGGGATGACGGTGATTTCTGGCGGGGTGGGTTGGCTTGTGGGGTCGAGCGGATCGGTGTTATCGAGGAACTCGCCGTAATTGGTCCAGAAGTCGCCATCCAGGTCATCATCGGCAGAAACGCCGGTGTTTGTGCTGCCGAAATAGCGCAGTTCCCACCAGTCGCTGAGATAGTTGCCGTCGGTGTCCTGCCAGAAAGGAAGGTAGTCGCCTTGGGCGAGGTGCGGGCGGTTCATGAGGATACCTGTGGCTGGATTGGATGAAGCGGAAAAAGCGTCTGGCCAGCGCGCACCGTCCACGTACCAGCCGCAGAACGCGTAGGGGTCAGAGCCGACGAACCCGAAGTCGAGTGCGGTCTCGGTGGAGGCGAGAGAGCCTTCGGGATGCCAAGCCACGCTTTCTCCGAACAGCTGGCCGGTGTCGGCCAGCCGGTAACGGTTGGTGAGGGCGACCTCGCCATTCCAGAGCCATGTGAGCGTGCTGGGCCGGAAGATGACTAAGGTGGCAGTGGTGTTCGTGCCGTTCGCCGGCACGTCGCCGGTTCCGGCCCAGCCCGAGCAGGCGCGGCGCACGCCATTGGAGAGGAGAACCGGCGAGAACGCGGCGACATTAAAGGGGACGCCGGTGAGCAGCGTGTTGGTCCCGTAAGGGGGGGATACCACGCCGAAACGGGCGGGTGATCCTTCCACGGCCAGATCGACCGGTTCTCCGACATAGAAGGAGAAGGCATCGGCCGGTGCGGCCTTCGGCAGGCTGACTTGATTCGTGCCGCTTGCAACATGAAGCGAGTAGTGGAGGTACGTGTCGGCCGGGTGGGCGGGAATTTCAGCCCGGAAGGTTGTCTTGGTGATCCAGGCCGCATTGACGGCTTGCCATACGCCTGTGGGGGCTGAGGCCGTGCCGGTTGTCCAGTTCAGTCGGGCCTGTCCCTGTGCGATCGGCGTGAGGGCTTGGATCTGGAAAGTGACCGGATAGGAGGTCGCGAGCGAGGTTTGCGCAGGGAGCGGCGTATGAACAATCATCGGCGGCTCATCGATGGCGCCGCGCACATAGAGGGCGGCTGTGCCGCCGGAGAAAGGAACGTCATAGCCGATCACGCGCACGGTATAGACGCCGGTTTGGGCGGCCCCCACATGCAGGGTTTCGACGGTGTTCGCACTGTCGCGCGAGGTGCGGCCGTTCGGGTAGAGAACCGCGCCGTCCGGGGCGGTCACGAGCAGGTCGAGATCGTTCACACGCGTCACTCCCGCTCCTGCCGTGGCCGGGTAATCAATCCAGGCGAGGGCGATATCGAGAGGCGTATGGCTGACGGTGACGGAGATGGCGAAGGTGTTGGTGGCGCCTGCTGCGGGACTGACGCGGTCGAGCAGCCTGACCATGCGGCGGTATGGGTGGACGGTGGCTTCGATGTCGGGTTGGCCCCAGCCTTCGACGTTGTTGGGTGACGAGAAGGGGATTTCCTGGGAGGCGTTCGTACCATATTGTCCCGGCGCGAGGGAACGTGAGCCTCCGACCAGCATGGCCTTGAGCAAGGCGGCGGAGGGATTGGTCACGCCGCCGCGCTCCACGGCGTACTGGCGCAGGAGGGCGGCGGTTCCGGCGACCAGCGGCGTGGACATGCTGGTGCCCCCGCCGAAACAGTATTTGGGGTTGGAGGAGAGGTCGCGCCAGACCGCATAACCGACCGATGATTTGGTGGAGACCACATCTGTTCCCGGGGCCACGACATCCGGTTTGATGCGGTTGTCTTGGGTTGGTCCGCGGCTGGAGAAAGCCGCCATTCCTTGGCGGTAGGGGTAGGTGGTGGCGCTGTAAGACAGATAGTCGTTCTTGATGGGATCGACCTTGTAGCGGGCGGGCCAACCCGCACCCCACGTGTAACCGGAGTAGCCCCCGCTTCCTGGAGCGCGGTCGTTTTCCGTGGCTCCCACGGCCAGCACGTTTTTGGCGACGGCGGGCGAACCCACCGCACCGGCATCAACCACACCGTCTGAATTTGAGTCACGGCCCGAGTTGCCGGAAGCGAAAACGGCGAGGTGATCGGGATTATCCCAAGCGAAGAGATCAACCGAACGGCAGTCGCTGTCATACACGCCGTAGGTATCTGAGCCCCAGCTATCGGAGTGGATGCAGGCGCCATAGGAGAAGCTTTCCTGGAAAAGATCGTAAATGTCGTTGCCGATGCCTGTGAAGTTCCCGTTCGCATCGACGACAGACTGGTGGACCAGCTGCGCCTCATAGGCCATGCCGCGGTATTGACCTGCGCTCGCCGCGCCATTGCCGAGAATCGAACCGGCGGTGTGTGTGCCGTGTCCGTCAGGGTCGGAGGCGTCTCCGGGGCGGCCCCGGCCGATCACTGCGCGTAAGCGTCCTTGGAAATCGGGGTGTATCGTTGAGGCGACGCCCGTGTCGAGTCCGGTGTCGGCATGGCCGACAATCTGGCCTTTTCCGGTGAGTCCCCACGTCTGCCAGGCATTGGTTGTGTTCAGGTGCGAGGGGATGGCCGCCTTGTCGTTCCGTTTCTGGAGTTGAGGCCGCTCCTCGATCCACTGCACCTCCCCGCGGGAGGCGAGGGAGCGGACCTCGCCGAGCGGCAGGGCTGCTTTGATGATGCCCCAGCGTGAACCGGCGGTGACCCCTTCGACGTCTCCGCCTGCGGCGCGGACGGCGGCCGCAACGGGTTCGGCGTCTTCCGGCGCGAAGGTCTGGATGCTCAGCCGCACGCGCGCCTCGGCCGGGAAGGCGGCCAACAGCGAAGAGAGAAAGGGCTGGAGCTTGTCAGTCGGCAGGAATTCGGTGGCGGCTTGAACGGGCGCCAGCTTGGAGAGACCGACAAGGGCGGCAGGGGTGAGCTCGACGAGAAGCGCGTTATTAGGGAAGAACCCGCGCACGAAGGCGCCTGCATCGGTCAGGAGTTTTCGCGACGCGTCGGTAACCGGGGTGTTGAACTGCACGATGAACGGCGTGGTTTTACGGGACGTGGTAGACTGCGCGCCAGAGGGAGTTTCTGGGAAAGAGCGGGCTTCTGGAGTGACGAGAAGGCGGTTGGACAGCAGCGCTTGACGCTCACGCGGCAACGCGGGGTTTTCGGTGAAACGCGGTGGCGTGAAGGCGCGGCGCAGCGGCTCCAACGTCGCTTCCGAGAGAATGGCGGGTGCGGCCGTCTGGGCGGCGACGGCACTGGGTACGGCCGTCAGCTTTGGAAGGCCGGACAGCGAGGGCTTCGGTTGCACGGCGGCTTTGACGCGAAGAGGCTCGGCGAGGCCGACGTCCCCATGCGGTTCGACAGCACTCGGGTGATGGGCGCTGCGCTTATACAAAAAGCCGATGAGGGCCAATAAAAGGATCAAACCCGCAAAAGCCAATGGAACGAGTTGTTTTTTCATGATGGCTCCATATCTTTCAAAAGATCAATTTAAAAGCATACCACAGAATACGAAAAACGATATTGGATTTCGAAACAGCGGGCATTATTTTTTGTTACATGCCGGGCGACTATGAGACTGAATTTATGTTTCTCTGTTTCAGATAAAGGAGGTATACTGATTAAAAATATCTCTGGAGGGTTTTATGGAAGAGACGGTTTGGTTGCTCGTCGGACTTGGAGCGGTGGGCATTCTGTTTATTGTCCCCATCATCATTCTGGTCCGGCTTTCGGCGGTGGGCCGCGGGGTGGAGGAGCTGAACCTGCGATTGTCCGCTTTGGAGAGGGTGTTGGCGAAGGGGGCCGTAAGAAAACAGGAGGAGGCCGCCCCGCGGCAGGTTCAGGTTCAAGCCCCGGCGCTTCCGTCGGAGAGCCCGCTGAGCCACGTCCAACAGGCTGAGGTCAGACCGCCGCCGGCTTTGAAAACGCCGGACATTCCTCTGTTGCCTCCGCAGCCTGTGGAACCCACCGCGTTCGAGAAAGCGATCTCTAAAGCGTGGAACTGGCTGGTGATTGGCGAGGAGTTCCGCAAGCCGGGCGTGTCGTGGGAGTATGCGGCGGCGACCAACTGGCTGCTGCGCATCGGAATCGTTGTGGTGTTATCGGGGATCGCGTTCTTTCTGAAATACTCGATCGAGAAGGGTCTGATGGGACCCCTTGGGCGCGTTTCGCTGAGTCTGGTGGCGGGCATCGGCCTGATTGTTTTCGGAGTGCGACTGCTTTTCAAAAAATACCATTTGTTGGGACAGGGGCTCACAGGCGCGGGGTTTGTGACGCTCTACTTCGCGTTTTATGCGGCTTCGGGCATGTACCATCTGATGGCGCAGGGTGCGGCGTTCGCGCTGATGGCGTGTGTGACAGTGACGGCTGGCCTTCTGGCGGTCACTTATCAGTCGTCGCTGATCGCTTTGCTGGGCGTGGTCGGCGGTTACGCGACGCCGGTCATGCTCGGGGACTCGCAGGCGAGTGACCTTTTCTTCTACGGGTACGTGTTGCTTTTGGGCTGCGGTGTGCTGGGGATCTCGCTGGTGCGGCGTTGGCCGGTCCTGAACGTGTTGGGGATGTTGGCCTCATATGGGCTGGCGTTTCTCTCCTGTGAAGGGGGACCCCGCGCACCGGCGCAGTGGCTTCACGGACTGATCTTCCTTTCGGCGATCCATCTGTTGTACCTGCTCTCCGTGATCATGATCCACATCCGTAAACGGTTGGCAACGGGTGCGGTCGAATGGGTGTCCCTTTTTCTGAACGCCGGGATTTATTGGGCGTGGGCGCTTCTGCTCTTCAAACCGGTCTTCGGAAAAGCGGGAACCGGGTTAGTCTCGCTTGCCGTCGCGGCAGTCTACGTTGCTCTGGTGTATGCGTGTTTGAAGCGCGCGCTCACGGACAAGGTGCTGATCAGCCTCTTTATCGGGCTGGCCGCAGTATTTCTGGCGATGAGCCCGATGCTGATGATCCCGGGCGAGTGGCTGACGATGGCGTGGTGTCTGCAGGCGTTGGTGATGCTTTGGCTGTCGCAAAAGACGGGCAGCGGTTTTCTCGGCAAGGCCGCTGCGGCGCTCTTCGCGGTGGCGTGCGTGCGCGGCATGACGTGGGATCTGAACCAGTTATACGAAGACCAGCGGCCTTGGTTACTGACGGGTGTCGCTTTCTGGAAGGCGGCGGGGCTTCGCGCGCTAACCTTTGGTGTGTTGCCGGCGACGCTGCTGGCGGCTTGGCGGCTTAAAGAGTCAGGAAGAAGGCTCTCAAAAGTTTTCGGGTTGGCGTTGGTTCAGGTCTGGCTTTATCTTACGCTGGAGTCGGGCGTGATTGCCCGCGTCTATGCGCCGCATTTCCGGGAGGGCGCGGTGACCTTGGTCTGGACGCTCTTCGCCTTTGCCTTGCTTTTTTCGGGCATTCGCTTGCGCGGCAGGTGGTTGCGGTGGAGCGGCTTGTCGCTTTTCGCCTTGGCGGTGGGCAAACTCCTGTTCGCCGATCTTGACGGGCTCGATACACTCTATCGCATTGTCGCCTTCATCTCGGTGGGCGTGCTGTTGGTGTTGGGGTCCTTCGTCTACCTTAAGTACCGGAGCCTGTTCGAGCCGGAGGCTGGAGACCGGAACGAAGGCTGAAAGAGGAGAGCGGAGGGGCCGAATGAGAAACGTGTTCTGGTGCGGAGCGATGGTGTCGGCGGCTTGTGCGGTGAGTGCGGGGGAGTGGCGTGTCGCCCGGGATATCGCGGGCGAGACCGAGGCGATGGCGGTGGCGGCGGTGACGCTGGACGAACACGTGTTCGTGAATAGCCTGCCCGGGTTTGCAGATGTGAGGGTGTTGGACCGTGAGGGCCGCGAAGTCCCGCGCGTGATCCAGGCTGAGCGCGAGTATGCTTTCGAGGAACGCCACACGCCGCGTGCGGCGAAACTCAAGAGCCTTGAACAGTTGCCTGAGGGCGGGATGGCGGTGGTGTGCGAGATCGAGCGCACGAACGCGGTGTCTCTCACGCAGGTGACCATCCGCACGCCGTTGCGCAATTACGAGCAGACGGTGACCCTTTATGTGCAGGACGGGGCGGGGGGCTGGCAGCCTGTCAAAAAGGCAGAGCCGCTGTTTGATTACAGCCGGTTCGCGGATGTGAAGAAAGAGACGGTCGACCTGCCCGTTTTGACAAATCGGCTTTTCAGACTGGAGATCGGCAGGGCGGACGACCGCGTGTTCTCTTTGTACACGGCGGTGACGGAGGAGGCTGGCCGAGGTCAGATCAAGCGCTTCAGCGTGGAACAGCGGCCTTTCCGCATCGATGCGGTGATTTTCCGCGACACCGAACAGGTGGCTATGGCGAAAGATCGGCGGGAGCGCATCGGGGTTCGCGACGTGAAGGTGACCGAGGACGCCGGGCGCAAAGGGACCTTGCTGGAGTTCGGCGTGGCATGGCAGCCGGTGGTGGGCCTTGTGTTCAATCCGGCGCAACAGAACTTTGAACGGGCTGTGACCGTGGAAGGCCTTGGGGCCGGCGGCTGGCATTCTGTGTCCGAGGGGCGGGTGTCGCGCTCGCGTCTGCCGGGCATGCCGCCGCACGACCAAGTAGAACTCGGTTTCGCGGAGGTGCGGGCGGAGCGGTTGCGCGTGTGGGTCCAGAACGATGATAATCCGCCGCTCACCTTTGGTGAAGGCGGGGTGTCGTTGGTTCGGCAGGCGTACCGCGTGGCATTCATCGCGGAGAAAGGTCAGCGTTACCGGCTGGTTTACGGCAACCCGGAGGTGAAGGCAGAGCCTGTGTACGAGCAAGGTGTGATGGCCTATCTGAACAGCGGAAAGAAGTCGGCAGAGTGGCGGCTGGCACTCCCGCCGCCGGGGGAGGTCACCTACGGCAGCGGTGTCCGTCTGCGGCAGTTCTTGTCGAAGCACGGCCTGACGGTGCTTTCGGTGCTGGTGCTGGCCGCGCTGAGTCTGCTGGTCCTGCGGGCAATGCGGCATGTGGGGAAGTAGGCCGCGGCTTTGGCACGCCCGGCGTGAGGCGGAAACAACCGATCTTGGTTTTGTGTAAAGAAGGAAACACGGCTGGGAACATAAGAAAACACTCCCTTCGGACCCCTGTTTTTTGGTATGTTGCTCTAACTTTATCAAGCGCTAAGCACGAGGAGAAATGTATGGCCGAGAAGAAAGCAGTCAACACGCAGCTGGAGGCGGTTCTAAGTCAGATCCGCAAAGAATTCGGGGAGTCGGCCATCATGAGGATGGGCGACGCCGAAGCGACAAAGAATATCGCCGTCATCCCGACCGGCGCGCTTTCATTGGATCTCGCGCTCGGCGTGGGCGGCCTGCCGCGCGGACGTGTGGTCGAAGTCTATGGACAAGAGTCTTCCGGTAAAACGACGTTGGCCCTGCACATCATCGCCAACGCCCAGAAGACCGGCGGCCTGGCGGCCTTTGTGGACGCCGAGCACGCGATGGATCCCAATTACGCCCGCAGAATCGGCGTCAACCTCGACGACCTGCTGGTCTCGCAGCCCAACTCGGGTGAGGAGGCGCTCACCATTACCGAGCAGCTCGTCAAGAGCGGCGCGCTGGACGTGGTGGTCGTGGACTCCGTGGCCGCGCTTGCGCCTCAGGCGGAACTGGACGGCAACATGGGCGATTCGCACATGGGCCTCCAGGCGCGCCTCATGTCTCAAGCCATGCGCAAACTCACCAGCGCGATCTCCCAGACCAAGACCCTCTGCCTTTTCACCAATCAGGTGCGCGACAAGATCGGCGTGATGTTCGGCAATCCCGAGACCACGCCCGGCGGCAAGGCGCTCAAGTTCTACGCCTCGG
>Ga0209066_10001910_pt1 | contig 26590 bp, 19 predicted proteins | sample All_14_2_FD_187198 | JGI IMG/M metagenome (GOLD analysis project Ga0209066, IMG submission 187198) | Freshwater microbial communities in response to fracking from Pennsylvania, USA - Allegheny Zone_MetaG_DW_15 (SPAdes) (version 2) ...
ATACAAGGATGACTAATATTATGAACAAAACAACAGCCTATCGCGGCACTATTTTTTACTTCAAAGACAGTGCGACCCTGGCGAATTTGCCGTCTGTTACCAAAGATTCCCCACAAGACAAAGATTGTCAGTATGTTTATATCGAAGACGGGTTGTTAATCGTCGAAAATGGGAAAATAAAACAGGTTGGCCAGTATGCAGATTTGAAAGCTAATCTGGACGATATGACCGTGGTGAACTATCAAAAGAATATCATCACACCAGGCTTTATCGACACACATCAACACGCGGCGCAAAGTTCCATTGTGGCGGCTTATGGCGAGAAGTTGCTGGGCTGGCTCGAAGACTATGTTTTCCCCGGCGAAAGCACCTACAGTAACCCTGTAACCGCCAGGGAAGATTTGAATTTTTTCCTTGATCAATTGCTGCGAAATGGCACCACAACGGCCGTGTCCTACGGGCCATTGTTTTATGAAGCAACGGATATCTTTTTTGAAGAATTAAACAAACGGAACATGCGTTTTATCACCGGCAATATTTTGATGGACGAAAACGCACCGGATAGTCTTTGTTTGAGTACCCAGGAAAACTACGATATCAGCAAGAAAATGCTGGCGAAATGGGATGGAAAAAACAGATTGTCTTACTGTATTTCTCCGCGCTTTGCCCTCTGTTGCTCGGCCAGTATGCTGGAATTATGCGGCGCGCTGAAAAAAGAGCATCCGGATGTGTATATTCAGACGCATCTGGACGAAAATCTGGCGGAAATCGAGGCGGTCAAAAAACTGTATCCCAACAGCAAGCATTATCTGGATGTGTATGATCAGTTTGGCTTGTGTACGGACAGAACCATTTTCGGGCATTGTATTCACACCACAGACGCCGAGTTGGAAGTCTTTAAAAAAACCGGCGCGATTATGTCCTGGTGCCCGTTGAGTAACAATTTCCTCGGCAGCGGTTTGTTTAATTTTGCCCGGGCAATGAAGTACACCGATAAAATCACCCTCGGCACGGATTGGGGGGCTGGCAATTGTCTGTCGATGTTTGCGGTGATGGATGACGCGTATAAAGTGTCGATGTTGAACAGTGTGAAATTACCGAGCATGGCGCGTTGGTTTATGAGCACCCTGGGCGCTGCGAAGGCCTTGCAAATTGATGACAAAGTGGGATCGTTCAAGCCAGGCAAAGAGGCAGATTTTATTGTGATTGATCCAGATGCATCGTCTTATTTGAAATATCGCCGCGAAAAAGTGAATGATGTATTCGAATTATTGTTTGTCTTGATGACACTGGGATCGGAGGCCAATATCAAGGCAACCTATGTGATGGGCGAGGCGGCGTATCTCACATCAAATACGTAATATTCACAATCGCGAATTGCCGCGCAAAACCCGTCGCACTTCCCCCTGCGGCGCTGTTATACCCATAACCAGCGTCGATTACAAAATGCTTGCCAATCGGGCCGCGTAAACCTGCTTCCATCAGTTTGGTCGGGGTTTTGGGATCCTGATTAATCCGCTGCTGCCCCAGGCCGAGGTTGATATAACAACGCCAGGTTGCATTTGCGCGGCGGTTCAGTTTCAGGGTGACCCTCGTTTCCGAATATTTTTCCGGAGAAAAATAATAGGGCGAATTGGGGATGCTGTTGCTGTAACTGCGCCAGTAAAACTCGCCATACAAACCCAAATCTGGAAACAGTAAAATCGCCGGGCGCAGGTTAAATCCTTCGCGGATATTGTTATCGCTAAAATGATCCGACAACACGCCCATTGCCACTTTGGCTCGATAAGCCGGAAACAACACGCCGCCTGCATTCAGCGAATTAAGTGATATTTTCTGTAACAGGGAGGGAACCGATTCTACAATGTCTTTGCTGGCCAGGGCAGTCAGGGAATAAAAATCATTGGGCGCGTAAGTCAAACCGGATTTCGCCAATACCGGTTTCCAGTTCAAATAGGTCGCCGGCGCAACGTTCGCGACATAAGTCAACGAATCACTCAACCAGCCATCCGCCTGAGCAGTAATTCGCGTGCCATTGACCGAGGTATAACCCGGCACAGCATAATGCGCTTGCGTCAGCAGCATCGTTGTATTCAAAGGCACGCCAAAACGATGAGAATACGAGGCCGTATTCCGTTGAATCGTAAAATCATCGGTGTCTTGTTCGTAATAACTGGAGTAGCCCAGGGTATCAATGACCGTGCCGAGGCGGCTTTGCCATAATAGATCATCCAGACGATACCCCAGATGCGTGTTTGCTTTGATCTGATTGACCAGGTCGCTGTGTGTGTTGAGCAAGGCCATCGATTTGTATGGCCAGTTCGACCACAAAGCGGCCTCCGACGCACTGACCAGCATGGCTGGCATCTGGTAAACAAAATCCGTTGGAATGCTGCGCCAGGCTTTCATCGGCAGATCCCGACCGCTCAAACTTTGAACGTAACCATTCAAGGCAACTTCATAATCCGCTCTGTCCAGTTTTTGTTGCAGCAGCTGTGTGTACATTCTCAAGGCATGGCGAAAATCGCCAATACTCAAATACACCGCACCCATGCGAAACAGAATCACCCGATCAGGCCGTTGATAACGGCGAGCAATGGACAGTGCTTGCTGATAAAAGATCAAAGCCTGTTTGTATTGCGGATCGCTTGAATCGGACAATTCACTGTTGAAGATTGCCTCGCCTTGCTTGACCAGGCGGCCAATCATCTCATCATGGGGATTAGCCCGGGCTGGCTTTTTAACCTGCAGTCTGGCAGTTGTAGCCAACAATATTTGATTTTTAAGCTTGTCCAGTTGTTGTTCCAGATTCGACTTGTCTGGAATGGCGGATAACAGGCTGCGATACTGATCCAGCACAGCCTGTGCCTTTTGAGGAGAATCGAGCGACATATAGACCTGCATCAGGGCCACCGCCAGACTCGGGTTTGCAATGGGATAATGCCCGGGCAGCAAGGCCAGTGCCTCTTTGGGACGATTTTGATAATTAACGGCGCGAATCAAACCATCCAGAGCGACCTGTTGATCAAGCGGAGACAGCTTGTCTTGGTACAAAGCGCGCCAGGTGAGTTCAGCAGCGGCATATTGTTCCAGCCATAATTGCATCTTTGCAATGCCAAAACGTGCGGCCAGCGCGTCTTGCGGCTTATTATTCAGCAAACTTTGCGCCAGCGATTTTTTATACAAATTCAGGGCCATTTGTGGTTTGTTTTGTTCTGTTTGCGAGACGGCAGCCGCATTGAAAAATCCATTGATGACGCTGCTTTCAGCTTGTGTTGTCAAGCGATTCACCGCAACACTCTGCTGCTTGTTGGAATGAATTTGTGCATAAAGACGCGTTAATTGTTTATCAGCAATTGAGTTTTTTGGAATGCTTTGCAGCAGATTTTTGTATGTGTTGATTAGCGATTCAGCCTGGGTTTTAAGCCCCGCATCGAGCATGGCCTGGGCAAGGCTGATGACGAGATTCGGGTTGCTGATTGAGTAGCCTTCGGGCAGCAGTTTGCTGGCTTCCAGAGGGCGGTTTTGATAGTTAATGGCACGCACCAGACCATCGAGCGCGATTTGTTGATCCTCCGGACTCAAATCATCTTTGTGTAAAATTTGAAACGTCGCTTCGGCATCCTGGTATTGTTCCAGCCACAATTGCATTTTGCCGATGCCGAATCGCGCCACCCGTATCTGCGCAGGTCTGTTGTTCTTAATCGCCTCGACCAGGGCTTTTTGATAGAACTCTAAAGACAGTACCGGCTGATTGTTAGCGGCACTTTCCTGGGCTTTGGCAATATATTTTGTGAAGGACAGCGTCGGCAAGACCAGGCTTTGTATCGGGGGTAAAATGGCCGCATCTGTCTGCGGAGCCTGGGCGAGGAGCAGGACACAAGAGCCGGTCATAATAATTTTTTGATAAAAAAAGCTCATGATCCTTTTGTTCCCCATTTTTTCTTCAAACTCAAAAACTCCGAAAAATAACCATGAATACAGGCTGGTGCCATGAAAATTTGATATAACAATAAAAAGTAAATCAAACCACGGAGATTGCTCCTGACGCTAAGGCCGGCACGCTGAAATACTTTTGACTGCACCTTGTAAAAAAACCAGGTGTATATCAGGGTGATGGGCAGTACCGCCAGCGTCATTGGGCCGGCAATATAATAATGACCAAACATGGCCAAAATCAGCCCTGGAATAAAGGCGAAAACGTAGACAAAATCAATCAACGGAAAGAGGATATTCCAGAAGATCAAAAACAGGGTTAAACGAGGGGTGATCAGGATGGACGGATGCATGCGAAACGCCTCAATCAGGCCTCTGGCCCAACGACTGCGCTGATAGAAAAAACCGCGATAAGTGGTGGGAACCGAGGTAAATGCGATGGCCTGATCGCTAAAGCCCACGCGATAATTTTGACAAAGCAAGGCCCAGGTCAGGGCAATGTCTTCGCCGACCACTTGCGGCCAGCCTCCCGCTTCCACCACACACTGTTTGCGATAAATGGAGAAAGCACCCTGAGCAACCAGGGTGCCCTGGAAGAGGCTTTGAATGCGTTTGATGGCGGATATGGCGTGAAAATAATCCCATTCCTGCATACGCGCCATGAAGCTGGCACGGGAGTTGGCAACATATAAAGATCCGGCTACAGCGGCGGTATCAGGCGGATCAGACAGGATTTGCTGCACGAGGCAGGTCAGGGCATCTGCAAGCAAATGGGTATCGGCATCGAGGCCGACAATCAGATCGTGCTTCGCGTGCGTCAGCCCGGTGTTCAGGCAACTGGCTTTGCCGCCGTGGTTGTTGAGCAGCAATAACACGTTGGGAATGGCGAGGGCTTTGATCAGATTCGGTGTGTCATCGGTAGAGCCGTCATCGATGACAATGATTTGGACGACGCCTTGATAGTCCTGTTCCAGTATGGATCGCAGCGTGCTTTCGATGCAATCCATTTCGTTATAAGCCGCAATCAGGATGGAAACAGGCGGCCAGTCGGTGCAGGGTTTGAGTACTGGTCTTCTATCGATAATGTAAGCAATAAACAGAAACATTTGCATGAAACCGGGAACATAGGCAATGAAGGTAATGATTGTAATGGACAGAAAAAGACCGACAGAATGCGATAAATCGACAACCCAGCTTTGGGACAGATAGACGCTGAGAAGCAGCCATAACAGAGCAATGGTAAGAGAAAAAACAAATTTAAACTTAACCGCGATATACATGCCCGAAGATGCACTCCATGTGCAAATACAAAGTTCATCTTAACGGTTTATCGTGATTGCTGTCCAGTCCTGGCACAGCAAAGACCTATAAGTATTGTTGTCGAATCACTTCCATCGGCTCCACCAGATTATAACTGGAGTATCGGCCCCAATAACGCGCCGTTGCCTTGATCATGTCCGGTTGCAAATATGCCCGGTGATCTCTTTGACTTTTAAATAACGCAATCAGCTTGAGCTTGTCTTTGATCGAGTCATTGATTTCAAAATACAAATTGGGTTTGAAATTGATGGTGCTGGAAGGAGACAAATAACAATAAATATTGGGCGTTTTGCGACAGGCAGTCACGGTGGCCAGATAAGCGTTACGATGATCCTGATGGCTGTCGTTCAGCGAATGCGTATAGACATGGGTGGGATTGCATTGGGCAACCACGTTCTCTATAAATTCGATGGTTTTGGCGGTTTCTGCAATTTCGGTATCCAGCATGGAACCCATAAACAATTTGGCATTCAGCATTTTCGCCGCATTTTGAGACTCTCGTTTGCGCTGACTGGGGTTTCCACCGGACTCACCGGCACTCAAGGTTAAAATATTGATCGCGTCGCCTCTCATTTTATGCAGCAACAAACTGCCGCCACAGCCGATTTCTACATCATCCGGATGAGAGCCTATGGCCAAAATTACTTTGCGTTCTCTTTGCCGACGCTGCTTCGACTCGGCAACCAATGCAAATACCTTGTTGGTGAACTCTTCTTTGATCAGGGGTTTGAACATTAATCCATCAGCATGATTTTGCATGGCGGTGATGATGAAATTGATTTTTTGGCCGGATGTCACAATCAGAACCGAGGTTTGCGGTGCATGTTTCTTCACCAGTTCGGTGACGTCCAGATCATTGATTTTTGATTGGCTGAGATCGGTAATCACCAAATCCCATCGTTGTTCAACCGCCAGTTTACACGCCTCATCGGCGTCCATGCTGTGAACAATGTCAGCTGATTCGCAGAGCCAGCTGACAACCGTCTCGGCAACTGCAAGATCATCCTCAATCAGTAAAATTCTACAGGGTGTATGGTTCAAAACAGTATCCTTTTTAGTCAAATTGCTTTTTAAGCCATTCAATTGTTAATTTTAGACGATATATTTCACTATTGTGCATAGGGCTTGATTTTTCAATTTCTCGAAAATGCTTCATCCATTCTGATGTTGCATCCATTCCATGTGTCATCGTCAATTCACAGGCCTTGAAAAACTGGCCATGGCCTACGCATATGATGAATCCCGAGAGAGGCTGCAAAGCTCGAAAAAAACTCTGAATCCGGGTCAAAAAACCACGGAACGATTCTGCGTCCTCGCCATCGCAATAATCCGGATCAGCCCGTTGCCAGTAAGCTTCAATTTTCTCTGCTCGTTCTTCCGGACTGCATTGTAGTAGTTTTTGTGGGGAAAGATACATTAATTCCTGGATAGGCCAGACAGCTCGTGGCGTATTCGGCCAGGCTTGAATGATGGGACCGGCGCTGTCCCTGGCGCGTTGCAAAGGCGACATGACAATCAAATCCGGCTGCCTGGTTACCGCTGCCGCCGCGTTTTGCGCTTGCTCCATCCCTAGCGGGGTCAGGTGAGCGTGTTGCGGATCGGCAATCCAGGTTCCGGCATTGCTGCTGCTTTGACCATGGCGGATTAACCAGAGTGTTATGTGCGACATAACGCTTCCCATTCCGATACTGCTATGAACTGTTCAGTCCAATATCGCACAACCATGAGTTCTTTAAAAGGCAAAAGGCCATCGGCAAACGTTTGTCCGGCTATATCCTGGATCAGCAGTTTGGGTATATCGATACCGGCCGCGGCAGTCAGCGGCAGGGTGCCTGGAAAGCGAGGGTTGATTTCCAGTAATTTGAATTGTCCCTGGGCGTTGGCTTTGAACTGGATGTTGGCCACATAGCGAATGCCGGCTTTGACGGCAATGCGTAAAGCCATATCAGACAGCTCCGGCATGATGCGGGTTTGCGCCGCAACCGCGATGCCGGAGTCGATTTTCATCCGCAAACGGGGAACCGCGGCGATTGGGCGTCCGCTGCTGTGGATGTAGACATCGACGGAGTATTCATCACCACCCAGCACCTCCTGGATCAAATAACTGCCGTCGCGCGGCAGTTGTTCGAGTTCACGGGCGTGATGAAGGGTCATGATGCCGGCAGAACCGGAGCCGCTGCGTGGTTTGGCAAACAGGGGGAAGCGGTTTTGCCGTAGCGGAGCGTCCGTCAATAATTCGTATTCGGGCATCAGGCCGGTGTCTTGACACAAAGTGAGCAGGGCGTATTTGTCTCGACAGTCTTGCAACACCCTGGCCGGGCTGAGCGGCATCTGGATACCGCAATCAGCAAATACAGGGGCTTGAGCGGCGAGGGGGAACAGTTCGGCGTCAACCGTGGGGATGAGCAGATCAATGTTCCGGGTTTTACAGGCTTGCAGGACATAATCGACAAAATCCGGCGCATCCCCTCGCGGAACCAACAGGCGGTTGCTGGCCGGTACCAGATATAGTCCGGCGGCGCAGGGATCCATATCGGACATAAATATGTTATGTTCCGCATGCAGACTTTTCCAGACACTAATCGCCGCGGCACCGCCGGCGCCGGTCAATAATATGTTCATGCTTTGCTCCTGTTGCACTCAAGCCCAATACATCCGCCATCCCAACGCATATATTGTAGCCCCGTTAAAGTGATAATATTCATATCGTCCTTCCAGTGCCTGATTTTTACTGATCGGCAAAATAAAATTCCCGTGTCCCTGCCAACTTTTTTGTGTGGGCAAATAGGCGGTGCCAATGTCGTAATAAGCCCTGTTGCTGTATTCCTTGCTTAAATCAAAGGCATAAGTGGCCTCGCGACCGCCCGTTTCCAGCATTGTCCAATACCCTGTCGTGGTGATATTGAACGGCAAATCGGTATACAAGGTGATGGCCGAATAATACAGCTGATTATTCCACGGCGAAGGCGAACCCAGCCAAAAACCGCCCAGCACCTGTAATCGGGGTAACACATAAATATTCGCATTACCGCCAACACGATTTTCCACCGGAAATGTCGTGCGCTCGCGGTAATCGTAGGTCACGCCCCAACCATAACGGTCCGGAAATTGTCGTTGAAAATCAAAAAAATAGCTGTTACTGGGCAAGACGGTTGGGTTGGTGGGAATATCGAGCTGCAGCTCTTTGGTATTGTGCGTCAGGATGACAATTAATCGATCGCTTGCATTGAGATCAACATAGCCATAAGCCGTGCTGCTGTTGGAGTGTTCGCCGTCAATCAGATATTGCCCCTCGCTGAGGCTGAGCATGAACCGGGTCGAGTCATTCAGCAAGTTCAAGCCTGATAGCGCATTGAGGTTGCCGGGTTGAACTGTTAAAGCCTGGTTGAAATACGAACGCGCCTGGGTAAATTGTTTGTTCGTCAATTTCAAACTGCCCATGCCGTTCAGAGCATCCAGATCACGCGGGTTTTTTTGCAGCAATTCCGTATAAATCTGTTTGGCCGCGCTGATACGATACATGCCCAGATTAACTCGCCCCAGACCCAGCAAGGCCGAGCGCGACCCCGGGTTTTTAGCCAGAATATCATTGTAAATTTGAAGCGCTTTGCCGGGTTGGTTGCTCCATTCGTAGGTCAGCGCCAATTCCTGCTCCGGAACCGGATCATCGGCGGCAGCGATAGCCCTGGCTTGTTTCAACCAGACGATGGCTTCATCATAGTGTTTTTGTTTGCGGGCGAGCAGGCCTCTCAACAGCAAGACTTGCGCATCATGATGATTTTCCCGATCACACCAACTTAAAATTTGCTGCACGTCCGCGAGCAAAAATTGCGGGCTGTTCAACAGGATCAAACCGCGGGCAGTGTCGCAAGGGGAAGGTTTTGGCGCCACGGGCAGGATTGCGTTGCTGACGCTTTGTTGCCTGGACATCAAGGCCATATTAATTTGTTGCAACGCGATGACCGCGCTTTCATTGCCCGGTTGAATCTCCATGACCTGGCGCAGGTATTGTCTGGCTGCGTCATAATGCTGTTGCGCCATCTGGACCCGGGCCAGGCCATTCAACGCATCAATATCCTGAGGGTTTTTCTGAAGGAAACGTTCATAAATACGCGCCGCTTGCTCAATACGTTGTCCAGCCATGGCAATTCGGGCAATGCCGAACCAGGCGGCGCGTAAATCCGGGTATTGGCGCAGCAGGCTATTATAAATTGTCAGGGCTTGTTGGGGTTGCTGCGCCCATTCATAGGTCAGAGCCAGCTCCTGGGCCGGAACCGGATTATAAGAGGGCGCGGTCTGCCTGGCCTTCGTCAGCCATTGAATGGCCAGTGGATAGTTTTTCTGCACACGGGCAAGCAGACCATGCATGAGCAGCACTTGCGTGTCAGCAGGTTTTTCCTGATCACAGTAACGCATGATGTTCTTGATGCGATCGAGCAATACCGGCTTGCTGTTCAGCAGAAGCAGGCCTTTGTTGGTATCACAAAGAGACAAAGTTGGTGCTGTTGTTGTCTTGTTTTGTGCTTTAACAATTTGAGCGCTGATAAAAGGCGCTCGGGGAATGGCAGGAATGCTGGACAGCAAAATTTGATTGGTATGGGCGCTGGCGGCATTGATCTGTGCCAGACCAATTTTGGCGTCCGGGTTGTTGTTCGCCAATTGCAATGCCCGTTCAAAATACCTTTTGGCCTCTGGCAATTGGTGCAGCGTCAACAGTGTTCGCCCCATGCCATTCAAGGCCTCGATGTTTCGTGCGTTGGTATTCAGCAACGAATTGTAAATGGCCATGGCTTTTTCAGTGTCTTGATTGACCAGGGCAATACGTGCAAGCCCCAGGAGCGCGGGTTCGGAGTTGGGGACGCTGGCGAGTATTTCGTTGTAGATGGTTTGCGCCTTATCATCCTGATTTGCCCATTCGTAGGTCAAAGCCAGTTCCTGTGCCGGGATAAAGTTCGAGCTGTCCGCCTGGGTTCGCGCTTTCTGTAACCAAGCGATTGCATCGCTATAATGGTGCTCTTTTCTCGCCACCAGGCCATGCAATAACAATACTTGCAGATCATCAGGCGAACGCTGATCGCACAGGATCAGCATGGTTTTGATGTTGTCGAGCGGGGGATTGCTTTGATTCAATAACGCCAGAGCTTTATTAGGCATACAGGAATCAAGCAGGGCGCTTGCCAGAACCGGTGTGGCCAGGTGCAACAGGAGCAGCGCGCTCAATATCCTGCTGTTCGTATTTTTTGGCATCATGAAAATCCGAAGTAATAACGCAGATACAGAAGATAGCCAAGCAAAACGAGAAACACTATTTCGGCGATAAACAATAGAAACTCATGGCGCTGGTTGGCTTTCAAGGTTTTTTTGAAATCGTATTTGCGTTCATCGAGCGTTATGCTTTGCTTCACTTTTCCCAATTTGATGGTTTTATTCCATTTCATTTCCAGATGAGCCCATTCGGCCAGATAAGCCGCGAAGGTAATAGCGCAAAGCAGCGGCCCATAGCCCACCAGTATCAGCAAGGGATTCGTGATTTTTTGTGAGACGCCGGCTTTGTCCATACGATAAACCAGCCATGCAGCCGGCATACACAATGCGACCCAGCTGCTGATCCAGAGTATCAGATAGCTGTGGTTTAACTGCCAGGGGTCGATATCAAACAGGTAGGTGATAAATTCGGCAAACAAAGTTGGCGCCACGGCGATACACATGTTGATAACCGAGATCAATCCCGGAAACATCAGTCCGGCAAACCAGGCGCGTTTTGAGGTTTGCGGATCAATAAGAAAAGAGAAAAAGGTGATGAATACATAGGATACCAGGCTTAACACCGAGAACATGCGGAACAGCTTCCAGGACAAACTGTAATGCAGGAAGAACAAGGCATCCAGGGAGATCGCAGTGAGGATCATGGTGACAGGCATCACCAACGTACTAAACCAGATCAAGCCAAAGAAAAAACCACCCAGGCCGGAGGGGTGCTTGCGATGAAACCACAGGTTGCGAAACGCACGGGTAATCTGGACATTGCCTCTGGCCCAGCGATAACGTTGTTTCCACAGATCGGTGATGGTATCCGGTTCTTCGGATATGGCAACGGCGTGGCCATCGAATACCACTTTGGCGCCGGTTAGCTGTGTTTTGAAGGTTGTAAAGGTATCTTCGGCCAGTGTTGAGGTATCGATGCGTCCGCCCAGCGCTTCAATATTGGAGCGTTTGTGCATTTGCGCACCGCCGGCCAGGCAGGCCAGCACACCGAGCACATTTTGGGCGCGACGTGATGCAGCCTGGGCAACGATGTATTCAAAACCGATATAATGGGTCATCAAATTGCCTGGTTCTTGTCCTTCACGAATGTAGGCGGTGACGGCGCCAATCTCTGGATCTTGCAGGTGACGCGTCATCAACACCAGCGTGTCGCGTTGGAAAATCACATCGGCATCGATGATCACGATGGCTTCCGCCCAGGGCTCGGCCAAAATGATTTTCAAGCCGTGATTAAGCACGGCCGCCTTGCCGAAACCGTCTTTGATGCACTTTTGATAAAACACCAGGCCAGGAAAAAGGCGCTCGCAGTTTTGAATGACGGCCGCGGATTGATCATCGCTGTCATCGTCAATAACATAAATACGCAAATTTTGATGCGGATAATCCATGGCCACCAGGCTTGTAATCGTTGTTTGAATCACATCCGCTTCGTTGCGGACGGGGACGATAATAGCGACATTGGGTGTGTAGGGCTCACATTTTGAGTAATGGTTGCGCAGGCCGTGCAGGCCGGTCATTAAAAATTGCAGCAGCAGTGTTATCACCGGAATGGTACCGATTGCTATCAACAATACAAAAAAATAGATCAATGTCGTTTTCATATATCCCTGTTTATGAAAAGCTGTTTTGTATTCGTTTAAGGGGCTAGACCCTACTGCCATTAAGTTAAGGAAAATCCTGGTAAGATCGCGTAGGTTGGGCCCTGGCCCAACAACGATCTTTCAGGGTAAAACCATGTTGGGCCAGGGCCCAACCTACGGGTTCTTGCCTTGCTCCAACATTAACTTAATGGCAGTGGAGCTAGACCCAAGCTACATTCTGACACCAACAAACTTGATATACATACCATTATTTTAATTAATCAGGATTTTTACCTGTATTTGACTAGATTGTACGCAAACCGATTTTCTCAAACCATGAGTGCATCAGATTCGCAGCGGGTTTGAGCAGTTTATCCAGTTTCGATTGTTTACAGTGTTTACTGATTTTGAAGGCATTATGGCTGTTCATTCTCTCAATAAGGTAATCGTCGCTGGTTTTCAGTGCATCAACCAGTTTCAGATCATAGGCATCGGTGGCCAGCCAATGTTCGCCGGTGGATACTTTATCAATATCCAGTTGGTGGCGGTTGGCCACAACGTATTTGCGGAATGCGTCGTGAATCAGCTCCAGGTCTTCCTTGAATTTTTGGCGCCCTTTTTCGGTGTTTTCACCCAGCAGGGTCAGGGTGCGTTTGTATTCTCCGGCGGTGATTAACTCCACGTCAATGTTGTTTTTCTTTAACCAGCGATGAACGTTGGGTATTTGCGCGACCACGCCAATGGAACCGATGATTGCAAAGGGTGCGGCAATAATTTTGTTGGCAACGCAAGACATCAGATAACCGCCGCTGGCCGCTACTTTGTCGATGCAGACGGTCAGGGGAATCTTCCTGTCACGAACACGCTGCAATTGAGATGCAGCCAGACCGTAAGCATTAACCAGACCGCCAGGGCTTTCCAGCAACACCAGCACCTCGTCCTGTTCTTCGGCAATGCTGAGAACGGCGGTAATTTCATCCCGTAACTGATTGACCTGCGATGCTTTCATGTCGCCGTTAAAGTCCAGAACAAAGAGAGACGGGCGATTCCGACGTGCTTTGATTTCCTTTTTCCCGGGCTTTTTGTCAGCGGATTTTTTACCTTTGATATCCACGTGCATCCGCTGCTTGATCTCATCGTAGTCCTCGTTGAGAGAATGAATCTCCAATTTGGGTTTAGGCTTTTTCCCAAGGATGATAACCATCCCGGCGACCAGTATCAGGATTGCAATGATGATAGTGATTGATTTTAAAGCAAATAAACCATATTGTGCCAGGAAACTCATGGTGGATCTCGCGGGTTGCAAATAATACCGCAGGGTAACATCGAGGCGGGAATTTGTCGATAATCCTTCGTTGAGGGTGGTGGTTCTTAATTTGAAGGTCACAAGCCGGGCACGCTCACGGGCACGGGCGCGGGCACGTGAATGAACGCTACGCGAATCTATAAAATATATCAAACTTGCGAAGCTTACATTCACGTGCCCGCGCCCGTGAGCGTGCCCGTGCCCGGTTTGTGACCTTAAAATTAAGAACCACCGCCCTCAACGACGTGGTTTTTTATCGGTAACAGGTTTATCATAGGGAATTATGTCCAAAATCAACCAACTATGTCAGCGACTGAAACAATGATACCCAAACGGCAAAGTCTCCTGCGATCCACATCTCTGGTTTCCCTGATGACCTTCATCTCTCGCATGACCGGCTTCGCGCGCGATATGGTTATCGCCCAGATGTTCGGCGCGGGCGCCGGCATGGATGCCTTTCTGGTTGCGTTCCGAATCCCTAATTTCATGCGCCGCCTCTTTGCTGAAGGCGCGTTCTCTCAGGCTTTTGTGCCGGTACTCGCCGAATATCAACAAACGCAGTCGGAAGAAGACATCCGCGGCTTTATTGCCCGGGTTGCTGGTAGATTGTTCAGCGTCTTATCTATTGTGACCATCATCGGCATGATAGCGACCCCGCTGATTATCATGATCTTCGCGCCAGGTTTTGGTGAGGACAGCATGCGATCGATACTGGCCACCGATATGCTGCGCATAACCTTTCCCTATCTTATGTTGATCTCCATGGCTGCCATGAGCGGCGCGGTGCTCAATACCTACGGATATTTTGGCGTGCCCGCCATTACACCCGTACTGTTAAACATCTCCATGGTGCTCGCGGCCTTGTATTTAAGCCCTTACTTTGCTCATCCTGTTGTCGCGCTTGCCTGGGGCGTTCTGATTGCCGGGATTGCGCAATTTTTATTTCAATTACCCTTTCTGCATCGCCGCCGCCTGCTGGTCATACCCAGACGAGCGTTGGATGATCCCGGCGTCCGGCGCGTGATGAAATTGATGATTCCTGCCTTGTTTGGCGTATCTATCGCGCAATTGAATTTGATGATCGATTCTATTTTTGCCTCTTTCCTGAAAATAGGCAGCGTGTCCTGGCTGTATTACACCGACCGGCTCACCGATTTCCCCCTCGGTGTTTTTGGGGTGGCAATTTCAACGGTTATCCTCCCGCATTTATCACGGGAACACGCTGGAAAAAGCGTTAAACGCTATTCGCAAGCCATTGATTGGGGCTTGCAATCGCTGCTGTTAATCGGCGTTCCTTCTGCTATCGGCTTGTCGTTCTTTTCCATGCCCATCATCGCCAGTTGCTTCGCTTACGGTAAATTTTCGCTCATGGATTTACTGCAAACGCAAAAAAGTTTGATTGCACTCGCTTCAGGCGTGCCGGCGTTCATGATGGTTAAAATTCTTGCCTCCAGTTTTTATGCTCGCCAGGAAATCAAAACGCCGGTTAAAGTCGGCGCGCTTGCCATGGTGATTAACAGCATTCTCTGCGCCATTCTAATCTGGCCCCTGGCTCATGCCGGTCTGGCTTTGGCTTCCGCACTGGCCGGTTACGTCAATTGCGGTATTCTCCTGTATTTGTTGTTGCGCCGTAACATTTATAAACCACAAATGAGCTGGCTGAAATTTTCAGCGCAATTGCTGGCGGCGAACAGCATCATTGCTGTTTATCTCTATTACATGGCGGGAACGCCGGCCGACTGGTTGGCGCATCATGCCTTGAGTCGTGTGGGTTTATTGTTTGTTCACAGTTCGATATCAGTGGTTTTATATTTGCTGGTTCTCTATGTGCTGGGCGTGCGAGTTGCACAGTTCCGCGGTTTGTTAAAGGAGTAAAGATGCGTTCCGATTCATTTTATCAGCGTCAGGATGGCCGGGCATTGCGCCTCGGGTTCATTACGAAATCACAATGGGAATCGGCTGATTTGCCCGATAACGTTCGCTATGCCTTGCAAGCGCAACAATTCAGGGGACGCCCGGGCGATATCGCCCTGATATCCGATCAACAAGGTAAAACGACGGCTGCATATGCGGGAACGGGCGATGGTAATCTGACCCTGGCCATGGCGCATGCCGCCAGTCGATTGCCCGGCGGCATATATCAGGTGGAAGACAAGCTGCCGGCTTTCGCCATGCTTGTCTGGTCATTGGCTCAGTATCGTTTTGATCGCTACAAAAAATGCGAAACAGAGGCCCGGGTTTTACAATTGGACGAGCCTTGTCTGAAGCGCATTCAAATCGAAGCCGCCGCCATGTTTCTCGTGCGTGATTTGATCAACACGCCAACCAACGACATGGGGCCAGCTGATCTGGGTGAGGTCATGATCGCCATGGCCAATCAATACGATGCGAATTATGAAGAATGTGTCGGCGAGGATTTGTTGCGAGACAATTATCCTGCTATCCATATGGTTGGCCGTGCTTCGGATAATCTGCCGCGGCTGCTGTCGCTGACCTGGGGTGATAAAAAACATCCGCGCGTCAGTCTGGTGGGCAAGGGCGTTTGTTTTGACAGCGGTGGTCTGGATATCAAACCATCTTCCGCCATGCGTCTGATGAAAAAAGACATGGGCGGCGCCGCGAACGCGCTGGGTTTGGCGCAGTGGATCATGGCCAGCCGTTTGCCGGTTCGTTTGCAGGTGTTCATACCGGCAGTGGAAAATTCCATTGGCTCCAATGCGTTTCGCCCCGGCGACGTGGTGACCATGCGCAACGGCCTGACGGTAGAAATTGACAACACCGATGCCGAAGGACGCCTGGTTCTGGCCGACGCACTGGTGAAAGCCGGCGAAGAAGAACCCGAATTATTGATTGATTTTGCAACCCTGACCGGTTCTGCCCGCACGGCAGTCGGCACCGAAATCGCCGCCATGTTCAGTAACAATGACGCGCTTGCCGAGGCGCTGTCGCAAGCGTCGGCTGACGTTCAGGATCCCGTCTGGCGTTTGCCGCTGTTCACGGCTTACGAGAGCATGCTCGATTCCTCCATCGCCGACATGGTTAACTCCAGTTCATCGGCTTATGCCGGCGCCATCACCGCGGCACTGTTTTTAAAACGCTTTGTGCCGCCCAAAGCCGCTTGGCTGCATTTTGATATTATGGCGTGGAATGTCTCAAACAAACCAGGCAAACCCGAAGGTGGTGAAGCCATGGCTGTGCGCGCGATTGCGCATTATCTGCAAAAAAAATACGGTTCCAGCAAGGAAGGATTATGAGTCAAAAAGTATTTGTTAATCGCATTCTGAACATGAAAAAAATCAAGTGGATTGGTTTTGATATGGATCACACCTTGATACGCTATAACACGAGGAATTTTGAAGGCCTGGTTTATCGCCTGGTGGTCGACAAGCTCATCGAAAGCAAGCAGTATCCCGAGGCCCTGAAAAAGTTGGTATTTCATTTTGATGACACGATTCGCGGCCTGATTGTGGACAGTAAAAACGGCAATGTGTTAAAGCTGAGCCGTTACGGCGCTATCCGCATGAGTTACCACGGCACCAAAAAAATTGAGTATCAAGAGCAAAAAATAATTTATCGCAGCTTGTATGTTGATCTGAAAGATCCCAATTACATGGCCATCGACACCTCGTTTTCCATCGCTTTTTGCATTTTGTTCAGTCAGATTATCGATTACAAAGATCAACATCCCACCGAGTTGCCGGATTACAGCAACATCGCCAAAGACGTGTTGGCTTGTGTTGATCGCGTACATGCAGATGGCAGTTTGAAAACCATTATCAGTCAAAATCTGGATCAATATGTTCTGCGTGATGAGCAACTGATTCAAGGACTGAAACGTTATCTTCGTTACGGCAAAAAGCTGTTTGTTCTGACCAATTCAGATTTCTTTTATACGAAATTATTGCTGGATTATGCGGTTAATCCCTATCTGGAAAAGGGCGAGCATTGGCGTGATTTGTTTGACTATGTGATCACTCTCGCCAGTAAACCGCGATTTTTTTATGATAATCCACGTTTTTTGCGGGTTAACCCGGACAATGGCACGATGACCAATACCCAGGACAAGATCTCGCCGGGGATTTATCAGGGGGGATGTGCCAGGAAATTTACCGATGATTTGGGCATCAATGGAGATGAAATTTTATACATTGGCGATCATATCTACGGTGATATTTTGCGCTTGAAAAAAGATTGTAACTGGCGCACGGCACTGGTTGTTGAGGAACTGGGCGATGAAATTGCCTCACAAAAACGCGCGCTGCCGGTTGAGCGCAAGATTGTGGACGCCATGGAGCAGAAAAGCGTTTATGAGCAAAACTATATTGATTTATACTCAAAACAACTGGAGGAGGGCGTGGTGTCTGGTGGCGAGATCAGCCAATGTCAGCAGATAATTGCAAAAATCGATGCGGAACTACTGGGTTTGCTCCAGGAGCAGCAATCGTTTTTCAATCCCAGATGGGGCAGGGTGTTTCGAGCAGGGGCTGAGGAAAGTTATTTCGCCTATCAAGTGGATCGCTTCGCCTGTATTTACATGGAAAAGCTGGTGGATTTACTGGAAAACTCACCCGTACGATATTTCCGCGCCAACCGGCGTGCATTGGCGCATGATGTGGCGCTTTGAGCTTTGTTATGTCGGTATTTTTATCACCTCACAATGATCCTCCTCATCCAGCATCACTGATAAGGGTTGAAACATCGAATTCGGATTCGGCGCCGTTTTTCCCATCAACCAGGACGGAATATACATCGAGTTTTCGCCAATTGCCTGATGAATAGCTCGCAAAACACCGTCGATATCGTCATCACCGGATAGCGTAACCCGAAGCCAGGTCAGGTAATTGTCAGAAGGAGGTTTTGAGTAGCGGGCAAACAGGAACTTGAGAAGTTTTTCATACATGTCCAGACGATTACATTTGATCGCTTGATGCAAAGCCGGTAGTACAATTGTTTTCTTCTCGGAAAAAGTCAGAGGGCCAAGCGCCCAAATAATCACTTGCGTTGCGGAGAGATAATGCCAATCCCGGTAAACAAGTTTTCCACTATCCGGATCCCTGATTTCTCCTTTTTCGCCGAGGGTGAAGACCAGCGCGTTTTTTAACAAAGACTCTATCTTGCGCATATTATCCAGTTTTATGATGCTCTGGATTATCCTCTGCACATATTGCGGACGATATTGTATGGCCAGGATCAATCCGTTGACCTTGCTGTGCGGATTACTCACTTCCTGGGCCAGTTGCTGAATGGCATTCTCTTGCAACACCCACTCCCAGATAGCATCGATGCGCCTGGCCAGTGCGCCGGCAGGGTTGACCAGTTGAATGCTGTGCAGTTGGTGCAGCAGATCAACGACATGTTGTACGGGAAATTCTGCATCTTCATCCATACGTGCTCGAATCGCGCGAACTTCGGGAAGATGATGCCGGCCCCAGAAGCAGTTAAATGGGGCTAGAAAAAAGTTGTTAGAGTTGTTTCCAGTGAAGAATTGTTTCCAGCCGGACATGTTGTGTATGTAGCTGTCCAGAAGGTCTTTGGAAAGGGTTAAAATGTTGTCGTCCGGCATGAGATGAGCTCCCTGATGAGTACGGTTTCATCATAAACAGTACGTCATTGCGAGGTATGAAGCAATCCAGAGTTCCGTGCTCCGAACACTGGATTGCTTCGTTTCACTCGCAATGACTTTCCGTCCGTCATTGCGAGCGAAGCGAAGCAATCCAGCATTGTGGCAGGGATCTCACTTTACTTGACACTGTTCGCCAATTCTTCCTTCACCAACGACACAATACTGCAATCCGCCTCTCCAGCAGACAGATTCTGCTTCATCAGCTTCAACTTCTCCTGCATGGCATGCGCCATCTCGCGATTACTGAGCAAGGCATGCAACATCGAGCTTACCTGCCCCGGGTTACAATCGTTTTGCAACAACTCCGGCACAATCATCTCATTTTGCAGCAAATTACATAAACCCAGATAAGGCACCTTGACCAGAGCCCGGGCAGCCATCGCCGTCAACATCGACACTTTATAAATGATGCACATCGGCTTGAGCAACAAAGCGCACTCCAACGACGCCGTGCCCGATGCCACCACCACGCAATCACTGCAAGACGCGGCCTCAACCGCTTGACCGGGGAGAAAAGTCACCATGTCCTGGCGGGCAAAATACCCCTTCACTGTCTCAGGATCCAGCGTTTTGGCAATCGGTATCACAAAATGCCAATCCGGATGAATGGCTGACAATCGCGTTGCTGTTTCTGCCAAAACCGGCATATGCCGTTCAATTTCATTACGTCGGCTGCCAGGCAACATGGCAATCAACTTTTTATCCAGCGGTAAACCCAGACTGCTGCGAACCTGTTCCGTATCAACCTCATCCGGAATTTTATTAACCAGTGGATGACCAACAAAAGAAACCGGAACGCTGGCTTTTTCGTAAATTGCTTTCTCAAAGGGCAGGATTACCGCCATCCGATCTACACAGGCTTTAATCGTGTGAATGCGTTTGGCTTTCCAGGCCCAGATTTGCGGGCTGATATAATACACAATGCGGATGCCGAGCTTGTGTTTGGCATATTTGGCCAGGCGTAAATTAAAACCCGGATAATCCACCAGAACCAGCAAATCCGGTTTATGTTGCTTCAAATGACGTTTGATGGCGCTAAAGGCTTGTTTGATCACCAGCGCATGCTTGATAACTTCGGAAATTCCCGTGACGCCAAAACGCGCCAGATCGCTGATCAACTCAACGCCAGCCTCTTGCATGTGTCGACCGCCAATACCGCTCAAAATCAGATTGGGATTGTCCTGCAGCAGGTCGCGCGCCAGCCTGGCTGCGTGCTGATCACCGGATTCTTCACCGGCAATGATAACAACACGCTGGCTAGGCGACGGCATGTCGAGACAGCAGGTTGGCGTTAATCAGATCATTGATCCGTTCGGCGGTTTCAAGTGCTGCACGACCATCTTCTCCAGTGACCGGTACATCGCTGTCCTTGATAATACAATGCAGAAACGCTTTGATTTCTTCCAGTAAGGCATCGCCTTTTTCAAACACCGATTCGTGACGGCTGATGTCGGGAATGCCCGGGAACATTTCTCCCTGACCCTTTTTAAACAAGGCAAACTGTTTGTTTTGAAAGTCGATGGAAATATAGGATTCCGGTTGAAATATACGCATTTTACGTTCGGTTTTAAAGCTGATTCGACTGGCGGTGATATTGGCAACACAGTGATTTTTAAAGGTAATACGCGCATTGGCAATGTCTGTGGCCGAAGACAAAATGGGCGAGCCCTGGGCTTCGATAGATACAATCGGACTTTTAACCATCGCCTGAATCAGATCGATATCATGAATCATCAAATCCAGAATAACATTCACGTCCGTACCGCGTGGATTATAGGGCGCCAGACGTTGTGATTCGATAAACAAGGGGCGTTCCAGATAGTCCTCAAGCGCCAAACGGGCCGAGTTGAAGCGCTCAAGATGCCCGACCTGTAATTTTGCGCCGTGTTGTTTGGCAAGGGTTATCAGTTCGTCGGCTTGCTCAACGGTTTCCGTAATGGGTTTTTCAATCAACACGTGAATGCCCTGAGCCAGACAGGCTTTGGCGATGTTGTAATGTTGGTTGGTGGTCGCCGCAATACTGACGGCATCCACCTTGCCAAACAGTTCGGTATAATCCTGACAGGAGCGGACAGACAATTCCTGAGCAACGGCATCACATTGCGTTTTGTTAACATCACAAACCGCAACCAGCTCGGCGTCGGGCAACATGAGGTATTTTTGCGCGTGAAAGCGGCCAAGATACCCCACACCAATTACAGCACATCGTATAGCAGTCATAGGTAGTCGAATTGATAATAATTTGAACGCATTATGACATTTTCATGAATATAATGCAATTTACGCCAGGGGGCGTATATACTGCGAAAAAATAATAATAAGGATCAAACAATGAACCCGTGTATTGCCGGTGTGGATGAAGTAGGGCGTGGGCCGTTGGCCGGGCCTGTGGTGACAGCCGCGGTGATTATCGATATCCTGATTCCCGGCGTGACCGATTCCAAAAAACTCAGCGCCGCCAAACGCAGTAAACTGGCGGAAGACATCAAACGTCACGCCCGATCTTACGCTTATGGCCGCGCTGATGTGGAAGAGATTGATCAGTTGAACATTCACCAGGCCACCTTATTGGCCATGAAACGCGCCATTGAAGGATTGTCTATCCGCCCCGACAAAGTGATGGTGGATGGTTTGTACGCACCTTGCGTTGATATAGCCTGCGAAACAGTTGTCAAAGGCGATTCATTAATCTATCAAATCGCCGCCGCCTCGATTTTGGCCAAAGTAGCACGAGATGAAGAAATGGACGAAATGGAACGCCAATATCCAGGCTATGGATTCTCAGGCCACAAAGGCTACCCCACCAGCCAGCACCGCAATGCATTAATATCCCTCGGCATCACACCAATCCACCGCCGCTCATACGCGCCAGTCGCGGCTTTGCTGGAGTAAACGCGCGGGTGGGCATAACATTGGAGTCATGCAAGAACGCGTAGGTTGGGCCAGGGCCCAACCTACGCGTTCTTACCACCATTATACTCATCAATTACCAGTCAATTCCGCAGCCTTCTTGCCCACCGACTGCTGATCCTCTTTCAAAATCCGGTCCAGCTCCGTCGTGGCCTCTCGGGCAAAACTGATGAGCTCGTCTTCACGATCAAAAAACTCAAAGGATTTTTTCAGTGATCCTTCATCATGCTGGGCAAATGTACGTGCTTTGCGTTTCATGGTGTCCGGGTTGTGGCCGAGAAACTTCATTACATCCTGAGCCATCGCCAATGACGAATCAAACACCTCACGCTTGTAATAATTAACGCCGGCCTTGCTCAGCTCATAAGCATGACGGCGATTTCTTGCCCGGGAAAAAATCGCCAGATCAGGGAACTCGTCCCGAGCCAGCCGGACAATATCCAGACAGGTTTCCGGATCATCAACCGCAACAATCAGAAGCTCAGCTTTGTCCGCGCCAGCATTGATGAGCAGATCCAGCCTTGACGCATCACCATAAAAACCCTTGAGCCCGAATTTTCGCAAGGTCTCAATCTGCTCCGGATTGTTTTCCAATACGGTAATCGGAACACCTTGCGCACTGAGAAATCGTCCAATCACCTGACCAAAACGGCCATAACCGGCCAAAATAACCGAACCTTTGGCGCTGATGTCATCATATTTAACCGCTGCAGGGCTCATAAAATGCGGAACGATGAAACGACCATACAGCATCGTCAAAAACGGCGTACTGACCATCGACATGGCAACCACCAGCGTATAAAAAGCTGCTTCCGGGCTGTTGATCACATTCATCCCTTTGGCAAACTGAAACAACACAAAGGCAAACTCACTGCCCTGGGACAGAATCAGCGCAACCCCTATCGATTGCAGTTTTGACATCTTGAACATCTGACACAGCAAAAACAAAATACAAGCCTTGCTGACAATGAGCAAAGCCACCACGCCCACCACGTTCATGGGTTTTTCGGCCAGCAAACCAAAGTTGATCCCCATGCCGACAGAAATAAAAAACAACCCGAGCAACAAGCCTTTAAAGGGTTCAATATCCGCTTCCAGTGTCCGTTTATAATCCGAGTTAGCCAACACCACGCCCGCAATAAACGCCCCAAGACCTGGCGACACGCCAACCAGTTGCATCAGCAGCGTAATACCCACAACCAGGGCCAGAGAGGTGGCGGTGAACACTTCGCGCAGATTACTTTTGGCAACCATATAGAAAAAATAATGCGACAAATAACGCCCCGCAAATATCACCGCAGCGATGATGGCGCCGATGATCAGCGTCTGGAGCCAGCCGGGATAAGCAGACAGAAGATTGGCCTGGGTAACAGGCATCGCACCTTGCATGGTAAGAAGAGGAATCAGAATCAAAATAAAAATAACCGCGATATCCTGAAAAAGCAGCACAGCAAACGTGGCTTCGCCGGAGGAGGTTCGCATCAGGTTCCTTTCCTGCAGCATTTGTATCACCAGCGCGGTTGATGACAAAGACAAGGCCATGCTGACAGTCAGACTCACCCGCCAGTCATAATGAAAAGCCATGCCAATCAAGGTGAGCAGGATGGTGGTCAAAATGACCTGCAAGCCACCCAGGCCGACAATCAGCTTACGCAGTCGCCACAGGGTTTCCGGTTCCAGTTCCAGACCAATTAAAAACAGCATCATGATCACGCCAAATTCAGCAAAATGCATGATTTGTTCGGCGTTACCAATCAACTGGAACCCATAGGGGCCAATGAGCACACCAACAATCAGATAGCCCAACACCGAGCCCAGCTTGAAACGACTGGCCAGGGGCACAATCAAGCAGGCAGCGCCGAGAAAGATGAACACATGGAAGAGAAAGTTATTATTCATTATTAATTCGTGTGTTGGCCGGAATAGGGATCAGTATACGCAAGAACGAGAATACAAGGAAAGCAGTACCCCGTCATTGTGAGTATGAGGTCACCCATGGCTCAAGGCTCTGAACTCTGGATTGCTTTGCTTCGCTCGCAATGACGGCCTGCGAGATGGTCCGTCATTGCGAGGCACGAAGCAATCCAGAGTTCGGAGCCTTGAACCATGGATTTCCCCATACCTTGCAATACCGTAGTGTCTTTATGCATCCTGCCTGTTGTTCACTGTCAACTACCTGGCTATAATGCTTGTTTTTTCTATAACATTTCAGGATACGTTGATGCCAATTTATGAATACCAGTGTGCTACTTGCCATCAGCAATATGATTTACTGCAAAAAATGAGTGACGCGCCGGACACCATGTGCCCGCATTGTCACAAGAACACTGCCGTGCGTCTGGTGTCAGCCGCCGGGTTTCAATTAAAAGGCAGCGGTTGGTACGCTACCGATTTTAAAAACAATAACAAAGCAGACGCCGGCAGCAGCAAGGCCAGTGACACGACCCCCGTGGCAAGCAAACCAGCGACAGACAAAAAAGATTAAAGGAATCCACATGCGAACGCATTATTGCACAGACGTTAATGAAACAAAGATAGATCAAACGGTATCCATTTGCGGTTGGGTTCATAATCGACGCGATCATGGCGGCGTTATTTTTCTGGATATACGCGATCGATCCGGTCTGGTTCAGGTTGTTTATGAACCGGACGCATCAACTGTATTTCAAAATGCAGAAAAATTGCGCCATGAATTTGTCGTTCGTGTCAGTGGTCTGGTTCGTGCGCGGCCAGACGGCATGGTGAATGCCAATATGTTAACCGGTAAAATTGAAATACTGGGACAAGATCTCGAGATTCTCAATCAGGCTCAAACGCCACCTTTTTTACCTGATGAACACCAATTGGTAAACGAAGATCTGCGTTACCGCTATCGTTACCTCGACCTGCGCCGCAAAGACATGCAACACAATTTGACCCTGCGTCACAATGTGATTCGCTGCATCCGCGAGACGCTCAACGCACAGCAATTCGTTGATATTGAAACCCCCATGTTGACCAAAGCGACGCCAGAAGGGGCGCGGGATTATCTGGTTCCTTCACGGGTGCATCCGGGCGAATTTTATGCTTTGCCGCAATCACCGCAATTATTCAAACAGATATTAATGATGTCGGGTTTTGATAAATATTACCAAATTGTTCGGTGTTTTCGTGATGAAGATTTGCGCGCCGATCGTCAACCTGAATTCACCCAGCTTGATATTGAAATGGCGTTCATTGAGCAGGAAAACATCATCAATTTGATCGAAAACCTGTTAACAAGAATATTCAAAGAAACCTTGAATGTGGATATCGCCAAAAACCTGCCCAGAATGACCTACGCGGAAGCCATGCGCCGTTTCGGCAGCGACAAACCGGATCTGCGTAACCCGCTGGAACTGGTTGATGTTGCGGATCTGGTTAAAAACTCGGAATTCTCCGTGTTTGCAGACGCCGCGAAAAGCGACGAGGGCAGGGTGGTTGTACTGCGTTTGCCGAATGGCTGCAACTTGAGCCGTAAAGATCTGGATGGCTATGCTGCTTTTGTAGGTCAGTATGGTGCTAAAGGCTTGGCTTATATCAAAGTCAACGATCGCAGCCAGGGGCTGGCGGGCTTGCAGTCGCCGATCATCAAATTCATGACAGAAGGCGAAGTCAATGCCATTCTTGATCGCGTTCAGGCGCAAACTGGCGATGTGCTGTTCTTTGGCGCGGGTCGAACGAATGTGGTTAACGAGTCAATGGGCGCTTTGCGCATCAAGCTGGGTCATGATTGCCAGTTGATCGAAGCAGGTTGGAAATTGTTGTGGGTGGTTGACTGGCCGATGTTTGAAATGGATAACAAACACGATCGCCTGCAATCCATGCATCATCCCTTTACATCGCCACAGGAATTGGACAGAGAGGCCTTGAAACAGGCACCAACTAACACCTTGGCCAAAGCTTATGATATCGTCATCAATGGCTACGAAATTGGCGGTGGCTCGATACGTATTCATCAACCGGAATTGCAGCAAACGGTGTTTGAGTTGCTGGGGATTAACGAGGAAGAGGCGCAGGAAAAGTTTGGCTTTTTACTGGACGCCCTGCAATTTGGCTGCCCACCGCATGGTGGTATCGCGCTGGGTATTGACCGTTTGGCGATGTTGCTGACGAATTCAACATCGATTCGTGATGTGATCGCGTTTCCAAAAACGCAATCGGCTTCGTGTTTGTTGACCAACGCGCCGACTGCGATTTCGGATGCGCAGTTGAGCGAGTTGGGGATTCGATTGGCACCGAAAGCGGTGAAATAGGCGCTGGCCCTCACTGCGGAAATCCTGGCAAGAACGCGTAGGTTGGGCCCTGGCCCAACAACGATCTTCCGATGTACACACATGTTGGGCCAGGGCCCAACCTACGCGTTCTTGCCAGACTCAGAGGGCAGATCATGACACAACAACCCAGGAAAAAAAACGTGCAAAAAACAGCCCGATGGCAGCACATAAAACTATTACTCCTTCTAGTCGCCTCGCTGCTCATCAGCACGGTCGCCGTGTCAGCCTCGTCCCGAGAAACCGATAACTCCGGCAAACTCATCGAATACCTTGCCCAGGAAAAAATCAACCTGACCCTGGCTATCAACGAATTAAAACAACAGCCCGCACCCGCCAACCAGGCCGAGTACGTCAA
>Ga0209066_10001911_pt1 | contig 26585 bp, 25 predicted proteins | sample All_14_2_FD_187198 | JGI IMG/M metagenome (GOLD analysis project Ga0209066, IMG submission 187198) | Freshwater microbial communities in response to fracking from Pennsylvania, USA - Allegheny Zone_MetaG_DW_15 (SPAdes) (version 2) ...
ACAGCACATCCCCATCGAAGATGCCCGCCTCACGCATGGACTCACCCCGCACTGTCATGCTGTAGGTGGCCTGAGGGTGCTTGATCAGGTGTTCGAGCACGTCGATGCGTTTGGCCTGGAAATCCTCGGCCGGCGACGGAAAACCCGCCCGAATCCGGGATTCAAGTTGGAAGGCGGGAAGGGCGCATTCGGCCAAGGGCCTCGGTGGGCTGCAGCTTCCTGATGCTGCACCAGGGAACAGGGGTGACAACCGGTGATCTTCTACAATACTGGACATAACAACGGGCTATCCATTTAGCTCCACAAGATGAGTAATCCGGGGTTCTGCCCGTGACGGATGATCGTTGTCCCGTATGTTGGCGTAGGTCGCTGGAGTTGTTGCGGCCGATTGCTGCAACAACCGGTAGAACAGCATTCCTCTTGATCGTGACGAGCGACGGTTGAAGCGGAACGCAAATTCGTCGAGGTAATAATCCACGTGCTTCGGATCGACAGCTCCTTGATGGGTGCCAAGCAACCACCGTTTGAGCAATGAAATGACGCGATGGACTCCCGGCAATGACACATGCGCAGGTATGTCTGTGCCTAGCTGGACGAAAGGTTCATGACCGAAACCGTCGTGCTTCAATGGACCGTAGATCGCAGATCCGTCGGTACGGATCGTTGCTCCAGGCATGACGTTTTCGCGTACGAATGGGATTAAAGCGTCGATGGTCGGACCCTGGACGCGGTGGATTCGGATGCGTCCGAAGCCCTTTGGATCGTGCACCTCTACGGCCACCGCAATGACTACCAGATGGGAGTTGTTGTGTGCCTTGGAACTCACCCTTTTAACCTTCACCCCGGGGCCTCGGCTGAGCGGCAGATAGGCCTCGTCAACTTCTACCGTTCCGGCCAGCTTCTCACGTTGCGGGCGAACCATCGCGCGCCGGAATCGGTGCAACATCGCCCAAGCGGTCTGGTAGCTGCTCAAGCCCAGCACCCGCTGCAGTCCAAGAGCGCTCACGCCGTGCTTCTGACTCGTGATCTGCCAAGCTGCGGCAAACCAAACTCTCAAGGGCGTCCGGGTCTTGTCGAATATGGTGCCCGCCGTGACACTGCACTGGTGCGTACAGGATCTACAGACCAGTCTGCGTCGGCTGGCGCGTACCGGCGCGTCACTCACGCCACACGCAGGACAGCAAAAGCCGCCCGGCCATCTCAGCTTCTCTAGGTAGCTGGCACACGCATCTTCGCTGGCGAACCAGTCTTGAAATTGAACCCACGTTTTCGGGTAATCGCGACCTGCTACGGGATCGGCATCAATCATTCAGCCATTGTCCATCCTGTGGAGCTAAATGGATAGCCCGTACATAACAACAGTATAGAAGCCAAGCCCATCTTTTGGGAGTGCTTCACAGAAAACCGGCGCGAATCCGCGCATAGGATGGAACCATGTGCAGTCACTACGAAGGCGTGCAGGACGCCCAGGTCTTGCGAAAGGTGTTCCAGGTGGAGCCACCGGCCGACTTGGGCAAATCCGATCTCTGGCCGGGATACCCCGGCCTGCTGATCCGCCGCCCCAGGGAGAAGGACTCAGGGGATGACGCAGTACCAGATCGGGAAGCGTTACCCGGCCTGTTTGGCCTGGTACCCCACTGGGCGACCGACCTGAAGATCTGCCGCAGTACCTACAACGCACGCAGCGAGACTGTGGCCACTAAACCGAGTTTTCGGGAAGCTTGGAAGAGGGCGCAGCACTGCATCATCCCGGCCCAGGCCATCTACGAACCGGACTGGCGCAGCGGCAAGGCCATTCCCACTCGTATAGAACGGTCAGACGGTCGGCCCATGGGTATTGCAGGTTTGTGGTCTGTCTGGAAGTCTCCCCAGGGGGATTGGGTGCACAGCTACACCATGCTGACGACCATCGCCGATACCCACCCGCTGATGAACCAGTTTCACAAGCCGACCGACGAGAAACGCATGGTTGTGGTGTTGCCGGAGTCGGTCTATGACGAGTGGCTGGTGGCGACGGCTGAGCGCAGTGGGCAGTTCTTGGTGCCGGTTGCTGCGGAGAAGCTAAAGGTGGGAAGTGAGCGAGATTGAAGGATGGTGGGAGACAGGTTTGCAGCGCTTGCGGTCATTCAGGGTCTGCCTACTATCTTGCTCTGCTGCGATGCAAGCGGCCATTGGAGTACGGCTACACGCGTTGTGCCGAATGACCGCTCAATTGGTCGTACAAACAGGTGGGTCATCTCGTCGTGAGTTTTCAGAGGGCCTGGAGTGCCAGCCGCTTCAGCGCCTTCAGATCGAGAAGCAAAATGCTTCGGTAGCTGACCTGAAGCACACCAAGCCCCTCCCATTGCTTCAGGACTTTGTTGACGCTCTGCCTGGATACACCCAGCATGTGTCCAAGGCCCTCCTGCGAAACATCGAGCACGACGCGTACCCCCGGCCGGGCGTTTGAGTTTTCCAGGGTATGTGCGTCCAACAACTTGCGGGCCAACCTCACGGGCAAGGGGTCCAGCACAGAGCCGTCCATGCGGTCCAAGGTTGACTTGTAGCGCAGGCCCATCATGCGCAGGAACTGCAGCAGAAAATCCGGACGCTCGTCCACCAAGCGATGCAGTGTTTTGGCAGGTAACACCAACAGATCGCTTTGCACCACCGCGAACGCGTCGTGTGCACGCGCCTGTCCTGAAAATACAGACGCCTCGCCGAACCAATGCCCAGGAGTCACCAACCCCAACACCGCTTCCCGCCCGCTGGCGCTGGTCACGCAAAGGCGCACCAGGCCGCGTTCGATACAGAACATCGCATCCGGCGCCGAACCGCGCGCAAATAGCAGCTCCTTCTTGGCCAGCCTTTGTCGCCGCGCGTGCTGCCGCAGCAAGGCGTCTAGCTCGGGGTCCAACGCACCCACCGAGCCGGCCGTTAAATGGTCACGGGGGGTGTTGGCGCTTTGCTTCACGGTTGAGCGTAGGCCGACCAAGGTGCGTGTTGCGCTGCCCCAGCCTTCAGACCGACAGGAACTGGGTCACCAGCCGGTTGAATTTGTGGGCTTGTTCCACGTGGGGTATGTGCCCGCAACGCCCCATCACGTGCAAATCTGCCTGCTGCATGCGCACGGCCATTTGAATGGCGATGTCCAATGGCACCACCCGGTCTTCGCTGCCCCAGATCACCAGTGCAGGCGCTGCGATGTCACCCAAGCGGTGCGCCACGTCGCCAAACTGTTGGGGATGCTGGGCAAGACTCATGCTGAAGTTGTGCAAGTGTTTAGGCCGCATTTGTGCCGCAGCCACCATTTTCTGAATCACCGGTTCGGTGTAGGGGGTTGGATCGCAGACCACCGCGTCGATGAATCTTCGCATGTTTTCGGCGGTGGGCGAGCGATAGAACGCCAGCATCAAGCGGACGCCCTCTGGCAGCGCCGGCTGGAAGCTGCTGCGACCGCCTGTGCCCCCAGACACCAGCACCAGCTTGGCCACCCGTTGAGGCCACTGCATGGCGAAGGCCACCGCGCTGTGGGCGCCCATGGAAGCGCCCATCACGTGGACCGGCTGCTCAACCCCTGCAGCCTGGAGCACCGCAGCGAGCGCCCGCGCATTGAGCGAAGACCTGTCCTCCAGACACAAAACCGGCGCACTGCGCCCCCATCCCGGCAGATCGGGACAGATCACTCGATGTCCTGCGTCCAGCAAGGCATCGCGGTTGGCGGCAAAGCTGGCCCAGCCCGTTGAGCCCGGGCCGGACCCATGCAGCATCGCCACGACGGGGCAATGTGTCAGGCCGGGTGCCGAGTCGGTGTAGTGGATCGCCAGCGAACGCCCGCCATGTTCCAGAACGGCACGCTGTGAAGCCCCATCTTCATCCAGAGGCGTTCCGACCGGAAACTTCCATGTTGCAGCGGCCTTTTGCATAAGGCCGTGCCTACTGGGTCACACGGATGTTGCCCGCCTTGGCGATCTTGGCGTAGATCGCTGCGTCCATCTTCAACTGCTGCAGAAACTCCTCGGGCGTACCGCCACCCGGCAGGACACCCAATGTCTTGAATTTCGCCAGGATGTCGGGCATGCGCAGAATGCTGCTCACCTCAGCGGCCAGCTTCTGTGCAATGGCCGGCGGCGTGCCGGCGGGCAGGAACAGGCCGTGCCATCCCACCGTATCGAACGAGTGGTAACCCAATTCAGTGAAGGTCGGCACATCGGGCAATTCCGGTATGCGCTTGGGGCCGGCCACCGCCAGCGGTCGCATGGCCTTGCTGTTGGGCAGCGCCGACGGAATGTCGATGAAGGCGCTGGGCAGATGCCCACCGGACAAGTCGGTCACCATGGGTGCCGACCCCATGAAAGGCACGTGCGCGATGTCGAGTCCGGCTTGCTGCTTGAGCAGCTCACCGTGCAAATGGGCGCCACTGCCGATGCCGTAGCTGCCAAAGCTGTACTGCGCAGGACTGGCTTTGGCGAGGGTGAGGTACTCCTTGAACGACTTGGCTGGCGATGTGGTGGGCACCACAAACAGGTTGTTCGTCTGCAGCGTCATGACGACCGGCGACAAGTCCTTCAGGGGATCGAAGGGAGGCTTCTCGAGAACGGCGGGCAGTTGGATCAACACCGTGTTGTGGACCAGCACCGTGTAGCCGTCTGCGGGCGCCTTGATCACCGCTTGTGCGCCGATGATTCCCGATGCGCCCGGCCGGTTGTCAATGATTACCGGCTGGCCCCACGCCTGCTGCAGCTTCTCACCAATCATGCGCGCCACCGCATCCGATGCGCCGCCCGCAGGATAAGGCACTACAAATTTGATCGGCCGGCTCGGATAGGCGGCTTGCGCCGTGGCCGACGACAGTGCCCAGGGGCCCAGGGTGAGCAGCGAAAGTGCTGCCGCTTGAAATGCACGTTTGCTCAGCGTCATGGTGATGTCTCCAGTTGTCGACTAGGGGGCGGGGGAAATGGACAGGTCGTTCACTGCGCAAGTGCAGACAAGATGCGGTCGCGCCGTTGTTTCAGCGCCGGGACCAGGTCGTAAGGCAGGTCCGGGTTGGTCTGGTTCAACACGTGATCGATGCGGGCCTTGACCAGCGGAAGGGCTTCCGGGCTTGGAAAGACGTAGAAGCGGTCATCTGCGACCGCTTTGAAAGTGATTTCGGCAACTTCATCGGCCGAGATGGCGCCGTTCTTCACCGCCTGCTGGGCAGCTGCCCGGGCGGCGAGCTGGGATTTGGTCAAAGGCGCTGTATCCAGCAGATGTGCCGGGCGGTTCCGATCGGAGTGACCAATTTCCGTCGACACATAAGATGGACACAGCACCGCCGCGCGCAGTTGTGGCGTCACCAGTTGCAGGTCGTGCCGCAGGCATTCGGACAGAGCCACCACCGCGTGTTTGGAAACGCTGTAAATCCCCATCCCTGGGGCCGTGAGCAGACCGGCCATGGACGCCGTGTTGACGATGCAGCCCTCGTAGGCGGGATCGGCGGCGGCCGAGGCGACCATCCTGGGCGTGAAGCTGCGAATGCCGTTGATGACCCCCTTGAGATTGACACCTAGCAGCCAATCCCAGTCTTTTTCGGTGTTCTCCCACACCAATCCGCCCGCGGTCACACCCGCGTTGTTGAACAGAAGGTGGACCTGGCCAAAACGATCCATGGCCGCTTGTGCGAGTTGATCGACGGCGGACGCATCGGAAACGTCAATGACGATGCCCACCGCATCGGCGCCCTCGGAGCGCAGACCGTTCACGGTTTGGTTGAGCACACCGGCTTCGATGTCTGCCAGCACAAGCCTCATGCCGCGCCGCGCAGCTGCCATTGCCAGCGCCTTGCCCAGGCCGGCGCCGGCCCCGGTGATGACAGCCACGCTGTCCTTGAATTGCCTCATAGGAATACTCCAGACTGCCGACGTGAGCCGAGCAAGGTTGATACTGGCTCAGTAGCCGTAGGAAAAAACTGGATCGGTCAGATCGATGGTCGGCAACACCTGGCTTTCGTACAGGTAATCCTGGCTGTGCTGCCACTCGGGCTTATCACCCCGCTTGGGCATGCGGTCCAGCCCGCGCAAGAGGTAGCCAGCGTTCAAATCCTCGGTATCCACCCATGGCTGGATGGACATACCGGCATCCGAGGGCCGCAGCTTGGGGGCCACACTCCTGGCCTGACTGGCCCGCATGTGGTTGAGCAGGTTGCAGACAAAGGTGCCAATCAGCTCTGCACGCAGCGTCCAGCTGTAACGGCCATAGCCATAGACCCAAGCCATGTTCGGTACACCCGTGAACATGGTCCCGCGGTAGCTCACTGTCTCGGCAAAGTTCACAGCCTGTTCATCGACTGTGAAGGGAATCTCACCCATGACAGACAGGTCGAAACCGGTGGCGGTCACGATAACGTCGCAATCCAGGCGATCACCCGACTGGAGTTGGATACCCGCTTCGTCAATCTCCGCAATGTGGTCGGTCACCACCGAGGCTTTGCCGCCTCTGATCGCCTTGAACAGGTCGCCATCGGGCACAAAGGCCACGCGCTGTTGCAGCGGTTTGTATGGAGGCGTGAAGTGCCGCTCCGCATCAAATCCTTCCGGCAGACAGGCTTTCACGCCCGCAATCAACTGGGCCTTCAGTTCATCCGGATTGGAACGGGCCCGGTCGATGAGTTCGGCCCGGTCGCGCACCACTTTGCGCCGCATGATTTCGTGAATCCAGGCTTCATCGATTTCCAGCTTGCGCAGTTCTTCTGCCAGTGCATCCGCGTTGCGCCCGGTCGCGAAGAAGGTGGGCGTGCGTTGCAGCATGGTCACGTGCCCACATTGATCGGCCAGCGACGGGATCAGCGTGGCAGCCGTCGCGCCGGAGCCAATCACGACCACACGCTTTCCCGACAGATCCACGGTGTCTGGCCAATGCTGCGGGTGGATCACATCGCCTTTGAAGCGCTCCAAGCCTGGCCACTTGGGTGTGTAGCCCTTGTCGTGTCTGTAATAACCCTGGCACATCCAGAGAAAACTCGCTTCAATCTGCTTGGACTCTGGCTCGGCGCCATGCTCGGAGTCCGCTGTGACGTCAAGTCGCCAGGAATGGGATTGACTGGACCAGGCCGCCGATCGAACCTTGTGGCGAAAGCGGATGTGCGGTGCCAACTCGGCGTCCTCAATCACCGAGCCGAGGTAGTCGAGTATTTCTTCTCGTGAAGCGATGGGCTTGCTGGTCCACGGCTTGAACTGGTATCCAAAGGTGAAGAGGTCGCTGTCGGAGCGTGCACCCGGGTATTTGTGGATGAGCCAGGTGCCGCCATAGGAGTCCATGGCGTCCAGGATCACAAAGCTCAGTTCAGGGCACCTCTGACGCAGCATGTGGGCGCACCCGATGCCGGAGATGCCCGCTCCGACGATCACCACATCAAAACGCTCGATGGCCGCTGAGTCAGTCGAAACCGCGCTGTTCACCTGCATGTGTTGTCTCCATGGGTCGGGCGTCTTTTGCGCCCCGTCTGGAGAAATTATGTTGAGCGTGCCAACACAAGACTGTCGCCTTTTAGCAGTCTTTCAAATACTCAATCGACGAGTCGAGACAACACCACTCACGACTTTCCTCTGAGCTCGAGGGATAGGACAGCGGGTGGCCCACCACATGAACGACGCACGAATTTAAAGTTCGATACGGCTCAGGCTACCGACGCAAAGGAGGTCGGATTGAAGTTGGAGCGATGGACATCGCTTCTACGCAGGTCCAGCTGCCGTTTTTATAACGTGCTCGAATCCGCGCCGACCAGTGACTGTTTTGGGCGGTCAATCGGCTGTTTGATTTTCAGCCTGGTGAATGACCGGTTATGGCATCGGACAAAAGCACAGTTGTCAAATTCAAAGTCTGGTCCCAGCCTGGAGCGACCTTCGCAATTTGGCGTGCGGCTTCGCAGTGACCTCGGTCGTTGAGGGTCGCGCCCGCGATTCACGATCACGGCCACATTGCTGTCATCCAAGCGCCAGGGATGTCGAGGCTCAGAGCTTAGCTAGCAAGAAACTGGTCGTCCAATGTGCAAACGCCAAGCAGGCCGATACAAGCGTTCCTCTTTGGTGCCCCACCTAGACAACTGCAGCCATGTTGGGCAACACGGTGATGTCCCGCGAGGATCACGAGATTCGCACCTGGAAGAAAAGGTAATCAGCGGGCGCGCAGTACATGGAAAACCTGCTGCCTGATCAACCCATGAGCCACAAGGCACCGTGGTTTGACGCTGCACAAGGCATCGCCAGCTCGAAGGCGTCCAGGTCACCCAGTGGCGCGACAATCCAGCGCTCGACCGGAGCGCGCTCAAGGCACTGACGATTCCCGCGCTGCTCATCTACGGCGACTGCACACAGGAGGTTCACCGATCGACCGCGCCGGCCCTCTCCCACGACCTATCACACGGGCGCCAGGCGGAAGTGGCGACAGCGGCCATGGTGTGCACCGCGACAACCCGCAGGCCTTAAACGCGCTGCTGCTGGGCTTTCTGCGTGAGGTGTGCCCGCAGGCAGATCGTCCGGTCGCGGAGCCCGTCCAGCTTCCTTGATGGGACCTCAGCGCATGGCGTGAATCACGCCACGGAAGCATGCGCCTCAGCGGCTCGCCATCAAATCCACCGCCAGCCGCCCCAACGTCTTGATCGCGCCGTCGAACCGCGCGTCGCCTGGGTGCCCTACGTTCAGCCGCATGTGGTGGATGAAGCGGTGGTCGGCCGAGAACAGCACGCCCGGCGCGGTGCTGATGGCGCAGGCCCTGCCCCGCTGGTGCAGCGCCAGCGCGTCCACCTCGGGCGGCAGTTCCAGCCAGAGGAAATAGCCGCCTTCGGGCCGGGTGACGCGGGTACCGGCCGGGAAGTGCCGCTCCACCAGCTTCAGCGCGTGCGCCTGCTGCGCGGCCAGGGCCTCGCGCAGGCGGCGCAGGTGGCGGGCATACCCACCCTGGGCCAGGTAGTCGGCCACCGCCAGCTGCGGGGGAATGGCCGTGGCCAGCGAGGTCATCATCTTCAGCCGCTCCACCTGTGGCGCGTAGCGCCCGGCCGCCGCCCAGCCCACGCGGTAGCCCGGCGCCAGGCACTTGGAGAACGACGAGCAGTGCAGCACCCCGCCCTGCTGGTCAAAGGTCTTGGCCGGTGGCGGGCGCCGCACGCCGGCGTGCAGCTCGCCGTACACGTCGTCCTCGATCAACGGCACGCCGTGCTGCGCCAGCAGCGCCACCAGGGCCTGCCTCCGCGCCACCGGCATGAGCGCGCCCAGCGGGTTCTGGAAGCTGGGCATGAACCAGCAGGCCGCCACCGTCTGCCGCGCCAGAAGCTCGCCCAGCGCGGCCAGGTCCACGCCCTCCTTCGGATCGGTCGCCACCTCCACCGCCTTCAGGTGCAAGCGCTCGAGCGCCTGCAGCGCGGCATAAAACGTGGGCGACTCCACCACCACCACGTCGCCGGGCTTCGTGACCGCCTGCAGGCACAGGTTGAGCGCTTCCATGGCGCCGTTGGTGATGATGAGTTCGTTGTCGGCCAGCGGCACGCCCTGCAGCGCGTAGCGCTTGCGCAGCGCCAGGCGCAGGCCTTCGTCGCCCGCGGTCAGTGCGCCGGTGATCTGGCTGGCCTTCAGGCGGCGCATGGCGCGCGCGCCGCTGCGCGCCAGCTCGTCGAACGGGAACAGGTGCGGCGCCGGAAAGGCCGAGCCCAGCGGCACCACGTCGGCGTCGCGGGTGGAGCCCAGCAGGTCGAACACCAGCTCGCTGATGGCCACCGACGTGGCCTCGCTGCGCGGGGGCGCCGGCTCGGGGCCGGCCCGCAGCGGGCGGCGCGTGGCGCGCACGAAGTAGCCTGAACGGGGGCGCGCCTCGATCAGCCCCTGCGACTCCAGGTGGCCGTAGGCCTGGAACACGGTGGACGGGCTCACGCGCCGCTGCTCGCAGGTGACGCGCACTGAAGGCAGTCGTTCACCCGGGCGCAGCAGGCCGGCGCGGATCGCGTCGGCCATGTCTTCGGCCAGCTGTTGGTATCGGGTCAGGCGGGTGCCGATCATCTGATCTTCATAGGTCCAGTTTTCTGGGTATATTACAGCGCAGATGGTGGACGCCGTGGCCGGAAGCCCATCCTGCTCCAACACACTCGGCGAGTGAACCGGCACCGTCACACCCAACGCGACAGCAGCACCAGCACCAGCGAGGTGGCCACGCCGTTAAGGCCCATGGCCAAGGCCGCGAAGGCCACGCTGCCGGGGTGCGTCTGCAAGACCCGCGCGACGCCGATGGCGTGTGCCACCAGGCCGAGCGTGAAACTGCGCACGACCTCGCCGTCCGCGCCGCCCTCGGTTCCTTCCGCCACCCACAACCAGCGCAGTAGCGGCCCCGCCAGCAAGGGGCCCAGCACGCTCGTGGCCACCACCGCCATGGGCGCCACCGCAGGCACGCCGCCCGCGCGCTCGGCCGCCAGCAAGGCCATGGGCATGGTCGCGGCCTTGGGCGCCAGCGACAGGGCGAATGACATGGGCGTGTCGAGAAGCCAGCACAGCGCCACCGTGCCCAACACCGACACCAGGCAACCCGCGGCCAGCGCCGCCAGCAAGGCCGCCTGCCGGTACAGGGGCACGGCCAGTGCGATGACAGCCGGCCCCGACAGCCAGCGCAGCACCCGGGTAGCCTCGGCGTACACCGGGTAACCGGTGCCGGCCAGCGCCAGCGCGGCGAGCACCAAGCCCGTGCCGGTGAGCACGGGCAGGCACAGCAGGTGGTGGCCACTGCGACGGTACAGCCACAGCGCGGCCAGGTAGGCGGCGAGCGTGATGAGCGACCAAAGCATCAACGCCGCGCCCGCTTCAGGAGGCGCTGCAGGGTCCAGGCGGTGACCACAATGGTCAGGGCCGTGCCCCCCACAGACACCAGCAGGAACGCCACCGCGTGTTGCGCCAGCAGCCCAGCGTACAGGCCCACCGCCGCCACCGACGGGATGAGCAGCAGCATCAGGTGGCGCAGCAGGGGCGCGCTCACATCGTCCAGCGCCTGGGGTACGTGGCCCCGCAGCACCAGGCTCGCCAGGAGTAGCAGCAAGCCCACCAGTGAACTGGGTACCGGCCAGCCGGTTCGCGCTACCAGGGCATCACCCAGCCACTGCAGCGCCACCAGACCCGCCATGGCCAGCAGCGCTTTGGCGGGGCGTGCGATCCGGGGCCACCGGCGGGTGTGTGAATCAGGCATGGAACGAGCATCCGCGCGCCGCTCCTGCCGGCCCGGCTCAGAAACGGCTCTTTTTCCGAAACAGCGCATCAGATGCCATAAACATCGGGATCTGATCTGGTTCGATTTTATTTCAACTGAATCTGTGCAACCAGATGATCCCCGGCGACCATCGTGGCCATGCTCACCGACACCGGACTCCCTGGCACCGCTCCCGTTGTGAACGCGCTTCACGCTTCACCGTCTCCCCTGCAGCGGGTGGTGGACTCAGGCCTGCTGCGCTGTGCCGTCCCGCGCTCGCTGGGCGGCAAAGGCGGCCTCGACGATCTGGTGCATTCCGCGATGCTTCTGCAACAACAGGACCCCGAGGCTGCGGCGGTGCTGTGGGCGCAGCGCCTGGCCATCGAGGCGCTGGTGCAGACCTTCAACGTGGGGCTGCGTGAGCTCTGGCTGCCCGAATTCCTGAGTGGCACACGGGCGGCCACGCTGGCCCCAGGCTGCCGTGAACTCACCGCTGAAGACACGGGCCGGGGCTGGCTGCTGAGCGGGCGATTGCACGGGGTGCCCAACCTGCCCTGGGAGGGCTTCTCGCTGGTCGCACCGGTGCTCCTCGGTGACGGCAACGCGGGCTGGGTGCTGCTGCGCAGCGAGGAAGACGGTCTGTCGGTTCATGCCGCACCTGAAGCCCACCCGCATGGACACGAATCGTCCCATGCCTCGATCCACCTGAATCGCGTCTTCTTCCGCGAAGACGAATGGCTGGGCGAACGCGACCTGGCGACCCTCCTGACCCCTGCGGCTGAGGCTCTGGCGTCGTGCCGGCCAAGCGCTGCCGCCTTGAACACTTGAATCCCATGACCCATCGCACCATCCCCATCGTCCCGTTCAACAACCGGTCCGCTGAAGACAAGATCCAGGTGCGCTCGATCACCGGCGTGTTCACCCGCTGGCGCTGGGCCATGGTGTGGATCACGCAGCTGGTGTACTACGGCCTGCCTTGGCTCTCCTGGAACGACCGCCAGGCCGTGCTGTTCGACCTGGAGGCGAGCCGATTTTTCCTGTTCGGTGCGGTGCTCTACCCGCAGGACCTGATCTACCTCGCCGGCCTGCTGGTGATCAGCGCCCTGCTGCTGTTTTTCGCGACCACCGTGGCGGGTCGCGTGTGGTGCGGCTTCGCCTGCCCGCAGACGGTGTACACCGAGCTGTTCCAGTGGATCGAGCACTGCACGGAGGGCGACCGCCAGGCCCGCCTGCGGCTGGACCGCAGCCCCTGGAACGCCCACAAGATCACGCGGCGCGGCGGCAAACACCTGGTCTGGGCGCTGCTCGCCCTGTGGACCGGCTTCACGCTGGTGGGCTACTTCACGCCTATCCGCGAACTGGCCCTGGCCGTGCCGTACGAGTTGGGCCCCTGGGAGGGTTTCTGGATCGGCTTCTACGGCCTGGCCACCTACGGCAACGCCGGTTACCTGCGCGAGAGCGTGTGCCTGCACATGTGCCCTTACGGCCGCTTTCAGGGGTCGCTGATGGATCAGCGCACGCTGAATGTCGCGTACGACCACCGCCGGGGCGAGCCGCGCCGGGCGGGTGCCGACAGCGACACCCGCGCCAAATCCGCCGGGCACTGCATCGACTGCACGCTCTGCGTTCAGGTCTGCCCGACGGGCATCGACATCCGCCAGGGGCTGCAGGCGGCCTGCATCGGGTGTGGGCTGTGCATCGACGCATGCAACCAGGTGATGGACAAGATCGAGGCACCTCGGGGCCTGATCCGCATGGCCTCGCTGCGGGAGCTGGGTGGTAGAACGTCGGCGCCAGGGGTGACCCTGCAGCGGTTCTGGCGACCCCGTGTCGTGGTCTACGGAACGCTGCTCCTGATAGCCATGGCGGCCATGACCAACGCGTTCCTGACGCGTTCGGAGGTGCGGCTCAACGTCGTGCGCGACCGCAGCGTGATGGCGCGCACAGTGGACCAGGGCGCGGTGGAAAACGTGTACACCCTGCAACTGATGAACGCATCTGACCGTGTGCAGTCGTTGAGCATCGCGGTGCAACCGGCCGCCGAGCTGCGCCTGCTCAACCATTCCACCGTGGTCTTACAACCCGCGCAGGCCCACACCTTCACGGTGACGGCGCGCATGTCCTACCAGGTCGCAGCCTCAAAGGCAGGAGAGATTATCGACATCCACTTCGAGGTGAGCGATCCGGCCCACCCGTCGCGCGAGCCGGTGCGCGAGCCTTCGACCTTCATCGTACCGCGATAGGTTTCGAAGCGTGGGCCTGCGCGCATCCAACACACCGCGCCCCCTCATCCAGCTGGTCCCGAAGCTGGCCAGATTCCCGGCTAAAAGCTACATCTATCAGCAGGGCGAACCTTCCTCGACCGCGTTCGTGATCCGATCGGGCATTGCCTGCCTGGAGAGCGTCAATCACAGGGGCGAGCGCTGCATCGTTCATTTCCTTGGCCCGGGGGCGCTCATTGGCCACGAAGCCTGTCTGGGCGAGCCACGGTATTTCGATGCCCGTGCCTGCACAGATATCGTGTTGGAGCCATTCGGCAGCCAGGCCAGGTCGGACCCGGGTCGCCACGCGGGCATCCAGTCAGGGTCCGGTATGGCCGTATCACACCTGCTACGGGACATTACAAACTTTCGGGTGGAGCTGCACCGCTCAAGCGCCAGGCGCCGAGTGCTGTTGCTGCTGGAGCAGCTCAGAAAAGCCCACCCCAGAGAAGCCACGCCCCTCTGGCTACCGAGCCGCCAAGACATAGCCGACACGCTGGACATCAACCACGTGACCGCCAGCCGAGTGGTCGCCCGCCTGTACCGCGAGAAGGTGCTGCTCCGGGCCGCCCGCAACGACGAGGTGGGCATTGACTGGCACCGGGTGCACCGCCTGCTGCAAGCGGAACCCTGAGCTTCATGCCCACACCTGTGGTGTCGGCTCGGCGCGGTTTCGAGAAAAAATTTAATCCATCGATATGCAACAACGTTTGCATTGATAGGACAACTTTCACAAGACACCTAAGCTCGCGCTAACAGTCAAAACCCAGCCACCGAACGGCTGGGAAACACAACAAGTCGAGGTGTCTAGACACCTCCGACAGGAGACAAACATGGAGCGTTCGTTCGCTGAAGAGTTCTCACGCCTGTCGCTGGGCGCTGGAGAAAAATTTCATGGTGAAGGCATCCTCGCCGTCACCAAAGCCCTGCTGCAGTCCGGTGTGAGCTACATCGGCAGATACCAGGGGTGCCGGTTTCGCACCTGATCGATGTGCTCGGCGATGCACGCGAGTTGTTGGACACGCTGGGCATCTATTTTGAGAACAGCGCGTCCGAAGCCGGTGCCGCCGCCATGCTGGGCGCTTCCATCAACTACCCGGTTCGCGGTGCGGTCACCTGGAAGTCCACTGTGGGCACCAACGTCGCCTCGGACGCCCTGTCCAACCTAGCCTCCGCCGGTGTTCAAGGTGGGGCGCTGGTGATCCTGGATGAGGACTACGGCGAGGGCTCCAGCATCATCCAGGAGCGCACCCACGCGTTCGCCATGAAGTCGCAGATGTGGCTGATGGACCCCCGGCCCAACCTGACCTCCATCGTCGAGGCGGTTGAGAAGAGCTTTGAGCTCTCCGAAGCCAGCCACACGCCGGTCATGCTGCAGTTGCACATCCGCGCCTGCCACGTGCACGGCTCCTTTGTCTGTAAAGACAACCGTGCGCCCGAGATATCGACCCGCGAGACCATCAACCAACCCAAGTTCGACTTCTCGAACATCAACCTGCCGCCGTCCATATACGCCCACGAGCGACTGAAGATCGAGTCGCGTTGGCCTGCTGCGGTCAACTTCATCAAGGACCACCAGCTCAACGAGCGCTTTGGCGGCGACTGCACCGACGTGGGACTGGTCATTCCAGGCGGTCTATACAACGGCACGATCCGCGCACTGCAGCAGCTGGGTCTGGCGGAAACCTTCGGCAACAGCCGCATTCCGCTGCAGGTGCTCAATGTGGTGTACCCGCTGGTCCCCGATGAGCAGAGGATACCTAAAAGCCCCAGGCAAGGCCGACTGTACCTCACCTCATCTTTGCTAGGCAACTGGGATAAAAAAGGCGCTGACGACGACCAGTTCCTGCGTGCCTACGACTGGGATGGCAAGGATCTGAAGCCGGTGTTCGACCTTGACTTCTACAAGCTGAAGCTCGGGCGTGCGCACCACATGAAGTTCTCAGCCCGCGCCAACCAGACCGCTGCTGCAACACCCGAGAAGAGCTCTTTCAATCTCGCGTCGCTTCTGAGTCGATGACACCCGTCATAGCCTTAGGCTCTGCTTGCCTGGCGCTGCTGCTGGCGCTGCCAGCGGCAGCGGCGCAACTGGAACCCGGCAAGACCCTAGTGACTCGCCCGCAGCAGAGTTTTGATGCCCCTGCTGCAGGAAGCTATCGCTTGCCAGTCATCCAAAAGGCGAGCAATGGCTGGGTGTTTGATGGCAACTGGTTACCACGGCGCCTCTCCAACTACACGAACGGACGCATTACCCTGCTTTCGTTCATCTACACCTATTGCACTGACCCTATCGGTTGCCCGCTGGCGTACGAGACGTTTGTTGATGTGCGCGCTCGCGTGCTCAAGGACCGCGTGCTTCGTGAGCGGGTCCGCTTTGTATCGCTCTCGTTCGACCCCTCCAACGACACTCCCAAGGCCATGCAGGTGTATGGTGGCCGATACGCCAAGTCGACCGAGTTGCCCTGGTCCTTCCTGACGACCTACTCGGTGGATTTTCTCAAGCCAATACTCGATGGGTTCGGCCAGGACGTGGAAGTTGAACTGGACGAACGAGGCCGTCCCACCCGAACCCGCACCCACATGCTCAAAGTCTTCCTGATCGACGAAGTGGGCCAAGTTCGGGAGATCTACAGCGCAGCCTTCCTGCAACCCGAGGTGATGGTCAACGACATGAGAACCCTGGTCATGGAACGTTCCCGCGCAGAGCAAGCACAGTAGGTCCGATGCCCAGACGCTCCTCGCTGATTCTGCCGGTGCTCGTTCTACTCGGCCTGCTGGTCCTTGGTGGAACAACTCAGATCGAACGATCTCCCACTGAATCGCAGGCATCTGGCAACCGCTCCCGCCTGGGCTTGCCCCCGTTGGACCCGGCGAACCAAGACGTCGACCCGTTGCGGGTCCGTCTCGGTCACAAGCTGTTCTTTGACCGCCGCCTGTCCTTCAACGGCACCATGTCGTGCGCAATGTGCCACGTGCCTGAGGAAGGCTTCACGTCTCAGGCCTCCCAGTTGTCCATGGGTCTGGAAGGCAAGAGCCTGCGCCGCAATGCTCCCACCGTGCTCAACGTGGCCTGGCAACAGAAACTGTTCCACGATGGGCGTGAACCATCGCTGACAGCACTGGCCTGGTCTCCGCTCATGAACCCGGACGAAATGGGAAACCCTTCGCCCGGCCATTTGCTGGCGCGGTTGCGCCAGTGGCCCGACTACACCGGTCTTTTTGAGCAGGCGTTCGCTGGACAGGGCCCGTCCATGGACACGGTTGGCGCGGCCATGGCCGCCTACATGCGCACACTGGTGGCAGGCGACTCCCGTTTCGACCGTTGGCGCTACGGCAAAGACCTGCAGGCATTGACCGCGCAGGAACAGCAGGGGTTTCGCGTGTTCAGTGGTCCTGGTCGCTGCAGCGCTTGCCATACAGTAGGCGAGAAAGATGCACTGTTCTCCGATGGTTTATTTCACGTCACAGGGGCCGGACTTACAGACACCGCTCGATCGCTTGCGGTGACACTTGCGCCCGGCGTGAACACGGTACTCTCCGGCGAAGACCTCGTGCATTTCAGTGATACGCGATCACCTGATCTTGGACGCTTCGACATCACCTTGCAGGAGGCTGATCGTTTCGCGTTCAAAACTCCAAGCCTTCGCAACGTGGCTCACACTGCACCCTACATGCACGACGGATCTCTGCCGACGCTTGAGGCAGTTGTGGCGTTTTACAACCAGGGCGGAGGCCAGGTGGTAGGCAAGAGCCCGCTCATTGCGCCGCTGGGGCTCACGCCCGCAGACGAAAAGGCGTTGGTCGCATTCTTGCGCAGCCTCGACGGCGGCCGGCTCGGCGAACTTAGCAACGCGGCGCGCTCACCACCCTGGTCACTGCCAGCGCCGGGTGACTTCTTGCCTCCGGTGACAAAAGTTGATGAATGAGCGCACGCCCTGTTCCGCCGGCTCAACCGTCTCTGTTCAATCGTGCCGCGAGCGGACCATATGGCTTGACGAGCAGTTGTCTCTCTCATCAAATTGTCCCTGCTAGGACCTGGCTCAGCCAGCTTTGTCGACGGACTGTTTCATGGGCCAATCGGTCGCTTGCGGCCATGCTCGGTGAATAATGGGTTTGAAGCGAAGTTGGAATTTCCAAGTGCGTCTTTGCAGCGACTGCCGACGGTGGGTACTGCCAGGCGTTTTCACGCTGACTGGCCCAAAGCAGCTGTTGGGTACAGCAACCGGCGATCGCCCGAAAGGTGTCTGTCCGAAGTACTGCGGTCATAGGACTTCCGCCATCCAGCTGGGCCCCGCCAGCCACCGCTTCCCCATCAACTGGACTGATGTTGCCGACCCTGAGCGGGCATTGAGTCAAAGCCTCGAAAGCGGACGTGATTTGCCAGATTTTTGGAGGGGCAGCTTCCTTACAGGCGTTCCATCAACTGTGGCACGGCCGTGAACAGATCGGCCTCCAGGCCGTAGTCAGCCACCGAGAAGATCGGGGCTTCGGGGTCCTTGTTGATCGCCACGATCACCTTGGAATCCTTCATGCCGGCCAGGTGCTGGATGGCGCCCGAGATGCCGCAGGCCACGTACAGCTGGGGCGCGACGATCTTGCCGGTCTGGCCCACCTGCCAGTCGTTCGGGGCGTAGCCCGCGTCCACCGCGGCGCGGCTGGCGCCCAGGGCGGCGCCCAGCTTGTCGGCCAGCGGGGTCATGACCTCGTTGAACTTCTCGGCGCTGCCCAGCGCCCGGCCACCGGAGACGATGATCTTGGCGGCGGTGAGTTCGGGACGGTCGCTCTTGGCGATCTCGCTGCCCAGGAACGTGCTCTTGCCGCTGTCGGCTTGCGCTGCCTGGGTTTCCACGGTGCCTGAGCCACCCGTTGCGGCGGCGGGATCAAAACCGGTGGTGCGCACGGTGATGACCTTGGTGGCGTCGGCGCTCTGCACGGTGGCGATGGCGTTGCCAGCGTAGATCGGGCGCTCGAAGGTGTCGGCGGCGATCACCTTGGTGATGTCGCTGATCTGGCCCACGTCGAGCTTGGCGGCCACGCGCGGGGCGATGTTCTTGCCGCTGGCGGTGGCGGGGAACAGGATGTGGCTGTAATTCGATGCGATGGTCAGCACCTGGGCGGCCATGTTTTCGGCCAGGCCGTGCGCGAGGTATTCGGCGTCGGCGTGGATGACTTTGGACACGCCGGCGATCTGAGCGGCGGCGGCTGCAGCTGCCCCGGCGTTGTGGCCGGCGATCAGCACGTGCACCTCACCCCCGCACTGGGCGGCGGCGGCGACGGTGTTGAGCGTGGCGCCCTTGATGGTGGCGTTGTCGTGTTCGGCAATGACGAGTGCGGTCATGTTGTTCTTCCTCAGATCACTTTGGCTTCAAGTTTCAGTTTCTCGACCAGGGTCGCCACGTCAGGCACCTTGATGCCCGCACCGCGCTTGGGCGGTTCGCTGACCTTCAGGGTCTTGAGGCGCGGGCTCACGTCCACACCGAGGTCTTCGGGTTTGACGATGTCCATCTGCTTCTTCTTGGCCTTCATGATGTTGGGCAGCGTCACATAGCGCGGCTCGTTCAGGCGCAGGTCGGTGGTGACGATGGCCGGCAGGCTCAGGCTCAGGACCTCCAGGCCGCCGTCGACTTCGCGGGTGACGTTCACCTTGCCATCGACCACTTCGACCTTGCTGGCGAAGGTGCCTTGTGGCAGGTCGGCCAGCGCGGCGAGCATCTGGCCGGTCTGGTTGCAGTCGTCGTCGATGGCCTGTTTGCCCAGGATCACGAGGCCGGGCTGTTCCTTGTCCATCAGGGCCTTGAGCAGTTTGGCCACGGCCAGGGGCTGCAGCTCTTCAGCCGTTTCCACCAGGATGGCGCGGTCGGCACCGATGGCCATGGCGGTGCGCAGGGTTTCCTGGCATTGGGTCACGCCGCAGGACACGGCGATGACCTCGGTGACGACACCCTTCTCTTTCAGGCGCACGGCTTCTTCGACCGCGATCTCGTCAAACGGGTTCATGCTCATCTTGACGTTGGCCAGGTCCATGCCGGACTGGTCGGCCTTGACGCGCACCTTGACGTTGTAATCCACCACGCGTTTGACGGGGACGATGATTTTCATGTTCGATGGCTCCTGATGAAAGTGAGAGGGTCGGCCACGCTTGCGAGCTTCTTCATGAACCTTGCGAGGGTTCGGCTGACCGTTTTGCATGCATGGCACGCGTGACCCGGGAGCCCGGTTCGCGTTCCAGCCAATGCGAGATCCAGGCGGAGGTGTCGGCAAGCTGCTCAAGATCAATGCCCGTGTCGGCCCCCAGGCCGTGCAGCAGATAGACCACATCCTCGGTCGCCACGTTGCCTGAGGCGCCTTTGGCATATGGGCATCCACCCAGTCCACTCACAGAACTGTCGAAAACGCGAAGACCGTGTCGATAGGCTGCATACACGTTGGCCAGCGCCATGCCGTAGGTGTCGTGGAAGTGGCCTGCAAGGCGCTCAATGGGCACGCAGGCCGCCGCGGCGTCCAGCATGCGCAGCACGGTGTCCGGCGTGCCCACGCCGATGGTGTCGCCCAGCGAAACTTCGTAGGCGCCGAGCTCCGTGAGGCGTTGGGCCACTTCGGCCACCCGCGCGGGTGCGATGGCGCCCTCATACGGGCAACCAACAACACACGAAACGTAGCCCCGCACCCGCACACCTTCTCGAAGTGCCGCCTCAAACACCGGCTCGAAACGTGTAATGGATTCGTCGATGGAGCAATTGATATTGCGCTCAGAAAAACGCTCCGACGCGGCGGCAAACACCGCTACCTCGCGTGCACCTGCGGCCAGTGCCGCTTCAAACCCCTTCAGGTTGGGCGTGAGCACGGCGTACGTCACGCCTTCTTGCGCGCGCAACCCCGCAAGCACCTGGGCGTGGTCGGACATTTGCGGCACCCATTTGGGCGATACGAATGAGGTGACCTCCACTGTGCTCAGGCCTGCGGCCACCAGGCGCTCGATGAGTTCCAGCTTGACCGCAGTTGGCACGGGCCGGGCCTCGTTTTGCAACCCGTCTCTGGGCCCCACCTCCACGATGCGCACCGAGGTCATGCGGGAACCCAGCCGGGCTTGCGCTTTTGAAGGAAGGCACCGACGCCCTCGCGGCCCTCGGGTGAGGCGCGAACATCGGCTATCACGTCGGCGGTCATGCCCAGCAGTGCGGAATCAACGGGGTGGTCTGTCACTTCCGTGAGCAAATGTTTGGTGCGCGCCAGTGCGTCAGGCCCGGCGGCGAGCAGCGCCTTTGCAAACTGCCCCACGGCCTCGTCGATCAGCCCGGCCGATGCCAGTGCGTGAACATAGCCCATGCGCTGCGCTTCAGCGGCTGAAATTCGCTCGGCAGTGAGCATGTAGCGCCGCGCCGCAGCCGCGCCCATGGCCTGCACCACATAGGGCGAGATCGTAGCGGGCACCAGGCCAATGCGCACTTCGGTCAGACAGAACTCGGCCGTAGGGTCGGCCACGCGTAGGTCGCAGGCCGAGGCCAGGCCCATGCCGCCCGCAAAGGCGGCGCCGTGCACGCGGGCAATGGTCGGCTTGGGGCAGGTGTGTAGCGCATGAAGCATTTGCGCCAATTCCAGCGCGCTGGCCCGGTTCTCGACGTGGCTGTAATCGGCCATGCGCTTCATCCAGCCCAAGTCTGCGCCCGCGCAGAACGCGATGCCGCGTCCCGCCAGCACCACCACGCGTACCTCGGGGTTGGCGCCCAGCGCTCGCACAGCACCGGTCAGTTCGCGGATGACTTCCTCGTTCAGAGCGTTGCGCACATCGGGCCGATTGAGCCAGACCGTCGCGATACTGTCTTGGATGTCAATGTCTAGGGTGGTGTAGCGCAAGGTGGTGCTCCTTTCAGTAAGACTTGGGCAGCCCCAGCACCTTCTCGGCTATGAAGCACAGAATGAGCTGTGGGCTGACTGGTGCCAAGCGCGGAATCCACGATTCGCGCAGGTAGCGCTCCACGTGGTATTCCTTGGCGTAGCCCATACCGCCGTGCGTGAAGATGGCGTTTTCGCAAGCGTGGTAGCAGGCCTCGGCCGCAAGAAACTTGGCGCTGTTGGCTTCTGCGGCACAGGGGAGATTCTGGTCGTAGAGCCAGGCGGCTTTTTGCACCATGAGGTGCGCGGCTTCCAGCTCCATCCATGATTTGGCTAGAGGGTGCTGTATGCCCTGGTTCATGCCGATGGGGCGGCCAAACACCTCGCGTTCATTGGCGTAGCCCGCAGCGCGTGCCAGCGCGGCACGCCCCAGGCCCACGGCTTCGCTCGCGATCAGGATGCGTTCAGGGTTCAACCCGTGCAGGATGTAGCTGAAACCCTTGCCTTCTTCGCCAATCCGGTCGGCCACGGGAATGCGCAGGCCATCAATAAACACCTGGTTGGAATCCACGCATTTGCGGCCCAGTTTTTCAATTTCCCTTACCTCCACGGTGGCGCGGTCTAGGTCGGTGTAGAACAGGCTCAGGCCTTCGGTGCCCTTGCATTCCTCAATCGGCGTGGTGCGGGCCAGCAGCAAGATCTTGTTGGCCACCTGGGCGGTGCTGATCCACACCTTCTGGCCATGCACAACGTAGTGGTCGCCCTCTCGAATGGCGCGCGTCTTGAGCTTAAGAGTGTTCAGGCCTGTGTTGGGTTCGGTGACGCCAAAGCAGGCCTGGTCTTTGCCCTCGATCAGCGCCGGCAACCAGCGCTGCTTTTGCTCGTCGGAGCCGAAAACCACCACCGGATGCAGGCCAAAGATGTTCATGTGAACGGCCGATGCGCCCGACAGGCCAGCGCCCGTGGCCGAGATGGTGTGCATCATCAGCGCCGCTTCGCTGATACCAAGCCCGGCCCCACCATAGGCCTCGGGCATGGCAATGCCCAGCCAGCCGGCTTCTGCCAGCGCCTTGTGAAAGTCGTGCGGAAAGCCGCCTTCCTGGTCTTTGCGCAGCCAGTAGTCGGCATCAAAAGGGGCGCACACGCGGGCGATGGCGTCTCGGATCTGTTCGTGTTCTGGGATCAGAGCAAAGTTCATGACGGGGTTCCGTTAAGGGGAGTGCTTTGGCGAATGACGTTTTCGGGGGATTCGCCATACGGGGGGCTGTAGAAGACGAGCAGTTTCACCGGCGTGTCACTGGTGACGCTGAAGACGTGCATCTCGTTCGCCGGAAAAAAGCATGTGTCGCCAGGGGCCATGTCAAACGACTGTCCAGCCACTTCGACGTGTGCGGTTCCCTCCAGCAGGTAGCAGGCTTGCTCAATCCCCGGATGGGCGTGGGGCAACGCACCACCGCCTTTGTGCAGCGTGCCCAGCAGAAGCTCCATCTGCCGGGCGCCCACCGTTTCCGGGCCGATGAGTCGCTGGTTGCTGGTGTGGTGGTGATTGGCTGGCTGGTAGCTCTGGACTTCATGCGAGCGCACCAGGAAGCGAAAGCCTTCATGCATGCGCGTGCTCCGAGGATGCTTGAACACCACAGGCCCCGTTGGACATCATCACGTCGATCAATTCGCGGTCGTAACCGGCCTGCTCCAAGACCTCTCGCGTGTGCTGACCCAACTGCGGGGCGGGCGCTAGACGGGTAGCGGGCGCATTGCCACTCCATTTGGTCGGGTGGCCCAGCACGTGCATCGGGCCTTCGGTTGGGTGCACCGCTTCGCTTACAAACCCCGTGGCCCGGAGCTGGGGATTTTTCAGCAAATCCGCTGGGCTGTTCATGGGCATGTTCGGTATGTCGAACGCATCCAATAGCTCACGCCATTGCGCAGTCGTGCGGGTTTTCAGGATCCGAGCAACCTCGGCATACACCACGTCGATGTTTTTGGCACGGGCGGTGTGGCTTGCATACCGGGGATCGCGGCCCAGTCCGTCGGATTCGCCAATGGCTTCGAAGAAATTGCGCCAGTGCTTGTCGTTGTAGATGAGCACGCAGAGCATGCCATCGCTGGTGGCGTAGGGCTTGCGATGCGGGGTGAGCAGGCGCGCGTAGCCGGGATCGCCCATTGGTGGTTCGAAACTCAATCCCGCCATGTGGTCGCCCAGAATGAACTGAGCCATGGCCTCGAACATGGGCACCACGATCGCCTGCCCGTGGCCCGATTGGCTGCGGGCATAGAGAGCCGCCGTGACCGCATAGACCGCATGCAGCCCGGTGACGCGGTCGGCCAAGGTGGTGGGTGCATAAGACGGCTCTGGCGTCCCGTACTGCTTCATCAGCCAGGGAATACCCGTCGCGCCCTGGATCAGGTCGTCATAGGCAGGCCGGGCGGCGTCGGGTCCGTCCTGATCGAAACCGCAACAGCTCACGTGAATGATCCGAGGGTTGACCTCGTTCATCGTCTCGTACCCTAGGCCCAGACGCCCCAGTGCCTGAGGCCTGATGTTGGAGATGAAGACATCTGCGTCTGCAGCCAGTTTCAGCACGGCCTCCTTACCCAACGGGTGCTTTAGGTCGAGAACGACACTCCGTTTTCCAGCGTTGGCGTGCAAGAAGATGTGGCCCATCCCCGCGTGCTTCATCGGTCCGACGTGGCGCATGTTGTCGCCTTCTGGCGTCTCCACCTTGATCACGTCAGCGCCAAGCTGGACCAGAATCTGGGTAGCGAACGGCCCCATCACCACAGATGTGAGGTCGAGTATCTTCACGCCGGCCAATGGGCCGGACTTGTTTGCCTGTGCGGTCATGGTGTGATTACTGCAGGGGAATGCCGGCCCGTTTGATCAACACACTCCAATGTGTCAACTGGTCGGCAACGTATTTCCCGAATTCTTCGGGCGTCTTGCTGGGCCATGTCTCGAATCCGAGTTGCTGAAGCTTGGCCTTGACATCTACATCGCTCAGGACGACCTGCAGTTCAGTGTTTATTCGTTGAACGACGTCCCGTGGCATTCCGGCAGGGCCGAAGACACCATTCCATGAGGTCAGATCGAACCCAGGGACGATCTGGGCGATAGGTGGGACACCTGGCATGGCATCCAGCTGTTGCTTCGTGGTCACGCCCAGCGCTTTCACTCGACCGGCTTTGATCATCGCCATGCCGGACCCCAGATCAACCACATACATCTGGACCATTCCGCCCACAAGGTCTGTCATCGCCTGCGGGCTTGCCCGGTAGGGAATGCCGGTTATCTCGAGTTTTGCAATGTGCTTGATGGATTCTGAGGCCACCAGCGAGGTACTGTTGGGCGTGGCGTAGGAATACGCACCGGGTTTGCGCTTGACCTGATCGAGCCACTCCTGCAGGTTGTTGACAGGGTCGCTGGCATTGACCACCAGTGCAAAGGGAAGCTCGCCCACGCGAGTGATGGGCGTGAAATCCTTGATCGGGTCGTACTTGAGGTTGGCTACCAGACTCGGATTGGCCGAATGCGACGTGTTTGTGGTCATCAGCAAGGTGTACCCATCAGGTGCTGCCTTGGCCACGTGCTGCGCGGCGATTTGCGCATTTGCACCCGCCTTGTTCTCGATGATGACGGGCTGCTTCAGTTGTTCTGCCAGTTTTTTTGCGACGATGCGGGCAACCGCATCGGTTCCGCTACCAGCGGCGAACGGCACCACCAGCGTCACGGGTTTTGAGGGGTAAGCCTGCGCATGAGCCAAGGTGGCGGTAGCAAGGCAGGCGGCCAAGGCTAAAGCACGGGAAAGATACTTCATCGTTTGTCTCCGATCGCGAAAGTTGATTTTTCAAGGCACTGTCCAAGGGACAGCTCGTGGGCATCATCCAACGCAGAACTATTTCCGTCCAATCCAGAGTTTGACTAAAGCGATATGATTTAAGAATAGTTGGCCAATCCAGTTTGCGAGATGAAACTCCACTTTCTTCGCTACTTCGTCGTGCTCGCCGAGGAGCTTCATTTCAGCCGTGCGGCAGCCAAGCTCTCGATCACACAGCCCCCACTCAGTAGTGCCATCAAGGCACTCGAGGAGGAGTTGGGAGTGCAACTGCTCATCCGTGACAGCAAGCACGTAGAGCTCACACAGGCCGGAGTCGCTTTTCTCGAAGAGGCCCGACAGATTTTGGAGCGGATCAGCAGGGCATCGCACCTAGCAAAGATCATCGCCAAGGGCATGCGTGGCCGCCTAGACATCGGTGTCACGGGGTCCCTGATCTACCGAGAAGTTCCGTTGATCGTCAGGCGATTCAACCTGGAACTGCCGGAAGTGGACGTTCAGCTTAGAGAGATGTCCAGTGCGGAGCAGTTGAACGAGTTGATGCATGGGCAACTGCACGCAGGATTTGTAAACGGCGAGACAGTGCCACCTCAGCTGGCGGCCATGCCTCTATCAACCGACGAGTTTGTTGTTTGCTTGCCTGAAGACCATCCCCAGGCGACGAAGCGCCGTGTGGATATCAAGAGGCTTGCCAGCGAACGATTCGTTATGTTTTCGAGAGACGTAGCCCCTGCGAATCATGACAACGTCATCGCCATCTTTTCGCGTGCAGGCATACACCCTCAGACAGCACATGCGGCACGCCAATGGCTCGCGATCGTGGCCATGGTGGCCAATGGCCTAGGGGTTTCCTTGGTACCTCGGAGTCTTTCTCGCTCGCATGTCAGGGGCGTGAGATTTGTGCCGTTGGCCGGTGAGGCCGTTCCCGCACCCGCCATGCTGGTCTGGAACCCAGACTTCTATCCGTTGACGCTCGACAGCTTTCTTCAATGTGCGAGGAATGTGATCGTGGAGGCAGCTCCGGTCGAATAGTGGCAAGTGCCAGCTGGCCGAGGAACCAGCTTAGCCGGTCCACCAGGTGCCCCTTGGGGGTGGCACCGCAAGCGGTGCGAGGAGTCAGATCACATTCGCTTCATTTTTCAGCTTGTCGACCAGCGATGACGACATCGGGCACCTTCACGCCCGCACCGCGCTTGGCCGGCTCGGTGGTGATCTGTGCGCGGCGATGTGAATGTCTCTTCAGCAGACGCCAGCGGCCAGCGGGAAGGGGTGCAGCGATCGACTGCAATCAGCCTTTATGTAGAGCTCTACATAAAGGCTGTTATGCGGAGGTCCCAGTTATGAACAGTTGCAGAAGTCGATCGAGCTGAGTACATGGATTCGTCTATGCCACTGACAGCGGTGGTCTTCGTGATCTGGACATAAGCCAGGGGCCGACACAAGACTGGTGATCTCACAACTGGAGATCACCATGGATTCA
>Ga0209066_10001912_pt1 | contig 26581 bp, 22 predicted proteins | sample All_14_2_FD_187198 | JGI IMG/M metagenome (GOLD analysis project Ga0209066, IMG submission 187198) | Freshwater microbial communities in response to fracking from Pennsylvania, USA - Allegheny Zone_MetaG_DW_15 (SPAdes) (version 2) ...
CGTGCGGGCGTGGAAATCGGCGTGGCATCGACCAAGGCCTTCACCACCCAACTGGCCGGCCTGTTCCTGCTGACCTTGACCCTGGCCAAGCTGCGCGGACACCTCAGTGCCGAGCAAGAGGCCGAGCACCTCAAGGCCATGCGCCACCTGCCCGCTGCGATGCAATCGGTGCTGGCGCTGGAGCCGCAAGTCATGGCCTGGGCCGAAGCCTTTGCCCGCAAGGACAACGCCCTGTTCCTGGGCCGGGGGCTGCACTACCCCATCGCGCTGGAAGGCGCCTTGAAGCTCAAGGAAATCAGCTACATCCACGCCGAGGCCTACCCGGCCGGTGAGCTCAAGCACGGCCCGCTGGCCCTGGTCACGGCCGAGATGCCCGTGGTCACCGTGGCGCCCAACGACGCCATGCTGGAAAAGCTCAAAAGCAACATGCAGGAGGTGAGGGCGCGCGGCGGTGAACTGTACGTGTGCGCCGATGCCGACACGCACATCCAGGCCGAGCCTGGCATCCATGTGATCCGACTGCCGGAGCACTATGGCGCGCTGTCGCCCATCCTGCACGTGGTGCCGCTGCAGTTGCTGGCGTATCACACGGCCTGTGCGCGGGGGACGGATGTGGACAAGCCGCGGAATTTGGCGAAGTCGGTGACGGTGGAGTGAGGAGGGCTTGGTGTCACCTATGAGGTTGTTGGCAATTTAAGTCGTAAACACGCCGTAACTTGTCAACGCACCGGAGCATCAAATACGCGGACTTCCAAGAGAACTATCCGATCCGGATGGGGAGGCCTGAGCACCGGCATGTATTGAAATAACGGATATGAAATCGTCTAATTCTCAAAGCCAGGTGCTCCTCAAGAAGCTTAGCCAGGAATACGTTGATAGGCAGGAACAAGGCCGTACGCTGGACTACAGTAGGCTGCCAGCGGATAGGCTGTTAATTTTGGAAGCTATCAACGACTGGAGCGGGCAGGCCATCGCACAGGGAGGCGCGTTCAGGTTTACGTACGGCGGCGACGACCCTTGCTGTGAGTCCACAAGTGAGCGTGCGTACTTGATAAAGACCCTCCATGACCACCCGCATGTGGCCTACCCGGTATCAGGATTCAGCCTTGGAGATGACGACGGGCTGCGGTTCAGCTACGAACAATCTAGCTTCAGGGTGCTGCCTCACACAACGGGTTCTTTCTCGCATGCGATTGGAATTGCGGAGAGTCAGCGCATCAGTGACGTTCAAGTGGCAATGCAACTTTGGGTCACGTGTGCGACAGAGAGCTGCCTAGAGTACCTTCGAGATCAGCTTGCCCAGCTCAGCCTGTTCATGCAAGCGGACGAGGAAGCGGCGGCAGATAGCATCACGCGAAGTGCGCTGCGAAGCCATTTTTCGATTGGCCAAGTCCGAAATGCAATGTGGCGAGTTGCCCGTGAGGTGGCTACCTTGAGCAAACGGCAGTTCTGGAACAACGAGAAAGCAGCAATGCAGGTACCCAAGAAGTTGGACAGGGTTCTGACTGATGCGGTGTCAAAAGTTGCAGGTTGGGAAGCCTATAGTCGGCCTGAGCACCAGCCTCTAGGCGCAGTGCTTTCGCTGTTTCTAAAGCGATTTGATGTTTCCGATAGAACGTCTGGTCCACAAGTCTTGGCGGTTCTTCAGCACGACGCGGATCTCTTTGATGGGGATCACCATGAGCCAGAACGAGAGCCTTCCAACAACGCAACATTGGTGTTTGGCTCGTTCTACTTCCATGAAGTGTTTACTCCCTTGGACCAATTGCTGATGTCTTCCTTCAGGGGGGCGCATTTCGAGCCGGATGAGCCTGTATGGAGCGAGCGTCACCCCGGTATCGGAGTGATGGAATTTTCGATGTCAAGCCTATACGGCTTTGACGGGCATTCCTTCGGTCGGCAAGTCTTGCCAATGCTCGGCGTGCCAGCACCCACAGAACAAGATTTTGCTCGGCATGCTACGAGGATTGGCAAGGAGGACGATCATCCGTTCAACTTGAAGAACTCTGTGAACATGGCGTGGAGAGAGGCCATCGCAAAACTGGATTTGTTCCAGGATGATGCCGATGCCCTATCTGACCTGATTTGCTACACACCTGAACCCAACGACCTTTTGCGGTTGAACGGTGCAGCGGGGCACTCCGGCCTCGTGGGCGTACGGGTCGACCATGCCTTTTCGGATGTCGGCTATGCGTACACCACTAGCCAGCTCTCGCTGCTCGGACTTCGTGTCAACCTTACGGAGGATTTGCTTGGCCCCACGCGCAATGACCTCGACCTGGTCGCAGCTTACTGCTCGAAGAACGAGCCGGATGTGGTGAGCACCATCGCCAACGGAATTTCTCGTGCAGTTCAGTCCTTCGACCAGGAAATGCACAAGCGTTTGCTCAGAACAATCGGCGAGAAGTTGATTGAAGCATCAGAAGGCCCCCTTGGCATTTCAGTGGCTACAACGGTTGACGAAGATGTGGCCGCTAAAACGGACTATCGCACGACTGGAGGATTCGACTAGCAAGTAAGGCGTCCGGTGGATCACGTCAGTGAATATGGACGCCAAACCTTGCGCCGCTTGATCGGTGCTCACTCTCCGGGGGCAAGCGAAGTGCACCCGCCTTACCCTCAAAGGCACGGCATTCACGCTCTCAGCAGCTCCAGTGCGCCCTCCCGAAACGCTGCCAACTTCCGCGCATAAGGGTCCAGCGCGTCCTCCGGCGCACCCAGCTGCAACCCCACCACTTCGGCAAACCGCGCTGGCGCGACCTGCCCCTGCGCCATCAGCTCATCGACCAAGGCCAGCAAGGCGCCGCGATGCGTTTCAAGCATCTTCTTCGCGCGAGCATGTTCAGTCTGCAGCAGCGCTTCGATCGACGCGTTGCTGGCATCCACATCGGTGCACAGATTGTCTTCGCTGTTGGTGGACACGTCGATGCGCCCAATGCGCGCACCGTGACCCAGGTGGCGCACCATGCGAGCTGCGGTTTCTGTGGCCTTGCGCAGATCGCTCTCGGCGCCGCTGGAGCTTAACTCAAGCCCGAAGACGAGCAACTCTGCCGCCCGACCAGCCAGGCTGGTGCAAATCGAGTCGAGCAGGTTGCGCCGCGACCAGACCTTGCGAGACGTGTAGGCGTTGTAGCCGCCTTCGAAGCTGGCCACGTGGATCTTGATCTCCCGCGGCGCACGGCCAAAGAGCAGCGCATGAACTAGGCCGTGGCCTGCCTCATGAACCGCAAGCAGCGCGCGGAAGTCAGGGTTGTTGCGCTGGCGCAGCCGATTGATCTCAAAGGGTGACGCGATGGCCTGCGACTGACCTCGCCAATGCGCGATCAGGCTGTGTCCATCGGCCGTGAGGCCCACGGTTTCGCCCGCCCCCGCGCCGCGCCACGTTCCAGCGCCCACAGCGCGGCTTTCGCCAAGCCACTGCCAAGGATGGCATGCAGCGATGAAAACATCGGCCTCGTGCCCTGAGCCGGGAAGACAGCGTTGGCATAGATCTGCTCGCGCACGCTGGCGTCCACATCGAAATGCAGGTCGCAACCCGCTGCTGCCTCAAGGGCATAGCGGACGCAGCCCTGTTCGATCAGTCGCTCGTAGGCGCGACGGCATAGCGACGGGTAGATCACATGCTCATTACCCAGGCGTGCCACCTGCTCAGGCTTGAAGCGCTTGTTGAGCGCCTGCTTGACATCGATGACGCTCAGCTTGCTGGTCAACGCATGGAAGGTATCGGCATCGCTGTCGCAGTCGTCCACGCTGATGGCGATGTCCTCGTACATCTCATCGAGGTTGCCGCAGACAAAGACGAGCAGTCGGCTGTAGTCGGTCTCCCATTGCTGCTGGCCGTTCTCGCGAAAGGCACGCAGGCGCTCCTGGATCTGGTCGGGTGCCCAGCCCATGATCTCCAGCAGGGGCTCGTCGAGCTTGAGGTTGCGCCGCAGTTCCTGCGCCTCCCAGGTGCTCAGCTTGAAACGCCGCTTGGCATCGTCGGCGTCGGCGCGTTCGGCGTCGTAGGCCGCCTCTGCGATGGACGACTCGATGTCGCCCAGCAGGGAGAGCGCAGGCGGCATCCGCCCGTCAGACAGTAAGGCCCAGACGTCCTGATAGCGCTCCACTCGCACTTCGCCACGCTTGTTGTCGATGGTGCGAAAGCGCTGGAACTCGTCGAGCGCCAGGATGCCAGGCTCGCCCTCGCGCACACCGGATTGCGCCAGCATGCCCGAGATGCTCTGTGCACCACGCCAGCTCGCGCCGTTGGAGAAGCCATCCATCTGCACTTCGACAAAGCGGTCGTAGTAGCCGAGCAACTGCGCCAGGCGGCGCACGAGCTGTGTTTTACCAGTACCTGTGAGGCCCCAGAGACACACGATCACGGGCCGCGTGACGAGCTCAGGCAGCACGTACCAGGCGCGCACGGAATCGACAACGCGATCGATGACAGGGTCAATACCGAACAGCTCTGTCTTGAGCTGGGCCGCAATCTCCTGCAGCTGTTGATTTCTCTGCGCGAGCTGCTCGCGCAATGTTGGGGTGTTATTCATCCCAATCCTTTCGTCGCACCAGCGCTTGCAGCGCCACGCGGTCTGCGCGGCGCTGAGCACCGCGGCTTTGGATATGCTGACCTGCGCCACGCATGCCGCGCTGTCCGAGTGCGCGCGCCACAGGGTCGCGTGCACCAGGGCTCGTTTCGAGCACCAGCGTCATCGGTTGTTTCATGCGGCGCAGGGCCTTGACCCGCCCCTCTTGAAGGGAGCGGGAACGGAGTTGGGCACTCATTGCGGATTCCGTAAAGCAAAAGCCCCGGCTCAATGGCAGCGGGGCTTTGCTTAGCCGCGCGGTCTGAGGCCGTATCTGTGAACAGACACGGTTCAGCCGGGGCTTGGGAACCGTGTCAGTCGTTGGTCGTGATGAACAAGGAGGACATAAGTGGATCTCCGTCAGGTAGGAGGTTTTGCGGACGCTGTCGTTAGCGCCTTCAGCAATTGCCGCGGATGATATCGGGATAGAAAAAAGTTTGCAAGCGGGGTCACGCGATCAGGTGGCGCGTTGACACCGCTACCTTTATTCCATCCGCACGGCTTCCCACGGTTGGCCGTCCAGCAGTTGGAGGTCCATCAGCATGCTTTGCAGCAACGCATCCCGATGGCTTGCGGCCAAGTCGCCCTTGATGAGGATCGTGATGCCGAAGCCATCGTGCTCATCAAGGCGCACTTCGATCCCATCCACTGTGATCCTGTGGATCCCGTAGCTGTCTTCCTCCTCCGGCAATACGTCGATGCTGGACCATGGCTGATAGAGCTTGTCCAGCAGGGACAGGTCCGGCAGAAAACCAATGCGCTCGATGAGTCGCGCACGTTGCTCGTCGCGTTCCTTCTCCCACCCGACGGACTCGTACCAAGCCAACTGCCGCAGATCCCAAAGGTTGTTGCGCAGCCTGTCCTTGCGAATCAGCCACCATTGGCTCCATTCAAGCCGCGTGCGGCGAGACCAGGTCCATGTGGCGATATCCAGAACCCATTCATCGACGTTCAGCCGCATCGGCTTGTCATCGTCTCGGCAGAACTCACCACCTCGAACGACGATGCACCCTACCTCTGGGATGTACTCGGCTGCGTGCCGGGATATCCAACCAGGCGATTCGCCATGCGTTGGCACGGCTCTCATCTCGAAGGTTGCAAGATCCAGTTCCAGAACGGGTGTCACACCAGGTTGACGGGATTCCGGGTGGCTCAAATTGCCGATCAGAACGATGCGTTGGTCAATCAAAGTGGCCGTATGGAAGTCTGTGGGAGGGAACACCTCCTTGGGGTATCCATAGATCTGAATGTCACCGTTCGAATGGGTGACGACCACATCGTTGTAGATGTGGAAGTCGGGATCGTAGAAGTCTTCATGCTCCCCGGCGATATGCACCACGCGGCCGTCCGGCAGTGGCGTATGACTGATGCCGAAGCGGTTGAAGCACCACATGGCGCCCGCCTCACGCGAGCCCGGACCATTGAGTCGTTCGTTCGCGTTGTAGGCATCCAACTTGGATCGCACCAACCAGTCCCACAGCGGATTGCTCAGGTCAGTCGGATTGTTGGTACACAAGCGCGGTGAACGCCATGCCAGGAACGCCTCCCTCGACATATCGGGCGGTGGCAAGGTGAAATCGCGCTCGTCTTTTTCTTCGTTGTCTTCCAGAACGTCCATGACGCCCTCCTTCAGTTACTTCTATCGCAACTTGATCATGCCGTTGAGCACTTGATCCAGTCCACCAAATACAGAGATCTTGTCGATGCGCTCGGCCACACGCTCCAACGTTTCCAGCTCCTTCATGCGCAAGGCGACAGGGTTGCCCTCCATCACCTTGGCTGTGTTGAGCAGGGAACGCGTGGCAGCGGTTTCCTCACGACGACGGATCACGTTGGCCTGCGCTGCCTTTTCGGCTTCAACCACCTGCGCCAGGATGGTCTTCATCTCACCGGGCAGCACGATATCTTTCACACAGGCCGTTTCCAGCTCGATACCGTAGGCCACCAGACGCGCCTTAACGTGGGCCATCACGACCTCGTCGATCACGGTCTTGTTCTCAAGCAGCTCATCAAGCGTGCGCGTACCCACGGCCGAACGCAAGCCAAGCTGCAGTTCACGGTACAGGTGTTCCGCAGGCTTTTGCAGTTGCATGTAGGCCTTGAGCACGTCGGTGTAGCGCCACGATGCCGACAGGTTCAGGCGCAAGCCGACCTTGTCCTTGGTGAGGATGTCCTGGCCGGACACTTCCACCACCTGCAGACGCAAGTCCACCAGCTCGACCGACACGTTGCGGTTGTACTTCCAGAAGCCGTACGAGCCGGGCTTCAGAAGTGAGTCCACCTTGCCGTCGATGTGCAACACGCCCACGCCGTACTCAGGCACCTGCACTGTCAGTACGCCGATCAAACCGGCGACCTGACGTTGACGCATCTGCGTCTGGGTCAGTCGCGCCACCAGTTCGGCGGGCAGCTCGGCCTGATCGCTGATGTCCAGCACCTCGACCTTGACCTCGTGCAGGCCATTCCAGTACAGGCGCCGTGTGGTGGGCGCAAGCAACTCAACCAGCACACCGTTTTCGTAGCGCAGGCCAACCTCGGTTTCCTTGAGGTCGACACGCACGAACTCAGCGTCCACCACTTCGGGCTCCTTGGCCATCAGGTAGTCGGCCAGGCCGTGTGTGAAGGCGGCCTGCTCCAACGAGAAGGTCTCGACGCGGACATCGCTCAAAGCCGTGGCCAGCCAGTGACGGCCAGGCTGCAGCACGCGCTCGAAGTCGCCATTGCGCAGCAAGAGGCCACGCTCGTTTTTTTTAACAGTGAAACGTTTGAATCCCAACATGGGTTTCTCCTTTATTTGTATGAAGGTGCCGTTACAGCGCTGGCTGCGGGCAGGGATTGCCTTGGCTCAGGCATGGTGGATTCGCGACGTGCCGTCCTCCCTGATCGACACGCCACTTGGCCACCTGCGCGAGCCACGCGTTTTCCTTGCACAAGCCGCCAGCGCTGACAGATGGCAAGCCATCTGCGTTCGGCGGTGGTCTTTCGACCGGTTTGATCAACCTTCGTAGGGTTGTTGGTACGGGAGTCGAACCCGTGACAGACGCATTACAAGTGCGTTGCTCTACCCGACTGAGCTAACCAATTGGTGGCTGCTTGGGAATTGAACCCATCACCGTTGCCGGTGCTGACCACAGACAGCCCAATCAACCGTTTCCAACAGACGCGGCATGCACCGTGACAACAGGCTTGTACCTGGCCACAGCGCACCGGCGGGGCGGGCTTTCACCCAAACCCCTGACCTGTGAGCGTCTGCCTTTCACGGCAGACTCGTTGGCGCTTGAACCTCTCAGTTCAAGCGCGATCCTTTTGGCAGGCGCGAAGCCAGCCATTCGTGTACGTCGGCCCGGATGTGCCTGCCTTGCAGCAGGAAGTCTTCAAATCGACTGGGCACATAGGGCAGATACAGCAAGGGCATGCGGGCTTCCTCTGGCGTACGGTTGGCCTTGGCAGCATTGCAGCCAGGGCAGGCTGTCACCAGATTCATCCACGACATGGCACCACCGCGTGAAGCCGGCACGATGTGCTCGCACTGCAGCACGCGCTCGGAGAAGCGCTCGCCGCAGTAGGCACAGATGCACCGGTCACGCCGAAAGAGCTTGAGCCTGCTCAGCGACGGGGCGACATCAAACAGGTTGATGCGCGAAGCGCCGTTGAGCGCCATGATGGGGAAGACCTCCATCACAGACTGGAGCCCCGTTCGGGCATTGAAGCCACCACGCAAGCGACGCAGCGGTCCGACGCCATCGACCCATGCCACTGAGTTACTGGCCAGATGGATGGCAGCCTGTTCGACCGTGATCCAGGCTTGTGGCGTGCCTTGAATGTCCAATTGCAGGACATGCGTTGAGGTACCAGGTGACATGGGAAGCCCTCCTTTCATGGGCTGGTGTCAGTGCATGTTGTCGGTGGATCTGCGCAACTCACGTTTGACGCGTTGCCGCTCTTGCTTCTTGTTGGGTTGGTGACTGCCTGCCTTGCGTTGCATGGCAGGGGCGACGAGTGGGTTCCTCGGCTTGGAGGTGCCCCGTTTGGGTGTTCTCATGACAAGGTCCCTTGCGAATGAATGGCGTCTCGTACGGGATTCGAACCCGTGTTCCGACATTGAAAGCGTCGTGTCCTAGGCCAACTAGACGAACGAGACATCGCGATGACAGCGATATGACTTGCCCAATGCGCTTGGGGGTGACCGGCCGGAGTCGAACCGGCACCATCGGAATCACAAACCGAGGCTCTACCATTGAGCTACGGCCACACCCAAGCGCACTGAGCGTTGAAATGGTCTCGGTGGACGGGATCGAACCGCCGACCTGATGCTCCCAAAGCACCCGCGCTACCAGCTGCGCTACACCGAGTTCTGGTTAACTGGCACCTCCTGCACGACTTGAACGTGCGACCTCTGGCTTCGTAGGCCAGCGCTCTGATCCACTGAGCTAAGGAGGTTTACTTCCTTGGCGCCTCGTGCGGGGATCGAACCCGCGGCTTCCGACTAGACAGGCCGGCACTCTGACCGCTGAGTTAACGAGGCTGAATTTCCACTTCGGGTGTGCCCTTGCGCGAGACCGCGCATCACTTGACCGCGGCTGGTGGCTCGCTGCACCGGATCCGCGTCCAGATCCGGCACATCCCTTGTCGGCGTCACCTGCGCCATGCATAGGCTCGGAGTGCGAGGACACACCCGAAGTGGTTGGTAAGAAGGACTAAAAACAAAACGGCCCGGTTCGCTTGGAAACCGGGCCTCTGTATCAGAGTGGAGATCGTCGATACGCATCAGCGCGTATCCACAACTCCTTTACCCGGTTCGCGTCGATCCTCATGCTTGACCGCTTGTCTTGGCAGTTCAACAGAGGTATCGACGGCGGTAGCAAACATTCGATCCGAATGGCATGTGCCCAAGCCCATTTGTGAACCCATTTGCCCAGCCGCAGACAAACGGCCCACATAGGGTCGGCTGTTGCGGTTGATGAGATGAGCTTGCACGATGGTTCCTTGTAAATTCGAATCGGGATGAAAGTTGAAGATTGATCAAGCAGACAATATCATTGCAATGTATGCTCGACAACTTCAAAATAGTAAAGACTCTTTACCTTTCTGTCAACACTGTTGACGCTAATCTGCGAAAATTCCACTCAAACATGTAGTTCGCCATTCACGACCTTGAGCAACATCACCATCAATCGACGACGCAATGCGCTCACGTTGTTTCAGCTCTTTGCTGAAGAGGCGCTGGCCAAGGGCGTTCCACCCAAGGGGCTGGAACAGTCCTTTGCACGCCATGTCGAAATCTCGCCCAGCATGTGGAGCCAGATCAAATCATCTCGTCCTATAGGGGACAAGATGGCCAGACAGGTCGAGCAGCACTGCGGCAAGCCATCAGGATGGCTTGATGAAGAGCGAGAGTCGGCCAGCATGACGCCAGCCGAGCAGCAGTTCCTGTCTCTGGCCCTTCAGGCGTGGCGCTCTACCAATGCGGCAGGGCGCAAGGCGCTCAAAGACCACCTCAAGAATCTGCTGGCTCAAAACTGACCAGCCATCCTGCTTGCCTGTCTGGCTGTTCACTGACGTTGATCTTCACCGGCAAGAAGCGACGGATCACATCCAGGTTGGTCCAAGCGTGCTCTGTCATCTCGCTGGCAGCATAGGCACCCGACTTTGCGCTGGCTTGCACGGCCAATGCCATTGGCAGCGCCAGTTGATCAGCCAGGTGAGGCCCCACAGGGGCTTTGCTCTCCATATAGGCGGATACCTCTTTGGCCAGAAGCCTGGCCACCTTCTCCGAGGTGACCTCCTTCTCGCCAAAGCTGGTGAACACCTCGGTCACGTGCTCATGCTCAAGCGTGGCCATGAGTGCATTGCCTGGGCCTTCATTTTGGCGGGACGGTATGACACTCAACTGCTCTGCAGTCCAATCCAATGCTCGGCCCAAAGCCTCCAGCTCGCGATCGGCAATGCGGCGTGCCAAGCCGGGCACAAGGCATTCACCAAATACAGCCTTGTGCGTACCGCGCTCCAGCAGGCTGAAGGGGGTCAGGCCTTCAGATGCAGGCTTGATGAAAAGCTCGACCTCGCCTCCGCCTGCTGGATAGAAGCCGTGACGCAAGAGCTTGCCATCCAGCGTCACGCCCATGCGTGCCAGCAAGGGCGCAAAGGCGCGCTCAATGAAGTGCCAGGTTGGCGCCATAGGGTTGTGTGTTCCGCCTGACAGCTTCAGCGTGCTGGGCGCCTTGGCTTGCATCAAGGCAGGCAAAACTGTTTGAACCACCAGCATGCAGCTGCCTGCTGTGCCAATGGCAAAGCTGTAGTCACCTGCCTGCACGGCGCCAGGCACAAACCGCAAGGCGGTCGAGCCCAGTTCAGCGCCGTCGACAGTGGCACAGGAAATGGCCCGTGCCGCCTGCACGCACACAAGGTGCTGGCGCATCAAGCCCGGTTTTGGGCGCTTGGCGCGAATCTGGTTGATTTGCACCGGCTTGCCTGTGCACATGGCCAATGACAATGCAGTGCGAAGGATCTGGCCGCCGCCTTCACCTTGCGAACCATCGATTTCAATCACGTCCATTTTTCTTGTTCTCCATACTGGTCACCACGTCAAACAAAAAGGCATCGAGGCCAGATGTGTTTGGTTGTGGATCGTGTTCTGCCTTGTGCGCCAAGGCCAACTGCAATTCGCTCTCGATGAAGGCGTGTATCGCCGGCCATCTGGGGCTGGTTGCTGCTTCTCCCGCACGCATCTTCACCTCAAGCAAACGATTGAGCTCGTCAAGAAGGGCGTCGTCCTGCACAGTGGCTTGCGCAAGTTCCGCAAAGCGCATGGGTGGTACACCCTTGCCCTCACGGATCCAGCGTGCAGCCAGCAACGGGCGCAACACATACAGGTACTTCTTGTAGCGCACCACATCACCTTTGAGATGCTCCCGAAAGTTCTTCTTGGCCATCGACACATAGTGGTGGTAGCCGCGAAGCGATGAGAAGCCAGTCTCCGCCAAACCCCGAAAGGGGGACATGATCGCCATGTCTTCCATGTACACGATTGGCGAGCGCAGCCACTCCAGCAAGGTTGGATTGGATCGTTTGAGCAATTGCAAGGCTTTGCGCAGTTCCCAACCGTTGATGTCCAGGTCACCGCTGATGGGCAACTCGATCACGTCGCGGCGTGGCTCCACCGAGAGATACCACGCCGCTCGGTTCACATAGATGAAGCGTACGTCGTAGTCGCTGTCTGGTGAAGCAAAGCCCCAGCCGCGACTGCCAGATTCGCAGGCGAAGAGCACCTTCACGTCGTGTTGGCGCTCCAATGCCTGCAGGCCTTCCATGATTTTTGCCCGGACGGTATCGTCCACAGGGTGGGCGCTCAGCAGTTTTTCATGTTGTGTGTTGTTCATGTTTCCTCCCTGAGCAGCCCTGTTGTCAGTGCCTGTTGCAGAGAACGTCTATCCCTTCACGCACAGTACCTGCTTGAGGGTGTAAACCACCTCCACCAGGTCCTTCTGTGCCTCCATCACGGCATCGATGTCCTTGTAGGCCATCGGGATCTCGTCGATCACGTTTTCATCCTTGCGGCATTCCACGCCCTCGGTCGCCTTGATCTGATCTTCCACAGTGAACATCTTCTTGGCCTTGGTGCGGCTCATCACACGGCCGGCACCATGGCTGCAGCTCTCGAAGCTTTCCGGGTTACCCAGACCACGCACGATGTAGCTGCGCGCACCCATGCTGCCAGGGATGATCCCCAGTTCGCCCTTCTTGGCACTTACCGCGCCCTTACGGGTCACGAAGACGTCTTCACCGAAGTGATGTTCCTTTTGCACATAGTTGTGGTGGCAGTTCACCGCTTCCAGATGCGACTCGAAGGGCTTGGGAATCACCTTGCGCACTGTCTCGATGAGGTTCTTCATCATCACCTCGCGGTTCAGTCGCGCAAACTTCTGGGCCCAGCTCACACCGCGCACATAGTCGCCAAAGTACTGCGCCCCTTCTTCGAAGTAGGCCAGGTCCTTGTCGGGCAGGTTGCGTTGGTGCTGTTCGGCGTCCTTCTTGGCCAGCTCGATGAAGTGCGTCCCGATGGCGTTCCCCACGCCGCGTGAACCGGAGTGCAGCATGAACCACACTACGCCGTCTTCGTCCAGACATACCTCGATGAAGTGGTTGCCGGTACCCAGCGTTCCCAGGTGCTTGCGGTTGTTGGTATTGCGCAGGCGAGGGTACTTCTCGCAGATGGCTTCAAAGTCATCCACAAGCGTGGCCCAGGCCTGATCCACCAGGCTTGGCGGGTTCTCCCAGCTACCTTCGTCGCGGCCACGGCGGTGCGGCGTCATGCCATGAGGTACGGCTTTTTCGATCGCGGCACGCAGCGGCCCCAGGTTGTCTGGCAGGTCTTCAGCGCGCAACGTGGTCTTGCACGCCATCATTCCGCAGCCAATGTCCACGCCCACTGCGGCGGGGATGATGGCCTTGATGGTCGGGATCACAGACCCGACAGTGGCGCCGATACCCAGGTGCACGTCCGGCATGGCAGCGATGTGCTTGAAAACGATTGGCAGACGAGCCGCATTGCTCAGTTGCTTGCGCGCTTCATCCTCCACGGGCACGCCCTTTGTCCACATCTTGATGGGCACCGCACCTTCTTGTTGTTCAACGTTGTAGTTCATGGTGTTCTCACCTTCTGATCAATGAATTTCCTTGTGTGCCTTCTATATCGCAATGGGTGTGCCAACTCGTGTCCGCGTGCTTGGCATTTCTTCTATCTCTTTGATTTGAATGGGTATTTTTGTTAAAATTGCTGATGTTGATGACCATCCTCTTCAGTCGGCATGCTTTCATACTTAGAATATTAGATAAACATTTATCTAAATTGGCATGGTCAAAAAGAAGGTCGTCATCGGTTTTCTAGGGTCGCAACTGGATGCGGGCCAAGGTGCCGGGCGCTGGGAGAAGTGGCGGCCCACTGTCTCGCTGGCTCAGCACGAAGACACTTTGATCCATCGGGTGGAGTTGCTCCACTCTCCGCAACACATCCGCTTGGCGGAGCGTGTGAAGGAGGACATCGTCTCCGTATCGCCCGATACCGATGTTCGGTTGATCGAGATGGCGCTAGCGGACCCGTGGGACTTTGGCGAGGTGTACGCGGCTTTGTATGACTGGGTGAAGGCCTATCCCTTCAAGCCTGAGCGTGAACAGTACTGGGCGCACATCACGACAGGTACCCATGTGGCGCAGATCTGCATGTTCTTGTTGGTGGAGGCAGGGTTCATTCCTGGCGTGTTATTGCAAACGTCACCACCTCGAAAGCAGACGCATGAAAACCCAGGCACCTACACGCTGATCGATCTTGATCTTTCGCGCTATGACATCCTGGCGCAGCGCTTCGAGCAGGAGCATCGCGATGCGCAAACCTTTCTCAAAAGCGGTATAGCCACCCGAAACAAGAGATTCAATGCGCTGATCGACGAGATCGAGCGTGTGGCTGTTCGCTCCACGGCGCCCATCTTGTTAACGGGCCCTACGGGCGCGGGTAAATCGCATTTAGCCCGACGCATGTTTGAGCTGAAGAAGGCGCGCCATCAAGTCAAAGGTCCGTTCGTGGAAGTGAACTGCGCCACCTTGCAGGGGGATGGCGCAGCCTCCACGCTATTCGGGCATAAGAAAGGCGCCTTCACGGGCGCGGTTGTAGACCGTCCGGGGTTGCTTCGCACGGCGCATGAGGGCGTGCTGTTCCTGGATGAAATCGGTGAACTTGGGCTGGATGAGCAGGCCATGCTGCTCAAAGCCATTGAGGAGAAGCGCTTTTATCCGGTAGGCAGCGACAAGGAAGCATCAAGCGATTTCCAGTTGATTGCAGGCACCAACCGGGATTTGCGCCTGGACGTGGCAGCGGGGCGCTTTCGCGAAGACTTGTATGCACGGGTGAACATCTGGTCATACGAACTGCCTGGTTTGTCCCAGCGTACCGAAGACATCGAGCCCAATCTGGATCACTTGCTGGCCAAGAGTGGTGCAGAACTAGGGCGCGCCGTTCGCTTCAATGTTGAAGCGAAATCCCTGTACATGCGATTTGCACAATCGACTGAAGCAGCTTGGCTTGGCAACTTCCGAGACCTCACCGCCAGTGTCACGCGCATGGCGACGTTGGCGGAGGGTGGTCGCATCAATGCCGAACTGGTGGAGGCTGAGTTACAGCGGCTGCGATGGATGTGGCAACGTGCTGATCAACGCCAAGACGCTATGAGCGGCGTAGTGGATCTCAGTCGATGGATCGAACCCCAAGCCCTCGCCGACATAGACCTGTTTGATAGGCTGCAACTTCAGTCAGTGATTGGTGTGTGCTTTACGGCGAAAAGTCTGTCTGATGCCGGGCGACAGTTGTTTGACCGATCCCGCGAGCAACGTTCCGCTGTGAACGATGCCGATAGGTTGCGGAAGTACCTCGCAAAGTTTGGGTTGAGCTGGCAAGCCTTGACGAAGGGGTAGATGTAGAACGATGCAACATGGCCACAACAGCCTAGTCGGGGAGTTGCGTGAACTGCCTACAGTCAGATTGTTTGCGACTTTGACTTATTTGGTAGTGTCTCAGTAGGCTCGTAAGTGCTTGTCGTGCAATGAAGACTGTTTACGACTTTATTGACCGGAAATAGCTATGCAGCGGCAGGCGCCGGTCATGGCCGGCAGGCCTGTTCACGTAGGCATCGGTAAGCTGACATTCGGTCTAGCTACCGGTGTTGGCTTGAACGGCCGCTGTGCGAAGCACAGCTGACCACGGATCGAGATTGGGTGAGGGCACAGGTTTAACGACTGCTTCTGCTGTCCTGCTGCCTTGTGCCTAGTCATACGCACAGTCCTATTCCTATCCGTAGATAAGCGATAGTCCTTGTCCGGTGATTCAGGGGGGCCGGCTCAGCAGCGCTACTCGGGGCATCAAGGGATGAGGACCTCCTTGTCCATCTCCACCACCACCTCCTGCGTCACGTCGGACTTGCCGTTGCACTGGTATCCCTCCGCCCCCGGAAGCGGTTTGAAGATGGGTTCATCCCCTCCCTCTTGATACAGCTTGGCATAGCCCCGCTTGGTACCGACTGCTTGGTAGGCAACGCTGGCTTGATGCACCAAGCCGTCCAGCTCTTCCGCCTTCCGACGCCCCAGATCGGCGTCATACCCGGCTTTCTGCTTCTCCCAGTCCGACTTGGCTTGCCTCAGTTCCTCCAACCTACCCTCCTCCTCGCTCTTGTTTCCTTTTTCTTTGGCTATGTTGGCAGCGAATTCAATTTCGAGGATACGCCGCTGGAAGCTGCCGAGATCCGCCTCTCGTTTGGCAAATTCCCTCACAAGCCTGCCTTGGGACTGTTTCACCAGCTTCGAAGTACGAATGATGGTGTCCAGGTCGACGCTCACGCAGCCGGAATACGTGGTGCTTTGAGCCGGCATGCAAAGCAGGAAAGCGAGTGCCGATGAAGCTGCACGTGTCAGTGTGTTGCGCATAGCTAGATATACCTGAAGGTTCATGGGTCCGAGGCAACGCCGACATCAGAAGGTACGTTGGGCTTTCATCTTTTTCATTCTGGATTCGATCTCGCCTCTGACATCCTCAAAGGGCGGAAACTGCGCAGGACGAACGTCTTGCACTTCAACCACATGCCAACCGAACCTGGAAAGGATCGGGAACGGGATTAGCCCTTGCGAGGAGCCCTTGCGAACAGCAGCCGCCATCTCAGGCCCGAACACCTGCGGTTCAGCCCAACCCAGATCTCCGCCACTGCGAGCCGACATCGCGTCTCTTGAAAGGTCCTTCGCCAATGTGGCGAAGGAATCACCGTTGGCCAGTTTACGGAGCACCTCTTTGGCATCGCTCTCGGTCATGAGCAAGATGTGACGCAAATGGTAATCCTTGTCCTGATACGACGAGGTGATCTTTCTGTACTCCTCCCGCATCTCAGCCTCTGACACGGTTGGCGATGTCGCACAGCCAACAAGAGCCATCGAGCCCAGGAAAACTGCGACTAGTTTTGAGTGCATGGAAGCTTTTCGCATCGAGAATTGCTGGCGTTGCAAACCTTGCCCGCCCAGCTTTCCAGTATGCCCCGAGCGAGCTACAAGGACCCGGTTTGCTGGCTGGCAATGAAGGCCTCGACAAGTTCAGCCCCTGGATTGGGTGGGTGCGCACAGAGCACATAGCTCTGGCCTTTAACATGCATCCACCTGCAATACAAACGGCATCAAGGGAGTCGATGAAGTTCCGAAGAGCGATGTGCGCGGCGTCCGCACTGTTATTGATATCTTGTACTGGCACACCTGTACAACAAGGCCCATTGATCGTTCAAATTGGACAAGCTGGTCCTTTGACCGGGCCTCAGGCAGCCTACGGCATTGATCTGCAACATGGCGCTCAATTGGCGGTCGATGATCTCAACTCAGCCAATGTCCTCATCGGAGGGAGGCAGGCCACCTTTGTGTTGGTGCCGGAAGACGATGGCGCCAACGAAAGACAAGCCGAATTGGTAGCCAAGCGGCTCGTTGAGAAAAAAGTGGCGGGTGTCGTTGGGCACCTGAACGCCATGGCATCGATCTCGGCATTTCTCATTTACGCACGGGCAGGCATTCCCGCCATCACGCCGTCAGCAACGCATCCAATGTTGACAGGCATGGGCTTGAAGACGGCATTTCGATTGCAACCGAACAATGAGCGCGTTGCCTTCGCTACTGCGCAATACGTCATCAGCTTGAATCCCGGCGCCAAGTACGCCGTCATCGATGATGGTCAAGCCTATGGCGAGAATGCGGCCCGCATGTTCGAGGCCGCATTGATTGAGAGCGGACGTCTTGCAGTCATCCGATCCAGTGTTCCATCAGACTCAGTCGACTTCCATCAAGAGGTCGAGCGCTTGAAGCAATCCCAAGCCAATGTGCTGTTTTTTGGTGCTCTGGATGATCAGGTAGGCCCCATGGTGAAGCAACTATGGCAGACAGGCCTTGACACCATTGTGGTGAGCGCCGATGGCGCATGCACGTCGCATGCAGTTTCGTTGGCCGGTAATGCGGTGCTGGACGGCAAGCTCATCTGCGGCGAGCCGGCAGACTTTCCTCCACAAATACGGGAAGGATTGGCGAAGTTCAAACATCGCCTGAGGGAAAGGCACCCTGGAGCGCTGCCTGTTTACTCCTCATCCGCTTATGACGCCGTCAAGCTGATGGCTGCTGCCATGGTGAAGGCTGGCAGCAGCGAGCCCGCGAAGTATCTGCCTTTCCTTGCCAGCACGGCAGCCTACAAGGGCGTGGCAGGCGACGTCACTTTTGACAGGCACGGCGATAACGCTGATGCGACCATTTCAATTTTTCATTACAGCGAGCGCAAGAAGACGGTGCTTGCCCAGGTGCATTGAGCAGTGCATCGGGCTTGTGGCCGGAGAAAGTCTTTCAATATATGAATACGATGAATTTCTTCTGTGATTTGCCATGCGAGGCAGCCGCCTCAATCTTCTTGGCAATGGGGATCACATGTACTGCCCATGCACAGGGTCTGGTCATGCCGCCCACAGAGGCGCGGCAAGCGTTCCTCGCTGTCTACAGCATGATTCAAACCGACTACTTCAAGCCGGTCCCCGGATCGAAAGTTGTGACCTCGTGCCTTAAAGGGATGTTCAAGAACCTGGACGATCAATCCGCTTACCTGGACAAGGTGGACTACGATGATCTTCGCTCCACACCAGCGCCTGACTCGGTTGGCATTGGCGTGGAGCTAACCATGCGCGCAGGCTTGCCTGTCGTGATCTCGGCCAAGGAAAACTCCCCAGCCGAACTTGGTGGACTCCGACCCAAAGATTACATCCTGGAGATTGACGGGCAATCCATGGAAGGAGTGGAGCTTGAAGAAGCCTTGCGCCGGTTGCGAGGTGCGGCTGGGTCAAACGTGCTCATCGTGACTCGCCGCCCCGGTGAAGCACAGACACGGAACATGTCGCTGACCAGAGCCAGCTTTCGCGCATCACATGCGTCAAGTCGCCTGCTGCCATCTGGCGTGGGTTACCTGAAAGTACGCACCATCACGGCCGACACGCCCCCAGAGATTCGCGCGGAGTTTCGCAAATTGCAGGCAGCCAAACCTCTGCGAGGACTCGTGCTTGATCTGAGAAATGCCCCCGGCGGACCGCTGGTGCCCGTGATCGAGCTTGCTGCCATGTTCTTGAAACCCGGCTCGTTGGTTGTAGCAACAGAAGGACGCTTGCCTGAGTCGAACCAAGCTATGCACGCAAGGCGGGATGAGCTGTTGAAGTACGAGGGCGCCAAGACAGACCCGTGGCCGGAGGAGATGACGGCGGTGCCCATGGTGGTGCTTGTGAATGCGGGCACGGCTTCCGGTGCGGAAATCATCGCCTCCGCGCTGGGTGACAACGGTCGCGCCAAGCTCGTGGGGACCAAGACGTTTGGGCGAGGCATCGTTCAGACCATTCGACGCCTGTCTGAGGATTCGGCTATCAAGATCACAACGGCCTACTACAGGACACCGAGCGGCAAGCGCATTCATGGCGAGGGGCTGCAACCAGATATGCAAGCACCCGATCTTGCGCGTTTGCAGGACGCCGGCACAGAGAAGGACGAGGGATTGAGCAAAGCAGTTGCTGCGTTACTTCAGTTGCCAACTTGATTGAAGCAGGCATTCGCGATTGGTGGCGGCATTGAACCAAGGGGCCGTTGGCGCTGCTGGACCGAGTGACTCATTGGCAGCGGGTGCAGACAGCCAAACTGTTCATGGCGGTCGACATCACCCTGTCAAATGCGGACGCTTGCAGGCAGGTGGTAAAAGCTCCTGTGCAGGACAGGCAGCCAAGCACGAATCTTTTCTCGTCCTGTGAACGTACTTCCCCCCCAGCGTTGTCTTGTACCCCTTGCTTGAGGGGAACAGGCCTTTACCGCGTTCTATATAGTGAGCTTGGGGAAATTTACCCACCCAAGATTCCACAAGGGAGATGAGATGAATAGAAAGCTGCACAAATTTTGGTTGATGACTTCCCTGAGCTTGGCATTGGCATTGGCCAACCATGCTGTGTCGGCTGAATACACCTACGTGGACCTTGCCCCAAGGGACCAGACAAACAGTAGAGCCTACTCAATCAACGATCACGATCAGATCGTCGGAATTTCCGGTTACGGCCAGTACTTTGACATCGCCCGCGCGACAGTTTGGTCGGAGGGCACGACCACTTACCTGGATCGAGTCGGCAGCTCTGCCCGAGACATCAATAACGCGGGCCAGATCACTGGATCTTTCTACCCATCCACCACCGACTCGGCTATCTGGGACCACGGCACCAAGACCTCTCTGTCGCCGAATGGCGAAGCCAGAGCCATCAACGAATCTGGGCAGGTGGTGGGCTATTCTGGACCGCTCATGCGTGCCACGACATGGATTGCGGGCCAGCCGGTCGATCTAGGTGGGTTGAGTGGCGGTCGCAGCAGTTACGCATTCGATATTAACAATAAGGGCCAGATCGTCGGAGGCGCTGACACTGGCTTTGGCTATTCGAGCACCCAGCATGCTGTGTTCTGGGACAACGGCACCATCATCGATATCAGCAAAGATTTTGGCAAGAGCAGCCGCGCTTGGGCTATCAACGATGCCGGGCAGATCGTTGGCGCAGGAGTAGCTCCGGGCGCGACCATTAGTCGTGCCCTATATTGGGCGTCAGGCTACTTGGCGCCGGTCCGCCTGGCCGATCTCGGCAGCTACAGCGCAGGGCTCGCCATCAATGAACGGGGTGACATCGTCGGGTATTCGTATCTGCAAGGCACCAGCGAATCACATGCCTTGCTTTGGCGCGATGGTGTCATGACCGACCTCAACAGCTTCCTTGACCAGGCCACTTGGGATGCCGGATGGCGCCTAACGACGGCTCTTGCCATCAACAACAATGGCTCGATCGTTGGCTACGCCACGCAAAACGGGACTGGATTGGCCCATGCCTTCTTGCTGTCTGCGGTGCCTGAGCCGGGCGCTCTACCGCTGATGCTCCTAGGGGCCGGTCTGATGCTGGTCGCTTCAGCCCGAGAAAGGGGCCGGCGCAACTGAGCGAGGGCGCTGTTTAAATGGCCCCTTTGGGTCGAAAACGGCAGGCCGATGAGCCCATTGCGAAGGTCGGTTCGCAGCCTAATGCTGAAGTCCACCGACCCCACTTCATGACACCCCTTGGCAGTTCGCGCGGTGAGTGCGATCCCGGCGCCTTTGACGTGCCGAGGCTTGGCGCTCCAGCGCGAGAAGGTCAGGTATTGCTCAAGCCAGGGTTTGAAGCCAGAGCACTGACTCTGGGCCTCGCGTGACCCAAAGCCTGCGAACCTGATCTCCGCGGGGCTCGGTCGTTCATACCTTGGCGAGAAAGGCCGTCGCATCACCCGCATCACACTTCCAGTCTGCGAAGACCCCGACCAGATTGCATTCCACGCAGCGGCAAGCGATGTAGTACCAGCGCACGTCATGTGTGCCCTCGTACACGGAGACGCCGGACGTCAGCTCAAACACTTCGTTCTCGCACACGCACTCGTGCGCCTCGGGCACGGCCTCTTCAACGTATTCCGCGCTGTCGCCCATCAGGTGCTCCTGCCCACAGTCGGTGCAGGTTCGGATTGCCACGCCAGCTTCTTCATCGGTCTGCAGCGCGAAGTTCCGGCACCCGCAGTCGCATTTGGACGTGGCAAACCGGACCGCCTCATGGCGATTCGCAGTGCTGTAGCTGCGCAGCTCAGCTTGGGTGTCGCCCGACGTCGTCCCGTACCAGAACTCGCCCTTCTTTGTCGCCTCATGGCGATTCGCAGTGCTGTAGCTGCGCAGCTCAGCTTGGATGTCGCCCGACGTCGTCCCGTACCAGAACTCGCCCTTCTTTGTCAGTGCCATTGATGCTGCTCCATTCTTCAAGTTGAGCTTCCCGGCAGGCTCGCCCCGTTAGTCTGGATTTTGCCTGGAGACCTGGCGAATCGTCGTCAAGGGGGCTGGTCGGGGTGGTCGCCTGGAGCCTGGACGCATTGGCGACCGGCAGATGTGCAGCGGTTGCGGTCGGCCGCATTAGTACACGCGGGTATCGGAATAGCATGCGATTTCAAAGCGGTAATGGGCCTTCCTGTTCGAGAATGCCGAGATCATTCAGGTTAAGTTATTCCGCATGAGCCCATTGATCAGCGTCCCCGTTTCAACCGTAGTCGCACTTACTGCCGAACGAGCGGTAGCGTTGATGACTGGAATCTTGAAGGCGGAGTCGGCCTACGCCAAGCTCAATCCGGCAGTCGTCACGATTTCGAGCCGATTGACCGTAACGGACGGTGGCATTGACGCTGAAGTCGACGTGCCGCCGGACGCGCATGTCCCCGCCGACTGCTTCTTCTCAGCCGGCCTGACTGGAATTCAGCTGAAGTCCGGCTCGTCGTTCAAGCCGTGGACCGAAAGCTCGATTCGCGGCGAACTAATCAACAGCGCTGGAACTCTGTTCCCCGAAGTGGCGCGACTGACCGAGAAAAGGGGCCGCTATTTCGTCGTCTGCACGGGTCACGACCTCACGCCTCAGCAACGGAATGACGCCTGCGAACACCTGGTCAGCGTTCTTGAATCTGCGGGTGTGGCGGACTATGGCGGTCTGGTCGATGTACTTGGTGCAAGCCAGATCTCAAACTTTGCGGAGCGCTATCCCGGCATTGCGGCATCGCTGACCTTTGATTCGATCCGGGAGGCCTGGGTCCTCGACGAATGGATTCGCGATGCCCACATGGCTAACTCATTGCTGCCGGCGCCAGGTCAAGCTGATCTCATTGACCAGATTCGAGCGGGCATCGAAGGCGACGCCAAGCACATTCGTGTGCTTGGCGAACCTGGATTGGGCAAGACGCGCATGGTCCTGGAGGCCTTAAGGCAGCCGCACATCGCGCCGTCGGTCCTCTACCTGTGCCACGGCTCGAAGTTTGGCCAGACGGCACTGTTCAGGCAACTGCTGCGGGTCGGCTGGACAAAGCCGCTCGTGCTAGTGCTCGACGATCTATCTGAATCGGAGATGTCTGACATCTGGCGGCATCTGAAGACGCGCTGCGGCGCGATGAAGCTGATTACTCTCGATCACGGTCACGATGAAGGTCACGACGACGAAATACTCCGTTTCCAGGCGCCCCGCCTTCCGGACGAAACCATCAGGGGCATCTTGGCAGACCGAGTTGGAGAGTCGCGGGGACTTGACCGTTGGGTCGCCATCTGTGAAGGATCGCCACGAGTGGCGCATGCAGTTGCCGAGAATCTTCATGCGAACCCGACCGACTTACTGCGGCCACCCGCGACGGTGGCACTATGGGCCAGGTTCTTGCACGGATATGGCGTCCAGGAGGACGCAGCATCACGTCAAGTCGACTGCGTGGCTCACCACCTTGCCTTGTTCAGCCGCTTCGGATTTGAGGATCCTGTATCCGATGAAGCCGCCTACGTCTCGCAGTTGATTCAAAAGGTTGATCCAACGATCGGCTGGGCGCGCTTTCAAGAGATTGTTCAGAGCCTTAGGGCTCGACGTGTCCTGCAAGGCAGCCGGACGCTCTTCTTCGTGCCCAAGGCGCTTCACATTTACCTTTGGAAGCAGTTCTGGACTCGCTATGGGCGCGGTTTCGACTTCGTATCGACCTTCGAAACCATGCCTCGATCGCTTCATGCCTGGTTTCTGAACAAGTTCCGGTTTGCTGACGGGAAAGACACGGCATTCGTTGTCGAGGAGATTCTGAAGCCCGAGGGCGTCTTTTCCAATCGCGATGTGCTGATCTCGTCGACGGGTTCTCGATTTCTGTCGACACTGGCAGAGGCCAACCCCGCTGCCGTTTTGCGCCTGCTTGAGGACACGATCGGCAAGTGGACAGATGCCGAACTCGCGGAGTTCAAGACGGACCGCCAGAACATCGTCTGGGCGCTCGAGAAGATTGCTGTTTGGCCTCCGCTTACCGTGCGAGCCTTGAACGTCCTGGCTCGCCTAGCTGTCAATGAGAATGCCGACTTTTCGAATAACTCGACCGGCACTCTGGTAAGCCTGTTTCGCATCGGTCCAGAAGCCGCTGCGACCGAAGCTAGCCCCGAGCAGAGACTACCTGCCTTGCTTGGGCTGATGAGGGCTGGCACTGATGCTGAACGTCTCCTCGGAATCAAAGCGCTGAGCTCGGCCTTGGACACGCGTGGTGTGGGCTTCCGGACCGTGGGTCCTGAGTACCAGGGACTTCAGGAGCGAGCGAAGCTATGGATTCCCGCAACTTACAGCGATTGGTGGCAGGCACACCTCTTGTATTTCCGGACCTTGATTGATGAGACTGAGCCCTGGCCCTCGGCATTGAGGCCGCAAGTCTGCTCAGCGTTGCTTGAAGCAGTCGAACATCAGATCCGCACGCCGCTGTGCACTGAGCTTGCATTCCAGATGCTTGAAAGGCTGGTCTCCGACAGCGCGATGGCGCCAAGTAGGCTGAATAAGTTTTTCTGGCACTGGCAGGAGTATCGAGAAAGTGAAGAAAACCGTGAGGTTGCGGTCCGACTCAGGCGCCTTGCCCGGCGGTATGCGCGCCGCGACCTGGCCAGCCGGTTCCAAAGATACGTCCTTGATGTTGATTGGCTTGAATGGGAGGAGAAGTACCGTGATCGGCGCGATCAGCCACCTTCACATGCGAAGGCACTAGTCGCAGCGCTCGCGCGACGAATTTCCGCGAATCCACATCGCCTCAATGAGATCTCTCACCTTCTGGCTCCAGCGAGTCATACGCCTGCCATTTGGTATTTCGGCGAGCAACTGGCTGCAAATGACAAGGAGCGCACCCTGCTTTCATCGCTCGCCGCCATCGCCCGGAGCACCGCCCACAGCACTTGTCTGCATGGCTATTTGACGGGTGCCAAAGCGCAGTCCATAGAACGATTCGAGTCGTGGCTGACGGATATGCTGCGCAGCAGCGATACGGCTGGCCTGGGGGCAGAAATAACACTGCAATCCGACTATTCCGAAGATGCCTTCAACCGCTGTCTCGACGCACTTGAGGCGCGGTGGATCGAGCCTTTGCTGTTTGGGGCATTGCAGTATGGAAAGGCGTTGGATTCCGTGCCGTCATGGCAAACCGAGCGTCTTTTCCGCCTGATCCGAGAGAGAGAGACCCCAGAAGCGCTGCGGCTGCTGATCGGGTTGATGAACTCCATTTCGCCAGACCAATCGCTGCCATGCGGCCCCCACTTTGTCTTCGATGTCGTTTTACTTACGATTCCTGGCTCAGGACATCCAGGACCATCCTCTGGGTTCAACTGGAAGCGCGTTTGCTCTAGGCTGGTGAAGTCAGAAGCTTCGCTCGCAGTCCCTTTGCTCGACGCAATCCTCAATGCCATGGGCGAGGAATACCAGCTGAGCTATGACCATTACATCGAGGAACTGAGCAAAGAGTTGGTGGATATCGATCCCGAACGAGCTTGGCGGGTGACTGCCAAGCAATTCGAAGTTGCCTTGCCGAAGTGGAGGGGCGACTTGTACGAATGGCTGAAGGGCGGCATACGCTCCTTTGGCGCGAGGCAGCACGGTCTCATCGCGGACATGCCGGAAAGCAGCATATTGAGCTGGATCGAGTCAGACCCCAGCGAGCGAGCTGCCCTGATCGCCCACGCGACAGCTCCTACGCTTGATGACGATGGCGGCGGCGGATTGACGCGGCAGTTGTTGACACGGTACGGGCATATCGAGGGCGTACGCTCGGGGATCAGCGCCTCGTTCCATTCCGGCTCATGGATGGGACCTGCGAGCCAGCATTTGAAGCGCCAGCGAGACATCCTGCGACGATGGCTTGCGGCGGGCTTCGATTTCCGGGTTTCCCAATGGATAGAAGCTGAGATCGAAAGGCACGACCGAGAGATTCAAAACGAGGAAATCAACGAAGAACGCGATCGCTTTGAGTGATGACCTCGCACTAGCCTTGAACGTCAGCAACCAGCCTAATCCGGAAACTCAGTCGAGTTGGCCGCCGGACGTGCAAATTGAATCATCTCGGGCGTATTGGTGATCAATTGGCTCTGCGGTGAAGTGGGCGGTCATGGCCCCTCGTCGGCTCGGTCCTTGTGCCAACGGTGCATGGCTGCATCTTCTGCCGAGTATTCACCGCGTGCCGACTTCCAGACCACCGCCGGTGTGCTTTGAAAACGGTGTTTTGTACAATGGGGCGCATATGAATCCATCCCTTGTCCATGCCGACCTGATCGCCACCTTCAAGAGAGCGCAAGCAGACGCTGCGCACAAGTTTGGCTTGATCAAAACAGTGGCCCCCAAGGGCCCCAAGGCCATCCAGGCGGCGGTCGATACCGCGGCCAAGGCTGAAAAGCGCAGGGATGCCTATGCGAAGAAGTTGCGCGCTTTGGGCGTGATCCTTGAGGATTGAGCGTCTCCAAAGCGCCCGCTCCCTGCTGATCGGCTCTCCCTGAAGCGCCGCGGGTTTCGCGGAGGCCAGTTGGTTTAAGTCAGACGGTCGCGGCCTGACCAGCGCGGTGTTGATGGTAGTTTGCCTCGAACTCTGCGGGCGGGACATTGCCAAGTCGCCCCATCAATCGATGGTGGTTGAACCAAGAGACCCATTCCAGCGTTGCCAGTTCGACAGCCTGCTTGGTTCGCCATGGGCCACGTCGGTGGATGATCTCGGCCTTGTACAAGCCGTTGATGGTCTCGGCCAGGGCGTTGTCATAGCTGTCCCCTTTAGAGCCCACTGACGGCTCGATCCCCGCTTCAGCCAGTCGCTCGCTGTAGCGAATCGAAAGGTATTGCGAGCCCCTGTCGGAAAGATGAATCAGGCCATCGTCCTCGGAAGGCTTGTGGTCGTACAGGGCTTGTTCCAGTGCGTCGAGCACGAAGTCTGTGTGCATGGAACTGCTCTGGCGCCAACCCACGATGCGGCGGCTGAACACGTCAATGACGAAGGCGACATAGACCCAGCCCTGCCAGGTCGAGACGTAGGTGAAGTCCGAGACCCACAGCTGATTGGGGCGATCAGCCCGGAACTGCCGGTTGACG
>Ga0209066_10001913_pt1 | contig 26579 bp, 24 predicted proteins | sample All_14_2_FD_187198 | JGI IMG/M metagenome (GOLD analysis project Ga0209066, IMG submission 187198) | Freshwater microbial communities in response to fracking from Pennsylvania, USA - Allegheny Zone_MetaG_DW_15 (SPAdes) (version 2) ...
GTGCCGGCGTGGGCTGTGCGACGGGCTCGGGCTCCGGCGGCGGGGGCAGCAGCTCGGCGGGCTCGGCTTTCTCGGGCATCTCCGGCGGCGGGGGCGGCACGACCGGGTCGGGCAATTCCAGCGGGGGAAGTTCGGCGGAGGACGGCGCGGCGTCGGTCTTCTCGGCGCCGGGGGCGTCGGGTCCCGAGTCGGTCAGCGCGAGCTCGACGGAGGCGAGCTCCAGCTCCGGCGCGGTCTCGGGCGGGCGGGCCTTCTCCAGCAGCACGTGGTGGCCGATGAGCAGCATCGCCAGCAGATGCAGCGCAACGGACAGCGTGAAGCTGACGATCTGGTCGGACGAGAACATGAAGGGGGGGCCTGCGCCGCAGGCGGTCCTAGGGTTTGGGGGCGGGGGTGTCGCCGCTGACTTGGAACGCCACGCGCTCCACGCCGCCGTTCTTGAGCTTGCCGAGCAACTCGATGCCCGTGCCCAGCGAGGCGCCTTTGTCGGCGCTGATGAGCACGGGCCGCGCTTGCTCGCGCCAGAGCTTGACGGTCGCGATCACCAGCTCGTCCAGCGGCAGGGGCTGCTTGTTCAGGGAGAGCGTGTTGTCCGCCGCCACCGTGATGATCGTCTGCTCGCCCTTCTGCAGGCTTCCCCGGGCGGCGGGCAGGTCGACTTTGAGGCCGCGGTGCACCGACATCGAGAAGATTGAGTAGACGAAAACGACCAGGATCAGGAACATGACGTCCATGAGGGAGATCATTTCCATCCGGGCTTTGCGGTCTTCGTAACCTGAACTCAGTCGCATGAGGGGCCTTCTGTTACGGCTGGGCCGCGGGTGCGGGGGCCGCGCCGGTCTTCTGGGCGTTGCCGGTGTTGTAGGCCAGCTCGAAGTGGTGCGTGACCTGCTCGAGCTCCGTGGTGCGGCGTTTGAGCTGCGCGACGAGGAAGTTGAAGGGGAAGAGACAGGCGATGGCGACGATCAGTCCTGCGGCGGTGGTGATGAGCGCCTCGGCGATGCCGGCGGTGGCGCCGGCCGGGTTCTGCATACCCGCGGCGTCGAGCATGTTGAAGGTGTTGATGATGCCCGTGACGGTGCCCAGGATGCCGAGCATCGGCGCCACGGTGATGGTGGTGTCGAGCACGGAGAGGCCGCGCCGCAGGTGGTCGAGCTCCAGCTGCGAGGCGGCCTCCAGGGTCTCCTGGAAACCCGCGGCGCGGTTCTCGAGCGCCTCGCCCAGGATGCGGCAGACCGGCGAGTCGGCTTTTTTGGCGGCGGCGAGCGCCTCCTCGAACCGGCCCTCGCGGGTCAGGGCGGTGATGGCCTTCTGCTTGCTGCGGAAATAGAAGTTCGCGGTGTTGTACTTCCAGAAGGCGAACAGGCGCTCGAAGGTGACGGCCAGCCCCATGAGCGAACAGATCAAGAGGGGCCACATCACGGGGCCGCCCCGCTCGAACAGCGAAAAGGCGGCGTCGAAGAGCCCCTGCGGCGCAGCGTCAGACGCTGCCTGCGCGATGACTAAAGGGTTCACAACTCCTCCGGTTTTCCGGCTCCTGCCACGGGCGCCGGCCTCACATGACCTTCATTTTCGGCAGGTCCTGGATGTCCACGTAGCCGACCAGCAGGCCCTCGGCGTTCACCACCGGCAGATCGTCGATTTTGAACTTCTCGAAGACGCGCAGCACGTCGACGGCGTACGCCCCGTCGGTCACCGAGACCGGCTTGCGGGTCATGACCGAGCCGATCGGGCTGCGCAGAATGTCGCGGCCCTCGGAGAGGTGGCGGCGCAGGTCGCCGTCCGTGAAGATGCCGGCCAGCCGCCCGTCGGCGTCGGCCACCAGGGCGGCGCCGCTCTTGGCGGTGGTCATGGCCATGATGGCATCCATGATGGTGGCCGAGAGCGGCAGGCGGGCGAGGCGCTCGCCGGTGCGCATGATGTCGCTGACGCGCAGGACCAGGGCGCGGCCGATGGCGCCGGCGGGGTGGAGCTTGGCGTAGCTCTCCTTGTTGAAATGGCGCGCCTCGATCAGGACCATGGCGAGGGCGTCGCCGACGGCCATCGTGGCGGTGGTGCTGGTGGTGGGCGCCATGCCGAAGGGGCAGGCCTCTTTGCCGATGCGGACGCAGAGCACGACGTCGCTGAGGCGGGCCAGCGTGCTGTCGGGGTTGCCGACCAGGCCGATGACGCGGATGTCGAGCCGGCGCACGGCGGGGATGAGCTTGATGACCTCCTCCGACTCGCCCGAGAAGCTGAGCGCGAGCAACACGTCGTTCTCCGCGATCATGCCGAGGTCGCCGTGCATGGCCTGGATCGGGTTCATGACCACGCTGGTGGAGCCCGTGCTGGCGAGGGTGGCGGAGAGCTTCTCGGCGATGTGCAGGTTCTTGCCCACGCCGGTGACGACGATCTTGCCGCCTTTGTCGAGGGTGTCAAGGATCAGGCGCACGGTGGCCAGAAAATCGTCGCCGAGCGCGGCCTGTGCGGTGCGGAGTCCTTCGATTTCGGTGTCGATGACCTGCCAGGCGCGTGAAAGGATGGCTGCGTTGTCCATAGGCGTGAATGCTCGGCAGCCCCCTGTGGCTGCGCGTCGGGTTCGCGGGGGTCAGGCGCAGGGGGCCTGCCCGGAGTTCAGGGACTGGGCGTCGGGCCTGTCCGCTCGAAAGTTCAAAAACACCAGTGTAGCGCAAAGCCCATAGGCCGCAAAGGCTCTTTTTCGGTCTGTTTTGATCTTGTTAGAAGGGTTCTGCGGGCCTAAAATATAAATACCGTCGGAGAGGATAGCACCGAACTTCATAACGAAAGGAGCGCACGATGAAAACCTTTGATGTTCAGACGACCGAGCACGAGCAGATGGTGAACATCACCGACCAGGTTCAGAAGGCGGTCCAGGAGTTGGGCGTCACGGACGGCGTGGTGACGGTATTCGCGCCGCACACCACGTGCGGCGTGACGATCAACGAGAACGAGGACCCCAACGTGGCCGCGGACCTGCTGCATCAGCTGGGGGTCTTGGTGCCGTGGAAGAACCCCGCCTACAAGCATGCGGGCGGCAACACGGCGGCGCATGTGAAGACCACGCTGGTGGGCTCGTCGGTGGATGTCATCGTGGCTTACGGCAACGTGCAGCTCGGCATGTGGCAGGGCCTCTACCTCTGCGAGTTCGACGGCCCGCGCATCCGGCACGTGTGGGTCCAGTAGGCGCGGCGCAGGGCTTTACGCCCGGGCCGTGGGCTGCGCGAGGACCTCGTCGTACACGGCCAGCGTGCCGGAGACCATCTGGTCGAGCGAGAAGCGCGCGAGTGCATCCTCGCGCAGGCCGCGGAACGTGGCTGACGAGGCGCGGACCAGCCGGTCGGCGAGCTGCTCTTCGCTGTCCGGCTCCACCAGCCAGCCGTTGAACCCTTCGCGCACGATGTCCAGCGCGCCGCCGAAGCGCGTCGCGATGACCGGGCAGCCCATGGCCAGCGCCTCGGCCATGGAGCGGCCGAAGGCCTCGGGCTTGGCGTTGTTGCCGGAGACCAGCACGTGGCCGCAGGCGTAGATCTCGGCCATGCGCTGCTGGCTTCCCGCGAAGACGACGTGGTCCTCCAGCTTCAGGGAGCGGACCAACGCATGCAGCTCCTGCTCATAACCGGCGCGCGCGGCCTCGGCGCCCCCGACGATCACGGTTTTGATGGCGGGCAGCGTGGCCCGCACCCGGTCCGTCGCGCGGATGAGCACGTCGTAGCCCTTGAGGGGCGTGATGCGCCCGACCCCCAGCACGACGAAGCGGCCGTCCAGGCCGCAGGTCCGGCGGAAGTCCGCGATGAAGGCGGCGTCCAGGCGGGCCGGATCGAACTGCTGGGGGTCGATGCCGCGGTAGACGAGGCGGATCTTCGCCTCAGGCGTCCGGTAGTGCGTGCGGATGTGGTCCACGACCGAGGTGCTGGGGCAGATCACCCGCAGGCCGCGCGTCATGATGCGGCTGTAGAGGCCCACGCTGTTGAAGCCGTGCACCGTGGAGACGAACGGCAGCTGGAGGGTGCGGTTGGCCAGCACGAAAAGCCAGCCCGGCACGCGGCTGCGGTAGTGCACCAGGTCGGGGCGCAGTTCCCGCAGCGCCCGCCGCAGCGCGAGGGCGCGGGCGGGCACGGTGAGGGGGTTCTTGGATTTGACGTCGAGCCGGAGGTGGCGCCCGCCGTCGCGCTCGATCTCGGGGGCCAGCCGGCCGCCGCTGGAGATGACCGTGCTGGCGTGGCCGCGCCGGACGAACTCGCGGTTGAGCTCGACGGTGCCGCGCTCCACGCCGCCCTCGTCGAGCGCCGGCAGGATCTGGACAATGTGCATGCCCGATAGGATACAGGGTTCGCGGCCGAAAATTCAAGGGAAGCCTCACACGCCGTCTCCGCGCTTTCCTCCGGGCGCGGACGCTGTTACACTGGCCCCGTGTTGAAGACTGAACCGAGAGAGAACGCGGACGCCCCGCTGCCGGGAGGGTACCGCGAGATGTGGCGCATCGCCGCCCCGCTGATCCTCAGCATGGCGTCGTTCACGATCATGCAGTTCTGCGACCGCGTGTTTCTGGCGCGCTACAGCAGCGTCTCCATCCAGGCCGCGCTGCCGGCCGGCATCTTGGCGCACACGCTGATCTGCTTCTTCCAGGCGCTGGCCGGCTATGCCGGGACCTTCACCGCGCACTACCACGGCGCGAAAGATCCCGCCCAGTGCGTGCGCGCCACGGTCCAGGGCGTCTGGCTGGCGGTCGCCTCGTGGCCGCTGATTCTGCTGCTGATCCCCCTCGGGGTCTGGTTCATGAAGCTGAGCGGACACGCGCCCGAGGTGCTGGCGGCGGAGCGGACCTATTTCCTCATCCTGATGGCGGGCGGCATCATGGTGCCGCTCAACGCGGCCATCGGCGGCTACTTCATGGGGATCGGCAAGACGCAGATCAATATGGTCGCGAACGCCTTGGGGTGCTCGCTGAACATCGTCTTGAACTACGTCATGATCTTCGGCCACTGGGGCGTCCCGGCGATGGGCATCGCGGGCGCGGCCTATGCCACGCTGATCTCCGGCTTCGTCACCTGCCTGGTCCAGCTGGGTCTCTTCGGACGCGAGCCGGCGGTCCGGAACCATCCGCTCCTGGCGAAGGTCTGGCGGCCCGACCTCGCGCTGCTGGGGCGCATCGTCCGCTTCGGCGCGCCCTCGGGCCTGCAGCTGCTGATGGACATCGGCGCGTTCGCGCTCTTCATCATGCTCACCGGGCGCATGGGCGAGGTGGCCTTGGCCGCAAGCAACATCGCCTTCAGCATCAACAACCTCGCCTTCGCCCCGCTGCTGGGCTTCGGTCTGGCGGCTTCGACCGTCGTGGGCCAGCACCAGGGCGCGCGGAACCCGGAGGCCGCCCACCGGGCCGGCTACACCGGCCTCAAAATGGGGCTGATCTACATGTGCGTGATCGGCGCGACCTTCCTCCTCTTTCCGCAGGGGTACTTCGAGCTGTTCCGCTCGCGGGACGCCGCGTTCTCGACCGCCGACCTGCTGGTCTACGGCCGGACCATGCTCTGGCTGATGACCGCCTGGGGGCTGCTCGATACGATCACCATCATTCTCAGCGGCGCGCTCAAGGGCGCCGGCGACACGCGCTTCGTGATGGTCTACATGATCCTCGGCGGATGGCTCGTGCTCGTCCCCGGCACGCTGCTCCTGCTGCACCTCGGCTACGGCATCATCGGGCTGTGGGTCTGGCTCGCGATCTACGTCTGCGTGCTCGCCCTCGGGTTCTGGTGGCGCTGGCAGAAGGGCTTTTGGAAAACCATCCGCGTCATCGAGCACCGCGAAGGGCTCGACTACATCCCGCCGGTCACGGATGAGATCCACTGAGCGTCCGCTCCGGACAAACTGACGCGGTCCTCCTGCAAAGCGGGTCACGTTGTCGCGGGAAAGAAACCCTGTAAAGCGGCATCATCACGGACATAAAGCGTTATTGTCCATATATTTATGAATATCATCCCCGGGCTGGCATGACCCATGCGAATCAGCAGGGGCCAAAGCGGTGACCGGATGGCGGGTTGCCAGATCCGGAGGACATCGACAGCCGTGGCGCGCACGCGGAGAACAGGGTGCACGCCATGTACCCGTCCAGCGCAAAGGAGGCCACGCAGACCGAGAAGATTCCTGTCAAAAAGCCGAATGACCATGGGCGGGGCGTTGGCGGACTGCGACATGCGTGACGGTCCGTCAACGCCTCGCCGCTTTTCCGCTCCGGCCCAGCGCGCCGTTACAGCTGAGCGAGGGGGATCGCGAGCGCGTCGTCGAGGTTGCGGTCCAGCCGCTGGCTGAGCGAGAGCACCGGGGGGGCGAGATGCTCCAGCCCCAGCGCCTCTGGCGGCTCGCCGGCATCGAGGAAGACGCGCGTGATGTCCGCCACCGTGACGGTGTCGCCGCCGCGGCAGAGCAGAACTTCGCCGGGGCGTCCGGCCACTTCCGCCAGCAGGCCGCTGCGCATCAGGTCGTCCAGAATGTCCATGACGAAGCGGTGCGGGATGCCGCGCTGCTTGGCGAAGGCCTCGGCCGCGAAAGGTCCGCCCTCCTTCATGCGCGACAGCCGCGCTGTTTCGGCGCAGAGCGCGATGGCCAGCAGCACGCGCGCCCGCAGGCTCGCGCCGGCCGCGTTCTTCTCCAGCATGTAGGTGTCGAAGTTCTGCACGGCGAAGGCGATCTCCGAGCCCAGCAGCACGATCTGCCAGCTGGTGTAGACCCACATCAGCAGAATCGGCAGGACCGCGAAGCCGCCGTAGAGCGTGCTGTATTTGCCGATGCCGATCTGCGCCATCGCGCACAGTTTGAGCCAGACCACGAACAGGATCACGGTCACCAGTCCGCCGGCCAGCGCCGGCACCAGCCGCACGCGGGTGTTGGGCATGAACCCCAGCAGGAACGCGAAGGTCAGCGTGCCGGTGGCGAGCGTGACCGAGGTTTTGAACAGCGCGCTGTCCAGCAGAGAGCGGAAGGCGTGCGAGGCGGTGCCGCCGACCGTGCCCTCCATGAACTTCGTCGCCATGGCCGCGACCGGCACCGTCGAGGCGGCCGTGATCAGGAAGGGCAGGATCAGGATCACCATCAGGTAGTCGGCGAATTTCCGGACCAGGGTACGCGATCGCTCCACGCCCCAGATGCCGTTGAAACTCTCCTCGACTTTGCCCAGCACCCCGATCACCGTCCAGATCAGCATCACCGCGCCGATGCCTCCGAGCGTGCCGAAGTGGAGCTGGTCGATCTGGGCGAAGATCTTGTCGGCGATCTCGCGGACCTGCGACGAGAAGGCCTTGGTCACCTCCGCCTGCGCTTGGGCGCCGGCCTCGTCCGTGGTCGCGGTGCGCACCTCGACGGCCTGCTCCATCTGCGCCATCCAGCCGTTCAGCTGCTTGTTGAGCTGCTCTTTGGCCAGATCGGCGGCGCCGAACGAGCGGGCCATCGCCAAGGTGAGCGCGAGGATCGGGATCAGGGCCATCAGCGAGAAGAAGGTCAGCGACGCCGCCTGGAGCGAGCACTGGTTGCGCTTGAATCCCGACACCACCAGGGTTCCCATCCGCACCGCATGCAGGCCGACCCGGGTCGGCAGCGGCAGCTCGCCGGCGCGCAGGTTCCACAGGTCGTGCTGAAAGAAGCGCACGCTCTTCCCGAAGAGAGACAGGTTCTGGTTGGGTTTCATGAGGGCCTCATCTTATGCGCGGTTGATGACTCCTTTGCGGGCGCGGCGCCGCCGGCGGGGCCGGGACGCGTCGGCGTTCACGATGATCGCCTTGGGGGCCGCGGGGCAGACGTATTCGCAGCAGCCGCAGCCGGTGCAGGCGCGGGGATCGACGACGACGCGGCTCGTCAGGTTGCGGGGATCCCAGGCCAGGTCCAGCGCGCCGTAGGGGCAGGCGGTCACGCAGGCGCCGCATTCGCGCCGCTCGCCCAAGAGGCAGGCCTCCTCGTTCAGCGACGCGCAGCCGATCGGCTCCGCAAATTTGTTTTGGACGGTGAAGCGGGGGATCGCGCCGCTCGGGCAGGCCTGGCCGCACGCCGTGCAGCTCGGGCTGCAGTAGTCGCCGTCGAAGCTCAGCTCCGGCGCGAGCACGCCGGCCCAGCCCGCGTCCGCGCCGCCGAAGCGGATGATGGCGGTGGGGCACGCCCGCACGCAGGCGCCGCACCGCACGCAGAGCCGCGTGAAACGCGCCTCGCTCTCGCTGGCCGGCGGCCGCAGCACCGCGGCAGGGACCGCGCGGTCCAGCGGCGCGGCCAGCCGGTAGCCGGCCCCCAGCCCCAGACCCAGAAAGGCTCGCCGGCCCAGCGCGGCCCGTTCCTGGGCCGCAGCCGGGTCCGGCAGCCGCGGCCTGAAGGGGGCCCGCAGCAGATCTTGGAGCGCCCCGAGCGGACACAGCTTGCCGCACCAGAGCCCCGGCGCCAGCACCGCCAGCACCACGAGCGCGGGCAAGCCCGCGGCCACCACGCCGTCGAGCGCGCCGAGGGGGTGGCGCGCCAGGCCGAACGTGCCGTTGAACAGCACCAGCGGATCGAGCCAGCCGAAGAGCGGATAGCCCGCCAGCGCCGCGCCGAGGCCGGCCAGCAGGATCCACCCCCCCACCTGAGGCACGCGCCCGAGCCACGCCCGGCGCCGGGTCCAGCAGGAGGCCGCATCCTGGCAGGTGCCGGTCGGACACAACCAGCGGCAGAAGGCGCGCGGCCAGAAGGCGCACACGGCCGCCAGGGCCGCCGCGCCCAGCATGAAGAGCGCGCCCGCGCCGGCGGCCGCGGCGAGCAGGGCATTCAAGGGACTCAGCGCGGGGATCAGGCCCGCGCGCCACGCGGGCTCGCCGCCGGGCCAGGCACAGACCGCCGCCGCGACGCAAACCGCGCCGCGCACCGCGGCGCGAAGCCGAGACCGCTGGGTCATGGCGCTGAAGGGGTTCCTCAACATGGTCCCGTAATCTTACCGTCATCCCGCGGCAAAAGCAAAGCGGAGTTGACCCCGGGCAAAGGCCCCGCTCACCGCGTACGCGCCGCGTGCGCCTGCTGCCGGTGGCTGTCGCGGTACTGCTTCGGGGAGCAGGACATCATCCGCCTGAACGTGCGGGTGAAGTGGCTGTGGTCGTAGAAGCCCACGCTCAGCGCGATGTCGGCGATCGTGCGGTCGGTGCTTTCCAGCAGCGCGCGGCTCGCGCTGACGCGCACGCGCAGCAGGTACTCGCCCGGCGACGTGCCGAGGAGCTGACGGAAGCGGCGCTCGAGCTGGCTCTGCGAGACGCCGGCCTCGGCGGCCAGCGCCGCGAGGTCCAGCTCTTCCGCAAAGTACTGGTGGATGCGCCTGAGCACGCCCGAGAAGCGCCCGTACCATTGCGGCGTGTCGCGCAGGCCGTCGACCACCCGGTGGATGCCGGCCACGCCGATCACGCGTTTCCGCTTGTCGTAAACCGGCACCTTGCTGTAGACGATCATCTTGTCGGAGGACTCCGGGGCGGGGGCCAGGGCGTTGACGATGGGCTTGCCGCTGCGCATCACCTCTTGGTCGCCCTGCACGTAGAGCTCGGCGCGCTCCCGCGGGAAGAAATCGTAGTCGGTCTTGCCGAGGATCTCCCACTCGTGGCTCTTCTGGAAGAATTCGCACGAACGGCGGTTGTGCATGACGAACCGCCCGTCGCTGTCTTTCATGAAAAAGGCCACGTCGGGCACGAGGTCCAGCAGTTGCCGGAACGGGGCGAGGTCGCCGATCTGGGCGAGGAACCGTTTCTGAAAGGCGTGTGGCGTCATGCGGCTATTGTACAAGCACCTGATTCGATTTTACAAGAAAGGATCAGGCGGATGCGGTACAGTGACAACAAGGATCGGTTGATTCCAAGGTTCACGGCTCAGCGGAGGAGGGCAGGGAGGAACGGAGGGTCGGGGATGAGGCAGACGAGAAGAACGTTTCTGAAGGAGATGGTGGCGGCGGGCGTCGCGCCGCTGGTCTTGCCGGCGCGCGTGCTGGGCAAGGCAGGCGGGACCGCGCCTGGCGACCGCGTGAACGTCGCGCTGATCGGCACCGGCCGGCAGGTGTTCCACGCCAACATGCCTTGGTTTCTCTGGTCGAAGGACGTGCAGGTCGTGGCGGTCTGCGACGCCGACGCGTGGCGCATGGACATGGCCCGGCAGGCGGTCGAGGCGAACTACGCCGTGTCGGCCGGACGCAGCGGCTACAAGGGGTGCGCGGCGCACCGCGATTTCCGCGAGGTGCTGGCGCGGCAGGACGTGGACGCGGTGATGATCTCCACGCCCGACCACTGGCACGCCCACATGGCCGTTGCGGCCATGAAGGCGGGCAAGGACGTTGCGCTCGAAAAGCCGATCTCCCTGTGCGTGCGCGAAGGGCGGGCGATCGCGGAGGCGGCGAAGCGGCACGGCCGCGTGCTGCGGACCGACACGGAGGTGCGGGCCCACCGTCCCTATCACCACCTCTGCCAAGTCGTGCGAAACGGGCTGGTCGGCGAGGTGCGGCGCGTTCTCGTGACCGTGCCCAGCGACCCGCCGCCGCTCGCGGAGCGCTGGCCGGCCACCGCGCCGGTGCCGGCGGAGCTGGACTACGACCTGTGGCTCGGGCCTGCCCCGGCGGCCCTCTACACGGAGAAGCGGGTGCACTACCGGCAGGCGGGCCTCGACTACGTGGGCGGCAAAGGCCCCGGCTGGATGCAAATCCAGGACTACTCGCTCGGCGTCATGCTGAACTGGGGCGCGCACGTGCTCGACATCACGCAGTGGCTGCTCGACACGGAGCGCGGCGGGCCGACCGAGATCAAAGCCTCGGCCCGGTTCACGAAGGACAACCTGTGGAACGTGGCGCAGCGCTTCAAGGTCCGCTACCGCTACGCCAGCGGAGTGGAGGTGGTCTACACGAACGGCGAAGCGGCGTCGGTGCGCGTGGAGGGCTCCCGCGGCTGGATCTCGCACACCTGGTTCAAGGAGCAGGCGTGTCAGGCGAGCGCCCCGTCGCTGCTGAGCTGGCGGCCAGGGCCGGGCGACCTGCAGCTGCCGCGGCTGGACGAGAAGCAGGATTTCATCGACTGCGTCCGCACGCGCAAAGAGCCGCTGATCACGGCGGAGATCGGCCACCGCACCGCGACGATGTGCCAGCTCGGACACATCGCGGCGCAGCTGGGCCGGACGCTCAAATGGGACGCCTCGGCCGAGCGTGTGCTCGGCGACGACGAGGCCAACGCGCGGCTCGCGCGGCCTTACCGGGAGCCCTGGGGCTTGCCGGAGAGCTGAGGGGGAGGAGCGCATGGCTGGCACGATGAGGCGTTTCCTGATGTGGGTGGCTCTCGCGGCGCTGGCCGCTCGGGCGGAGAACCCCTTTTTCGCGATGGACACGGGGCTGCGCGACGATCCCTCGCGGACGCCCGCGCAACAGGCGCGGCTGCTCAAGGAGCTGGGGTTCGCCGGCGTGGGCTGGAGCGAGGCCAGGATCCCGGAGATGCTGGCCGCCTGCGACGCCGAAGGGCTCAAGATGTTCAACGTCTACGTCGGCGCCGAGGTTTCTCCGACCCACCGCGCCGCGCCCGCGCAGGTGGTGCGCGTGATCGAACAGCTCAAGGGTCGCGACACGGCGCTCTGGCTCTTCCTCAGAAGCAAAGCGTACCCGCAGCCTTCCGACGAGGCGGGCGACGCGGACGCGGTCGCGCTGCTGCGCGACGTCGCGGACCGCGCGCAGCAGGCCGGCCTGAAAGTCTCGCTCTATCCGCACACGGGGTTCTGGATGGAGCGCGTGCAGGACGCGGTCCGGCTGGCCAAGAAGGCGGGCCGGCCCAACGTGGGCGTGACGTTCAACCTGTGCCACTGCCTCAAAGTCGGCGATGCGGACCGCATCGGCGAGCTGCTCGTCCTAGCGAAACCTGACCTGACGTTTGTGACGCTCAACGGCGCCGACCGCGAGGGCGACTGGAGCCGGTTGATCCAGCCGCTCGGACAGGGCGCGTTCGACGTCGGAGGCGTGCTGCGAAAGCTCCGCGCCATAGGTTACACGGGGCCCGTCGGCCTGCAGCACTACGGCGTGAAGGGCGAGGCGCGCGAGAAGCTGGGGCAGTCGATGGACGCCTGGCGGACGCTGCGCCAGGAATGAAGAGAGGAAAGGAGATGAAGATGAGAGCATGCGTGTGGGGTTCGGCGATCGCTCTTGCGGCTTCGGTGGTTTGCGCCGGAGGCTTCGACGTGGGAGTCGCCGCGTATTCGTTCCGCAATGTGACCGCCTTCGAGGCGATCGAGAAGACCAAGGCCTGCGGCGGCGACGTGATCGAGTTCTTCCTGTGGCAGAAGCTGAGCCCCGAGCATCCGGAGGTGATTCTGAACTCAGACCTCTCCGACGAGCACCTGGCCGCGCTCCGGGCGAAGCTGCAGGCGTGCGGTGTAAAAGCCGTGAGCGCCTACTTCAACAACGCGGCTTTCCAGGACAAGCAGAAGGCGGAGGCCAACGTCCGCCAGCTCTTCGCGTTCGCGCAGAAGCTGGGCCTGCGCGGCCTGACCGGCGAGCCGCCCGTTGACCAGCTCGACCTCGTCGAGAAGATGGTCAAGGAGACCGGCTTGCAGTTCTGCTTCCACAACCACCCCAAGAACGAGGCCAAGCCGGAGTACAAGAACTGGGACCCCGTCTACCTCGCGGGCCTGATGGCGAACCGCGACCCGCGGATGGGCTTCTCTCTGGACACGGGGCACGTCAGCCGGTCCGGTTTGGACGCGGTCGAAACGGTGCGGCTGCTCGGCGGCCGCGTGCTGTCCGTGCACCTGAAGGACGTCAAGGAGCCCAAGCGCGAGAGCATCGACGTGCGCTACGGCCAAGGGATCGGCAACATCGCCGGCGTGCTCGCCGAGCTGAAGAAGCAGGGCTTTAAAGGCCACGCCGTCGTGGAGTACGAGAACATCACCGACCACGTGCAGGACGACGTGTCGTTCTGCCTGGAGTTCATCCGCAGCCACTGAGGCCAGCCACAGGAGATGCCATGAACCCTTCCCGTTCAAACCGCATCGGGCGCCGCAGCTTCCTGCGGAGGTGCGTGGCCGCGGCCGCGGCTCCGCTGATTGTGCCCGGCCGCGTGCTGGGCCGTGACGGCGGCGTGGCGCCGAGCAACCGCATCGCGTTCGGCGCCATCGGCGTCGGCCCGCGGGCGCGGCACATCCTGCCGAACTTCCTGTGCCAGCCCGATGTCCAGTGGCTCGCCGTCTCGGAGGCCCGCGCCGACCGGCTGGCCTCGGCCAAGGAGCTGGTCGACGCGCACTACGGAAACACGGACTGCCGGGCGTTCGGCGACTTTCGCGAGCTGCTCGCCCGCCGCGAGATCGACGCGGTGCTGATCGCCACGGGCAACCGCTGGCACGCGATGGCGACTCTGTTCGCGGCCCACGCGGGCAAGGACGTCTACTGCGAAAAGCCGGTGAGCCTCACGATCCGCGAGGGCCGCCGCATGGTGGAGGCCTGCCGGCGCTTCGGCACGATCTATCAGGCCGGCACGCAGAGGCGCGCCACCGCCTCCTACCGCTTCGCCCGCGAGATGGTGCGCCAGGGGCGCGTCGGGCGCCTGCACACGGTCGAGTCGCAGGTCTGGACCGGCGCGGTGGTGCCGCACCAGAAGGCGACGCCCGTTCCCGAGGGCTGGAACTACGACCTGTGGCTGGGGCCCGTGCAGTGGCGGCCCTTTGTGCCCGGCCGCGTGAACGGTTGGACCTGCTTCTGGGACACGGGCGAAGGCATGCACACCGACATGGGTACGCACTACACCGATCAGATGCAGTGGGTGCTGGACACGGACCTGACCGGTCCGGTCGAGTTCGAGACCTCCGACCTCGTGTGGCCTGACCCGGCAAAGTACATGAGCGAGACCGCGATCTCGGGCACGTTCCGCTGCCGCTACGCCAACGGTGTCAACGGCGTCATCTACCAGCGCGGCGCGTTCAAGGACCGCTACATCCGCTACATCGGCGACGAGGGCTGGATCCAGGTGGACGACCAGACGGACCTCGTGACCGCCCAGCCGGCCTCGCTGCTCAGCGAGCGGCCCTCCGGGGGCGTGTCGTGGAGCGATGCGAGCGGGCACATCGTCGACTTCCTGAGGGCGATCCGCAGCCGGCGGCCGGCGCAGTGCAACCCGGAGGTCGCGCACCGCGCGCAGAGCATCGTGGGCGCGATGACCATCAGCGCGCGGCTGGGCCGCAAGCTGCGGTGGGATCCGGTCCAAGAACAGTTCGACTGCGAGGCCGCCAACCGGATGATGGCGCGAGAGCCGCGCGCGCCGTGGTGCGTGTGAAGGAGCCTGATATGAAACAAAACACCATCCTGCTCTGCTGGGCCCTGAGCGTACCGCTTCTGTGTTCCGCCGACGCGCCGGCCGCCGACGCGGCAGCTTCGGCCGCCGCGTATGAATCGGGAGCGGATGTCGGGCCGCTGCGGCAGCTTGAACAGCAGATCTGCGCTGCGGCCGGAGATCCCGGACGTCGCGCGGCGTGCGAGGCCGCGCTGCTGCGCATGCTGGCTCCGGCCGCCTCGTACGAGGCCAAACGGTTCGCCTGCTCGGGCTTGGCGGTGATCGGTTCCGACGCCTCGCTGCCCGCACTCGAAGGGTTGCTCAAAACGGATGAGACGGTCGGACTCGCCTGCCTGGCGCTCGGCGGGCTGCGCACGGACAAGGCGGGCGACCTCTTGCGCGCCGCCTTGGCGGACGCCCGCGGACCGGCGCGCGGGCAGCTGGTGAGCGCGCTGGGCACACGCGCCGAAGCGGCGTCTGTCGCGCCGCTCGCAGCCCTCGCGCGCGATGCGGACCTCGCGCTCGCCTGCGCCGCCGTGCGCGCCCTCGGCGACATCGATGCGGCCCCGGCGCGCGAGGCCGTGGCGGCGCTGCGCAAGGAGGCGCCGCCCGCGCTGGCCGCAGCCGTCGGGGCGGCCTCGCTGTGCGGGGCGGAGCAGGGCTTCGCCGCCGGCGACCGCGCGTCCGCAGCAGCTCTCTGCGAGGCGTTGCTCGCGCCCGAGTGGCCCGCAAACGTCCGCCGCGGCGCGCTGGGCCTGCTGCTGCGGAACGACGGCGACCAGGGCGCGCTCCGCATCCGGAGCGTGCTCGCGGCGTCGCCACGCGACCCCGTGCTGATCGCCGTGGCCCTTGCCCGCCTACCGGAGCTGAGCGGCGCGGGCGTGTCGAAAACGTTCGGCGCGCTTCTTCCGGATCTCCCGCCCGCAGAGCAGGTGCTGATGGTCGAGGCGCTGGCGGCCCGGGGCGACGCGGAGGCGCGGGCCGTGCTGCGGCAGCAGGTGGCCTCGTCCGAGCCGTCCGTGCGCTGCGCGGCGCTCGGCGCGGTCGGCGCGCTCGAGGGCGTCGCGGCCGTCGGGGTGCTGACAAAGGCGCTGTCTTCGCCGACGCCCGAAGAGCAGAAAGTGGCGCAGGCCGCGCTCGCCGGGCTGGGTGGCGGCGAGGCCGCGGACCGGGCCCTGATCGACGCCGCGCGGCAGGCTGCGGGCAAGGACAAGCTTCCGCTGCTGGCCGTGCTTTCACAGCGCGGTGGGCGGCTCACGACGGCTGAGCTTCTGACGGTGGCGTGCGGCTCGGACGAAGCCGCGGCGCGCGCCGCCGCCCAGGGCCTGTCGAGGATCGCCGGTGCTGGCGATGCGGCGGCGCTGCCCGTGCTGCAGCAGGCGGTCGCGAGCGGCGAGGCCCGCGCACAAGAGGTCGCACTGCGCACGCTGGCGGCCTGGCGGGGCTTGGCCGCGTGGGACACGTTGGCCGGCGCCTATCTCAAGGCGGACGACGAGGCCCGGCACAGGCTGGCGCTGCGCGGGCTGCTCCGGGCTGCGAGCGAGGCGAACGCCGCTCCCGGCGCAGGCCAGGCCGACCGCTATCGCCAGCTGCTGGACGGCGCGCGCGGCGCGGAGGAGCGCAAGCTGATCTTGAGTGTGCTGGGCGGAGGCGCGTGTTCGGAAACCTTGGCTATGGCGCTGGCGCTGCTGGACGACCCGGCGGTCCGCGCCGAGGCGGTAGAGGCCGTGACGCGGCTCGCGAAGGCGCTCGAGGCCTCGCACCCGGAGGCGGCTCGGGCGGCCTTGCAGCGGGTGGGAGTGGCGAAATAAATGGGGGCCGATCACGATTAAGATGAGGAGCGCGAGTACGATTAGGAATGTCCCCGTCTCCTCTTAATCCTAATCATGCTCTTAATCATAATCCAAAACCCAACATGAAGGCACGGGCAAGATGCCCGTGTCACGCGGATGAGAAAGGATGAGGCGATGAATCAGATGCGGCAGGCGATCTCGAGGGTATCCCGCGCGTTTTCGCGTCGGGAATTTGTGGCGGGTGCAGGGGCTGCGGCGGGACTGGCGCTGGTCAGCCGGCCCGCGTTCGGGCAGCAGGCGGCGGCCGCGTTCAGCGGTCCGAAAATCAAGATCGGCATCGTGGGGTGCGGCGGGCGTGGATCGTTCATGGCGAACCTGTTCCGGCAGCACGGCGGCTACGAGATCGTCGCGGCGGCCGACTATTTCCAAGACCGCGTGGACGCGCTGGGCGACAAGTTCGGCGTGCCCGCCGGCCACCGGTTCACAGGTCTGAGCGGCTACAAGCGGGTGCTGGACGCAAAGCCTGACGCGCTGGTGGTGACCTCGCCGCCGTACTTCCATCCAGAGCAGGCCGCCGCCGCAGTCGAGGCAGGCGTGCACGTCTATGTGGCCAAGCCTGTGGCGGTCGATGTGCCGGGCTGTCTCTCCATCGAGGCGAGCGGTCGGCGCGCAAGCGAGAAGAAGCTCTGTTTCCTGGTGGACTTCCAGACGCGCGTGAACCCCTTCTACCAGGAGGCGCTCCGCCTCGTGCACGGCGGCGCGCTCGGCGAGTTCGCTTTCGGCGAGGCCAGCTACCACTGCGGCCGGCTGAACATCCACCCGCCGGACGGGGGGCAGGAGGGGCGCGTGCGCAACTGGGTCTTTGACCAGGCGCTCTCGGGCGACATCATCACCGAGCAGAACATCCACGCGCTCGACGTGATGAGCTGGATTCACAACCGGCCGCCGCTGCACGCGTGTGGCACTGGCGCGCGCAAGGTGCGCCTCGACGTGGGCAACAACTGGGACACCTTCTCGGTGATCTACCAGTATCCCAACAGCGTGGCGATGAACTTCAGCTCGCGGCAGTTCGAAGGGCACGGCACGGCCGAAGGCATCCTCTGCCGCATGTTCGGCTCCAAGGGCGTGCTGGAGACGAGCTACGGCGGCAACGTGCTGATCCGCGGCGAGACCTTCTACCGCGGCGGGGCCACCAAGCAGATCTACGTCGAGGGCGCCGCCGCCAACGTGGCCGCCTTCCACCAGGCGGTGACGGGCGGCGATTTCTCGAACCGGACCGTGGCGCCCAGCGTGCAGAGCAACCTGATCACGATCATGGGACGCAAGGCCGCCTACACCGGCCAGCGGGTGACCTGGGAGGAGACGCTCAAGGACACGGAGCGGCTGGACGCACGGCTGGACGGGCTGAAGGGGTAGGAAGGAACGCTCAATTCTCAACGTTGAACGCTCAACGCTGAAGGAGAAAGTCTATGAGCCAGGAGATGGAGGCGCTTTATCAGGCGAGGCTGCGGCGGTTCGTCACGGCGCTCAACAACAAGAAGCCGGACCGGGTGCCGGTGCGGCCGTTTGCGGCGGAGTTCACGGGCCGGCACGCCGGCTATACCTGCCAGCAGCTGACGCAGCACTATCCGGACGCCTTCGAGGCGATGATCCGCTGCTGCAAGGACTACGACTGGGACGCGGTGCCGGCGAGCATGGTGTACGTGTGGACCGGCATCACCGACGCCGCGGGCGTGCGCTACTACGGCGTGCCCGGACTGGACGTGCCGCCGGACCGCGGCTTCCAGTACCGCGAGCCGCCGGAAGAGGGCGCGTTCATGCGCGAGGACGAGTACGACCGCCTGATCGACGACCCGACCGCTTTCCTGTATGAGGTGTGGCTGCCCCGCGCGTCGCGCCGGATCGCGTCCGCCGGAGAGCCGGTGACCTTCCGCCACAACGTGGCGCTGGTCTCGGCGGCCATGGCGATGACGCAGTACTTCAACGCGTTCGGCCCGCACTGCGCGCGGCTGCGCAGCGAGTGCGGCATGCCCGGCGCGATCGCCGGCATTTTCAAAGCGCCGCTCGACATCCTCGGCGACAAGCTGCGCGGCTACATCGGGCTGACCATGGACCTCTTCGAGCGGCCCGAGAAGGTGATGAAGGCCTGCGAGGCGCTGATGCCTCATCTGCACTGGGTGGCCGCAGCGACGGCCGACCCGGCGTCGCAGCTGCCGATCGGTTACTGGATGCATCGGGGCTGCGTGCCGTTCGTGAGGCCCGAACAGTTCAGCAACGTCTACTGGCCTACGGTGCGGCCGATCATCGAAGAGCTGTGGCGTGGCGGCCACCAGACGATGTTCTACGCCGAGGGCAAGTGGGACGCGCACCTCGACGCGTTCCGCGAGCTGCCGGACCGCAGCATCGTCTACCACATCGACCGCGGCGACCCGCTGCTGACGCACCGCAAGCTGCACGACAAATTCGCGCTGAGCGGAGGCGTCAACAACGTGACGCTCGCCATCGGCACGCCCGAACAAGTGCGGCAGGAGGTGCGCACGCTCATCGAGACACTCGGCCAGGACGGCGGCTACATCATGGACGCCAGCGCGATCATGCAGAACGATACGGCCCCGGAGAACATGCGGGCGCTGGTCGAAGCCACGCACGAGTTCGGCGGCTACGATGCGCCGGATGTGCTGCCCGAGCCGCTGGCCGTGCGGCCCGCGCAGCTCGGGACGAACAGCGGAAGCGTCTCCGGGCACGGGCGTCCGCCCGGCGTGTGCGTGCCGTGGGCCGAGCGCCGCGCTGAGCTGGAGGGGCCGGTCCAAGGCAGCGAAGAGCTGGCGGAGCGCGTCTGGCGGGCGGCCGACGCGGGCGGCGCGATGTTCATCTGGCAGATGCTGCTCTCGTTCTGAGCCCCCTTCGCCACGCAAGGGCCGAGCGCGAAACATGAGCTTTCTGTTAGGCTGCGACTAGAGGTTGACGAGGAAGGGATTCGCCCTTGAAGAGCCCCCATGGGTGTGCTAACGTTGCCGCACATGGAGGATGTGTGAAGCAGTTTATTTGCATGAAATGGGGCACGTATTACTCGGCCGAATATGTGAACCGGCTCTATAACATGATCGCTCGGCACACCACGCCGCCCTTTCAACTCTACTGTCTGACGAACGAGCCCGAAGGGATCAATCCCGCCGTCGCAATCCGGCCCTGCCCGGTCCTGGAGCTGCCGCCCCGCATGCGCAACGGCGGCTGGCGCAAAGTGTCGCTCTGGGCGCCGCAGGTCGCCGACCTTGCGGGCACCTTCCTGTTCCTCGACCTCGACCTCATGATCACCGGTCCGATGGACGATTTCTTCACGTACCAGGGACAGTCCGACTACCTGGTGATGCGGAACTACACGACGTTGCGCCGGCGCATCGGCAACACCTCGGTTTTCCGCTTCACGGTGGGTTCGCATCCCGACGTATTGGAGCGGCTGCTCGCGAACCCGCAGGCCATGCGCGACACGTACAGCAACTCGCAGACCTTCGTGTCGAACACGATCAAGAGCATGGACTTCTGGCCCGACGGCTGGATCAGACAGTTCAAGGTCCATTGCCTTCACCCGTGGCCGCTGCGGCTGTTCACGCAGCCCCGCGAGTTCAAGGACGCGAAGATCGTGGTCTGCACGGGCCATCCCACGCCGGAAGAGCTCGCCCAAGGCGAGTGGCGCGCGCCGTGGTATAAGAAGTTCTACAAGCGCACCCCGCCCGTCAAATGGGTGCAGGACGCATGGCGGTAGAGCGGTCGCCTCGAGCGAAGCCATGAGGGGTAGGGCGGTTTCTCCGAAACCACCGCGGACGCCTCGGAGAGGCGTCCCCACCCAAAAGGGCTACACATGAAACAAAAACCGGCCTAACGGTACACGTTGTCGGCCCACTCGTAGGCTTCGGAGTACGGCTCGTTCAGCAGCGTCTCGAGCATGAACTTCAGGGTGCGCTCGCCGCTGAAGAGCCGGTGGTATTTCGCGCGTCCGGCGGCAGCCACGGCGCGTCGCTCGTCGTCGTGCGCCTGGAAGTAGAGAATCTTCTCCTGCAGGTCGCCGAGGTCGTGGAAGAAGGCGGCCTCGCGGTCGCTGAAGAATTTCTGCATGCTGCCGCGGTCGCTCAGGAAGGTCAGCAGACCGTTGCCCATGAGGTGCGCGATGCGGTCCGACGAATAGAGCGGCCACTCCTCTTTGCGGTTGAGGTTGAGCGCCATCTTGCTCTCGGCCAAGGCCCGCTCGTAGTTCGCGCCCCACACCGGCGGGTTGCCGAACATGCCGAAGATGTCGAAGCGCAGCTGGCCCTTGAGGTTGCTTGCCAGCGTGCGCAGGAAGTCGTTGCGGTCGTCGCCCGCGATCTCCTTACCGCAGAACAGCAGGTCGTGCGCGAACGCGGTTTTCTGCGAGTTGTCCTCAACCTCCATCGAGGGGTCGGACGGGTTCGGCATGTAGGCCACCACGTTCTTGCCGGTGCAGAACTGCTTGAGCGGCTCGCCGCCGGTGGTCACGAAGATGGCGTCGGTCGAGTGCAGGCGCTCGCGGATCTGCTGGATGTGCCAGTCCATCCAGATCGGGTCGATGTTGAAGTGCGCCATGCGGATGCCGGGCAGCGCCGCGCGGATCTCGTCGAGCGCCCAGTTGCGGATATAGTCGCAGTGGCCGATGAACAGGACGTCGGGCTTGAAGTTCTTGGCGGTCTGGATGAGCTTCTGGTTGGCCAGCTTGGCGCCGATCTGGCGGATGCCGAACGGGGCGAGGTAGCGCGCGATGTCGCGGTCGCTGAACTCGGCCAGGCGGTGGTTGCTGCGGATCGCGCCGCAGACGAGCTTGCGGCCCGGGCCCATTTTCAGGTTGCCATACTGGCGGAGCTGCATGTTGTCGACCATCAGGATGCGCATGGGTCCTCCTTGCGTGTTGCGGGGGCGGTAAGTTGGCGGATGGCGATGGCGGTGTCCCACCACATCAGGCGCTGGCGCCACGCCCTGACAGGCACGAAGGCCATGAGCAGGGTGGTCAGCAGCCGGGCCGGCGAGCGGGTGTTGAACGCCTTGAGCTGGCGCGCGGTCTTGCGGTCGCGAGCGAGCGCGGGCACGAGGCCGAGACGCCGGCAGCCTTCGGCGTAGAGCGCCGCGAGGCGCGGCTCGCGCTCGCGCTTGGGCAGGTGCGAGACGATGTCCGCCTTGATCGTGCTGTAGAGCAGGTATGAGAGCGGGACGCCGCCGAGGAGCTCGTACTCGAGGTCGAAAAAGCGGTAGCGCCCTGCGGCGTCGACCAGGCAGTTGCGCGGCACGGCGTCGAGCGCGTGCTCCGGCAGCAGCCCGTTCTGCGACTCGGGGAACGCCGCACGGACGCCGCGCAGGAAGGCTTCGAGCTCGGCCTCGACCGTGGGCCAGTCGCCGCGCGTGACGGCGTCGCGCAGCCGGTCGGCCGGCACGTGACCCGGCATCTGCAGCAGCGGCTCCCGGGGCAGCGCGCGCTGGCGGAAGCGGGTGGGCAGCAGGCGGCGGCAGCGCCGGAGGACGCGCTTCTCGACGCACCAGACGCCCTCGTGCAGCGAGAAGACCGTCTCGAGGTCGTCGCGCTTGGCGGGGTAGAACAGCCAGGCGACCTCACCGGCTCTCGCTCTCTCCGCGAGCTGCGCGTAGAGGGGGGTGCCCTGTGCGACTCGGTAGGGCGCGAGACCCTCGAGGGGAATCGCCGGCGTCACCAAGATGCGGGCCAGATCGGGCTTGCCCTCGACCAGGGTTTGGCTGACGGCGCGCAGCAGCCGCCCCGCGCGGTTATGGAACGCGAAGAACGTGGGGCTCATATCCCGATCTCTTTGACGTCACCCAGGCACAGGTCGAGCTTGAAGATCCCGCCTAGGCGGATCTGGATGCGGAAGATGTTCGGCATGTCGATTCCGGTCAGCAGGTGGAGCTTGAGCCGGTTCAGGCCGAGGTCGAAGTCGCAGAGGTGGCGGCGAGAGCGCTTGAGCGTGATCACGCCGGGCTTCGCCGCGATGTTTGCCGCGTTGAAGCCGACCTTCGGGCTCAGAGGCTTGCAGTAGGCGTAGCCCTTTTCGCAGAGCCAGGCCGCGAGCAGCTCTTTGAGGTAGCCGTCTTTTTCGGCGGCGAAGCGCGCGGCGTAATCGCCGAGTCCCAGCGCGGCGGCGTGTTCTGCGAAAAAGGCGTAATAGTCCGGCGCGACGGCGGTCTTGTGGATGAGCGCGTGGTAGAGGAGCGAATAGAAGTGGTCCTCGGGCGACGGGACGCGCAGGTGGCCTTCGATCACGCGGCCGTGGGCGATCATGTCGTTGGCCAGGGCAGGGTCGTAATAGCCGTCGGCGGGCTCGCGCAGGTCCAGCTTGACGACGCGGTCGCCGACCTGCAGCAGATAGCCGACGTGGGTCGGCTTGCTGGAGGTCTTCATCGCGCCGGTGATCGCCACGAAGAGATCGCGGTCGGAGACCATCAGGTCGATGTCGTCGTGCTCGGAGACCGACTGCGGGTCGAGCAGCTGCTCGAAATTGCGCATCACCACGTAAGGCACGCACTCGTTGAGGATGTAGAAGAGGTGCTCGAGGCTGCGCCAGCCCTTTTCGCGCGGCGGGGCGGTGAGCAGGTGCTCCACGGCGCCGTCCGGCGTGACCTTCTTCAGAAAGTCCTCGAGGCTCATGTCGAGCAGGATCGAGAGGTTGTGGCGCGTCTCCTTGAGGTTGACCGACGAGTGGACCTTGTCCTTGCTCTTGATCAGCGTGCGGTAGCGCTTCTTGGCGTCATAGATGTTGAGGTTGACCAGCTCCTTCATGCCGCGCAGGTTGTCGCGGTAGTCATACGTCGCCTGCGGGTCTTCGACGATCACCACGCGGAAGTTGCCGGTGCCGTTGCGGCGCGCCTTGGCGATCCAGACCTGGGAGGAGTGGCCGTAGAAGGACTCGAGATGCTTGATCCAGGTGATCTGGGGCCAGGCGACCTCGTACTGCTTCAGCACGGTGAAGTGCTGCGCGATGTCCTCAAGGATCTCCTTCTCTTTGTGCCGGGCGGCTTCCCAGAGCAGAAAGAGAAAGATCTGCCGTTCGTTCGGGTCAGGTGTGAGGGTTTGTTCGGGCATGGTCGTTGATCCTTGTTGATGCAAAAGGGAAACGGTGTCAGAGGCGTGCGGCACAGAGAACGGAGAGCCCTTCGGCCAGCTGGCCACGAATCCGCTCGGTCGAAAAGGCCCGGTCGTAGAGGGCGCGCGCCGCGCGCCCGCGGGCCGCGAGGCCCGCGCGCTGGGAGGCCCACTCGGCCACCTGTGCGGCCAGCGCCTGCGGATCGCCGGGCGCCACGAGCGCCAGCGCGCCGGCTTCGACGGCTTCCGGCGGGTAGGCTTCGGAAAGGCGGCTGATCACCGGCCGGCCCGAGGCCAGCGCTTGGAAGACCTTGTTCGCAATGACGCGCCCCGCCTTCTGCGTGGTGCCGAAGACGCCGAGCAGGATGTCGGCGCGGTGGATGCGCGCGGGCAGCGCCGCGTAGGGGATGCGGTCCTCGAAGAAGACGTTCGTGAGCCCGTCCGCCGCCTTCTGGCACGCCGGTTTGGCAGGCCCGTCGCCCAGCAGGCTCCAGCGCACCGGCGGGCCCTGATAGAGGCGCGCCGCCTCGACGATGGTCTGTGCGCCGTGCAGCGGGATAAAGCTGCCGTAGAAGAGCACATCGACCGGCGCGCCGGGCTCGCGCTCGGGCGCGGGGCGGAAGAGCGTCTCGTCTGCGCCCACGTAAACCACGCGGACCTTCTCGCGCGGCACGCCCAGCGTCTCGCAGAAGAAGGCTTCGTGGCACGGCGTGTCGGCGATCACGAGGTCGGCGAGCGCGAAGACCTTGCGCTCCCAGGCCAGCAGGCGCTCGGCCTCGCGGCTGCCGTCCTTCAGCTTGAAGCGCTCCCACACCTGCTTGTCGTAGGCGCTGATGAGCGGGTCGAAAACGAGCGGCACGCCGCGGCGGTCGCACCAGCGGCGGGCGGCGGCCAGGTCGCGCTGCCGAAAGCAGGGCACCCACACGGCCTCCGGCGCGGGCAGGCGGCGCAGCGCGGCTTCGAGGTCGCCCAGCGCGCAGAAGGCCGGGTGGAAGTCGCGGACCGTCCAGCCCAGCGCGGCGAGGTGCTGGCGCACCACGCCGTTGCGGGAGTAGGCGGGATCGAACCGTCCCCACCAGAGCATCTGTTTGCCGGTAGCCATGGATGAACGCTCAACGTTCAACGCGCAATCTTCAACGCTCAAGTCATTCGGGATCCACTTAGGCGTCGAGCGAGCGGCGTTCAGCGGGTGCCGTTATCCTTTCTCAGCGTCTCATACGTCATGAAGAAGCGTCCGCCGAACTCGATCAGCGCGTCGCGGTTGAAATGCACGTTGTCGCTGTTGGCGCCGAGGCCTTCGGATGAAACCAGCGCGCTGCGCGGCACGGCGTTGGTGACCTGCGGCAGCATCGCGTTGAAGCCGGCGTAGCCGGGGTTGTAGCGGCCGAGCTCGCCGACGAGCACCGGCACATCGGGGGCGTTGAGGTCTTGCCGCAGCTGCGCGATCATCGCGCCGAAGCGCGCGGGGTAGGTCGCGGTCTTGGCGGCGGAGCTGTCGGCCTCGCCCTGGTGCCAGAGGATCGCCTTGAGCTGGCCGCTCTGCAGGGCCACGCGCATGCGGGCGACGGCATTCGTGTAGAGGGCGCTGCCCGGCTTCCACTGGTCGAGCGAGGTGCCGCCGAAGGCGCAGGGCACGAGGCCGACGCGGGCCTGCGGATCGCTCGCGGCCACGCGGCGCGCGAATTCGGAGCCGAGCCCGACGCCGGCGACTTTGGGCTTGTCGAAGTGCACGGGATCACGGGCCGGAACCCACGCGTTTGCCCGGTCGAGCATGAAGAGGCGCGGGTTCGTCTGCTGGTCGGCGGGCTCCACCTTGCCGCGGCCGGCCATGTTCGACTGGCCGATCAGCAGAAAGAGCTGCAGGTCCGAGGGCTCCGCCGCGAAAAGCGCGGAGCAGACAAAGATAAAGCCGAAAACGGCCGAAAGGACGGTCTTTGCGGTAGGCATGCGGTACTTTCTGGTTGGCGGCATTCCTTCCAAGAACACCTGTTGTCGGGATTGTAACATCGGCGCGGGCTGCTCTCAATGCCATTTCGCCAAGCCCAGGCCGGGCCGCGGGGCGCCGGAGACCGTCAGCGCCGCGCGTCGGCCGCGGCGGCGTAGATTTCCGGCAGCGGCCCGTCGGCCCCTTCGACCGGGTCTGTGGCGGGCGCGGCGAGCGCGGCGATGACCGGCTCGGCCGCTTCGCGTTCGCCCGGCTGGCCGGTGTTCAGGTCGGGCCACTGGCCGGGCGGGTAGGCGCCGACGATGCTGAAGTCGTCGCTGGCTTCGATCTTCTTGTGCGCGACGCCGGCCGGGAGCACCGCGGCGTCGCCGGCCGCGAGACGAACGATCTCGCCCGCCTCGCCGCCGAGTTGGACACGCACCCAGCCCTTGCAGACGCCGAGCGCCTCGTGTCCCCGGCTGTGATAGTGGTGAAACGCGTAGAGCCCGTCGCACCACGTGCCGCCCCAGCCGTTGTCCGTGAAGCGCCGTTCGATGGCCGCCGCGCCGCCGGCGGCGCCGGTGAAGGCGCCGCGATAGAGCAGTACCGGCAAGACCGGGCTGTTCGGAAACTCACCCGCAGGCGGGACCATCATCGTGGTCGGGCTCATGACTCTCCCGCGGGGCGCAAAAGGCCGATGGCTTTCTTCATCAGCGCCAGATTGATGCGGTGCACTTCAACCTTGGTGCCGAGCGGGGCGGGCAGGGTGATGCAGAGACGGCCGCCCAGATGTTCGCGGAACTGCTCGATGCCGGCCAGCACGTCCGGCTCGCCGTGCGCGCCGGGTCGCTCCAGCAGGGGCGACCAGACGGGCAGGCCGCAGGCGGCCAGGCCTTGGACGATGGCGTCGCGCTCGGCGGGCGGGAGGAGCTTTTTCAGCATCGCGTAGGTGCTGTCGAGCGCAATGCCGATGGCGACGGCTTCGCCGTGCCCGAGCGTGAAGTTCGACATCAGCTCGAGCCGGTGCGCGGCCCAGTGCCCGAAGTCGAGCGGCCGCGCGCTGCCGAACTCGAAGGGGTCGCCCGACGAGGCGATGTGCCGCAGGTGCAGCGCGGCCGTTTTGTGGACGAGCTTCTCCATGACCGCCTGGTCGCGGTCGCGCAGCGCCTCGGCGTTGCGGCAGAGGTAGCGGAAGAAGGGCTTGTCCTTGATGATGGCGACCTTGAACGCCTCCGAGACGCCGCCGATCCACTCGCGCTGCGGCAGGCTTTTCAGGAAGTCGAAGTCGTCGATCACCGCGAACGGAGGGGCGAACGTGCCGGCGAAGTTTTTCGCGCCGCCGTCGTTCATGCCGTTTTTGACCCCGACGCCCGCGTCGTTCTGCGCCAGCACGGTGGTGGGGATGCGCACGAAGCGCAGGCCGCGGTGGATCAAGGCGGCCGCGAAGCCCGCCATGTCCAGGACGCTGCCGCCGCGACCGGATCACGCTGGTC
>Ga0209066_10001914_pt1 | contig 26565 bp, 22 predicted proteins | sample All_14_2_FD_187198 | JGI IMG/M metagenome (GOLD analysis project Ga0209066, IMG submission 187198) | Freshwater microbial communities in response to fracking from Pennsylvania, USA - Allegheny Zone_MetaG_DW_15 (SPAdes) (version 2) ...
GCCACGATCACCGTGCGCGCTGGCTGGCCCCTCCAGGTCATCGTCAACAAGGACATGATCCTCGCCCCCTACCAGTAAGAGAGAGTTCCAGTGACCCAGACCGCAGAGAAGCTCGGGCTGTTCCTGTCCGAAGGCCTGCACCAGGACATGGTGTCGGCCGCCGAACGACTGAATACGCGCAAGAATCCTCGTGGCTGTGTGCGGCTCCTTTATGAGCGCGCGTTTCGAGAGTTGGTGGAGGCGCTGGAGAGCGGCGACGAGATCGCTTTCCCCGCCGTGCGCGGCGCCAAGGACCGGGTGTCGGTGCGCCTGTCGCGGCCGCTTTGCCTGCGCATTCGCCGGCACACCGACGGTCTCAATCTCAAGCTGACGGACTTCGCCTTCGCGGCGATCGACCGCTTCCTTCAGTCCATCAAAGGAGACCCCCATGACGCGACCCGTCAAGCCTACCCTGTCCTTGGCTAAGATCGACCTCGAGGAGAAGGTGACAGACCTGCGCCTGCGGCTGCGCGGCAAGCTCGCCGTCGATCTGGTCGACTATCAGCGCGCCTACGCCCAGAGCAATGCCCAGGACATCGCGCTCGAGCAGCTCGTGCCTCACATCCTGTCGACCTTCATGGAGGCGGATCGATGCTTCCAGGCTTGGCGCAAGGCGAACCCGGTCAGCGGGGCGGCGTAGCGTTCGCCCCGCGCCGATCGCGGTGGCGACCTACCACGGCTGGCCCTGTGAGGTGCTCGGACCACAAGCGGTTGATCCCTGAGTCGGTAGCCAGGGACTCGTTTCTGAATATCCGTCAACTGCCCGAATCGGCCCTTTTTGGTCGAAATGGTGCAATTCCAAGCCTTCAGCTTCGCCCAGACTCACTGAACGCTGAGCCCGACTGAGTCGCGCGCCAGATCCTCTGCGCGCGCCTGGTCGCCCATGAGGACTTCACCTTGACCTAGACGAGACCCCAAAACGGCGAAAGCCCCCAGTTGGCGCTGGAGGCTTTCGGAAATCGCAGGCGCCGTGTGGTAGCGGCTTGATTGATCGGGACTAACCTAGAAGGCGCTTTTTGCGTCGTCAAGGCCCGAATAGGAGACCTGTTGTCTTCTACCTGCCGGTTTCGCACCGTCGAAACGGCCTCGTCCCAGCACGAAGGGACGACATGCAAAGCGCATTATCCGAGGACGACTGGCGACCAGGATTCGCCAAGCGAGCCCCCAACTTCGACGCGGTCTGCGAGCAGGCCCGCGCCTGGCGTTGGAGCCCGGGCGAAAGCATCGCACGCATCGCCGCGGCCGTGCTGAAGGGCACGCCCACGCTCACCATCCAGCAGCGGATGACCCTGCTGCTCTATGTCGAGCATCTCAATCAGGACCGTCTGGAGAAGGACGTCGCCTGTGTGTGGCCGAGCACGGCGCTGATCGCCGACTACCTCGGCTGTAGCGAGAGCACGGCGCGGGCCAATCGGCGCGGCCTGGAGGCGGCCGGCTACATGGTCCGCGACTACAATCGCGCTAACCGCCCGGCCGGCGTCGAGGCCTATGACCTGGCCCCGCTGGTGGCGCGCCTGGACGAAATGGAGGCCGCTGACACCGCGTTCCGCGAGGCGGCGCAAGCTCGCCGAGCCCAGTACCTTGAGCCCGTGGTGTTTGCGCAGAGATATGCCGCCCAGGCGCCTATATCCCGGCGCCTAGAACAGTCCCATAAGAACGACAGTTCCTCTGTACAGGATAAGGACGCGTCTTCGCCGCGAAGTTCTTCCTTCGCGCGTCCGGCTACGCCTCCCGCGAATAGCAAACGCAACGGATCCTCGGGCCGACGCCAGAGCAACGGCACGTCCAGCGCCATTTGCTCTCCGGAGGGAGCAAGCGGCTTGGGTGGCGCTCAATCCGCACCCTCCGCAGCGGCGGAAATGGTGCGCCAGGAGCTCAGGGCCGCCGTCCAGGTCTGTCCCAGGCTGGCCGCGCTGGTGGGCGATCATATTCTCGCCGACCCGGCTAGTGCAGGCCCTGCCGATGTCGCCCGGATCGCCGCGGCGGCGGAAACCTGGCTCCCAGAGATCGAACGCAACAACGCGCTGTCGGTCGGCTGGGGCTGGGCCCGCCACGGGCCACGGGTGATCGCGATGCTGGCCATCGCTCTGGAAGACCCGGCAATCCAGAGCCCTTGCAAATACTTCGGTTGGATGGTCACCCGAACCGCCCAGGGCGCGCCCGATCTGCGCCTGAACCTCGCCCGGATCATGCGGGTGAAGGGGGAAATCCCGCCGCCGGAGGTCGCCCCGCCCGTGGCCCTGATGGCCGCGCCGGGGACCGACGATCCGACATGGCAGGCCATCGCGACCGCGCTTCGCGCCATCGTGCGCGAGGGCGCCTACGGCAGCTGGTTCGGAAAGGTCGGCTTCCACGGAATCGAGGACGGGCTCCTGACCCTGTCGACGCCGAGCGGGATCGCCGCAGATCGGATCAAGCGGGACTACGTGACCGCCATCCTGCAGGCGGCCGAGGTCGCCGAGGTGTTCGTCGAGCGGGTTCTGGTCACCCTGCGCAAGGATCATCGATGATTGGGCGCTGCCTGTGGGTCGTGCTTGGCCTGATGCTCGCCGCGGCGAGCCCGGTCTCGCTTAGCGGTCAGGCCCGCGTGGTCGATGGCGACACCTTCACCCTCGGCTCCGAACGGGTCCGAATGTGGGGGATCGACGCGCCGGAGGGGCGACAGACCTGCAAGGACGCCGGCGACGTCGACTACCGTTGCGGCGAGGAGGCGCAGGACGAGCTGATCGGGTTGATCGCGCGCCGCAACGTCACCTGCGAGGTGCGGGACCGCGACCAATATGGCCGGGCCGTCGCCCGCTGCAGGGTGGGCGATCTCGACCTTGGCCTGGAGATGGTCAAAGGCGGCTGGGCGCTGGAATATCGCCAATTCAGCGGGGGAACCTACACGGCGGCGGAAGCCGAAGCGCGCCGGACACGGCGCGGGGTCTGGGCGGGCACCTTCGAGCGGCCCTCGGAGTGGCGGGCGGCGGAACGGTCAGCCGCGGCGCCCTCACCAGCTTCGACGGGGCCGGCCGCGAACGGCGGATGTGTGATCAAGGGCAACATCAACGCCGCCGGACGGCGGATATTCCACGTTCCCGGCCAGGAGGACTACGCCGCGACGCGGATCGACCTGTCGCGCGGCGAGCGCTGGTTCTGTACGGCGGCTGAGGCGCGGGGGGCTGGATGGACGGCTGCCAGGCGGTAGCCGGTGTCAGTGCTCCGGCGCCGTCAGATCTACGTTCCAAAAGGCCAGGACCTCGCGCACGGCGTCATGGCCAAAGTGTTCAAGGGCAGGGTCGGCGAGCTGCTGGCGGAACCGGGCCTTGCGCTTGGCGATCGCCGCGCGCACCCGCTCGCTGTAGGACGCGGTGCCGGGCGGGAGGGTGCGACGCTCGGCCGTTGGCCACGCTTCTGGATATCCTGCTGGAATGACGCCGGCCCGAACGCGCTCGGCGCCGACCCGGACATCCTCATGCTCGCAGGCCCATCCGTAGAGATGGTAGGCGCAGACCCGCAGGCACTCCTTGATCTCCGGGACCGCGTCAGTGAAGCCCTTCAGCGGGGTCGGAAGCCAGGTCATGTTGCCGACGCAGGAATAGAAGCGTGGGTCCTGGACGACGTTGCTCTTGCCGGCGAAATTCTCGTCGTCGTAACCCCAGATGTGACAGACGGTCCAATTCTTCGGCTTCGGCGGCGTCTTGACCCCGAGCGCCTCGACCAGCGCCGTCGCGGCTCGGATATTTTCCTCGACCTTGGGCACGCCCTTGCCGCTGACCAGAACTTTGCTCCAGGCCGCGTCGTAGCGGGGCCGGCTTCTCGCCGTGTCCGGGCACCAGATCGGCAACGCCTTGAAGGTGTCGGGATGCACCCAGCGCGCCGTGCGGGCGATCATTTCCATAACGAGCGGCAGCTCGTGTTCGATTTCGGACAAGCCGTCCGGGACCTCGAACGCCGTCATGATCCGGGACGCTCGCGGCTAGGCTCCAGCCCCGTCATCCGAGTTGGGCGGCGCCGGGATCCTGGCCGGCGGCCCGGGTCGCGGCGCTGGGCTGTTTGTCCGTGGACAGAATGATGGGTCCGAAATAGCCGAAATCATCGCGGCAGGCGGCGACCGCCAGGCTGACGTCGCGATAGAGCTTCGGGGCGTCGGACTTGAACTTGGCGAGCCGGTATTCTCCGGCGCGTCCTGCCAGGCGCAGCCAGACGCTCCAGTCGCCGTGTTCGCTTTCGGTCAACCGGACCTCTTTGAGCGAGCCGCCACGCTCCAGATACATCGAGACGTTGCGGGCCCGGATGGCCAGCTCAGGGTTTGCGCCGATGACCCAAGCTTCTTCGCTTCGGCCCTCGTCCCCCGCGATCTGATCGGTGTTCATCACGGAATGCCCCAAACTCATGATGGGCTTATCTTGCTATAAAAGCACATCGCTGTCGCCCTCCTGATCGCCGTCTATGACGATTTTGCGCCGCCATTTCCCGGGCTATCGCCTCAATTTCAAGCCTGTGAGTTGCGATGCCGAGGAGAGACCTCCGGTTCGGCGAGTGATTGGCCAGGATCAGGATCTGTCTGTGGATTTGGTGGGGGAGCGCCCTCCCCCTGAGTCGCAGGCCTTACTGTCTGCGCCTACCCCCACCAGCGGGGGCTGCCCCCGCAACGCCCCCGGAGTCAGATCCCGAGCGGCCGGCGGCCGCGGACGGAAAGGGTGGAGGCAGGCTTGGGGTGGGTGAGTTTTGGTCAGGCAGTCCCGGGAGGTCGCCATGTCCTTGAGACCCATCGTCCAGGCCCTGGGCGGCGATCTCTACGATCGCGGCCAGAGGGCGAACATTCCGGCGCCGGGCCATAGCGCCGCCGACCGTTCCGTCTCGCTGTTGCTGAAGGACGGGCGGATCATCGTCCACACCTTCGGCGATGGCGACTGGCGCGCGGTGCTCGATCACCTGCGCGGCGAGGGCCTAGTGGACGCGCACAACGCCCCGACCACCTTTAGCCAGTCGCGCCGGGCCTCGGCGGCCGGGAACGCCGGCACGACGATCGAACGCCTGAACGCCGCGCGGCGGATCTGGGAGGCGGGGAAGGCCGTGGCCAACACTCTTTCCGAACGCCACTGCCGGCTGCGGGCGATCACGCGCGCCCTGCCAGGACCGCAGGTGCTTCGCCACTGTGGCCATGCGCCGGTCTCGGCCTATGCGGCGGAGAGCCGCCATCATCGCCCCGCCCTCCTGGTCGGCGTCAGCGAAGCGACGGGCGGCCTCACCGCCGTCGAGCTGACCTATCTCGCGCCGAACGCCCATCGGGCGGCGGACCTGCGTCTGAACCGCAAGACGGTCGGCGCCGTGCCAGCCGGGGCGGCGGTTCGGATCGATGAGGCGGCGCCGGAGATGCTGGTCGCCGAAGGCTTTTTCACCACGCTGTCGGCCAGTGAGCGGTTCTCGCTTCCGGCCTGGTCGCTGATGTCGACCCGCAACCTGCGAAGCTGGACCCCGCCGCCCGGCGTGCGCTCGGTGCTGATCGCCGCGGATCGCGGCAAGGATGGTGAGGCTTCGGCCGAGCACCTTCGCGCCAGGCTGGTCCGGGCCGGCCTGAGGGCCTGGGTCGAGTTGCCGCCGGGCGTCGTCGGCGATTGGAACGAGGCGGCGGGCCAGGCGCCGGTGATGCCGCCAGGGCCAGCGCCGAGCCGGCCGGCGTCAGGGTCCGACCTGGCGTCCGCTGAAAGGAGAGAGGGAGGGCTGGAGGGGGTGCGCCAAGGGGCAGGATGACCCTCGCCTCTGACGCCGGAGATGATCCCCATGACCCCCGCTGCTGAAACCCCCGCTGGCGTTCCCAACACCCAGTTCGTGCCCCTGTGCGACCTTGAGATCGCGCCGGAGAACCTTCGCGCCAAAGAGCCGGCCGACGACGAGATCGATCGGTTGGCCGAAACCATCTTCAAGGCTGACGTTGTCGTGCCCCTGTGCGTGCGACCCGGGGCCAGGAAGGAGCGGCCCTTCATGGTGCTGGACGGCCGCCGCCGGCTGCTGGCGCTCCGCAAGCTCCTGGACGCGGGACGGATCGCGCAGGACTGGACGGTGAAGTGCGAGGTGTTCTCCACCCGCGAAAGTCAGGCCGCGGCCACCATCCTCACGGCCGCCGAGCGCACGCCCGTTCACATCGCCGACGTTATCGTCGCCATCGGCAAGCTGCGCAAGTCGAAGATGGACACCGCCGCCATCGCCGGCGCGCTCGGCTATGACGAACTGGAGATCAAGCGCCTGTCGGCCCTGGCCGGTCTGCACGCCAAGGCGTTGAAGGCCCTGCGTCTGGGCAAGATCACCCTGAAACAGGCCCGTCAGCTGGCCCGGATCACCGATTCGGACGAGCAGGCTGACATCGCCCAGACCGCCCTCGATGGCTATCTGCAGGACTATCAGCTTGCCGCCCGCGTCGAGCGGGGCCGCACCGACGTCAACGATCCGCGCTTCGCCCTGGTGGGGCCGCAGCGCTACGCGGCGATCGGCGGCCGGGTCGAATCCGACCTGTTCGGCGAGCTTCCCGACGTTCTGTTGGACCCTGACACACTGACGGAGCTTTGGCGCCAGCGGACGGAGCCGTTGGTGACCGCGCTGGAGGCCGAAGACCTGTTCGTGTTCATCGGCCAGAGCCGCGGCTACCGCGCGCCCGACGGCTTCTTCAACCTGCCCTACGTCCACGTCGCGGGTATGAGCGAGACCGCCCGAGCGGCCTACAAGGAAGCCCAGCAGGTTGTCAGGGAGGCGCACGAAGCCCTGGCGGGCGCGGACCTGGCCGCTGACGAGATCCCGGGCCTGTTGGCTTTGCTGCAGGCCGAGCGGCAGCTCGCCGCCGCCTCGCTCGAAGGCGGCACGATCGGAGCCGTGATCCTGTCTCCCGATGCCGAGGTCGGCGTCGTCGCCAGTTTCTTCTCCAATCCGGTGATCGCCCAGGACGACGCCGATGAGGAGGCGGACACCGGCGAAGGCGGGGGTCTCGACGGGCGCTATGGGCGCAGCCAGCCCGACGTTGAGTTTCCCAAGGCCGACGTCGACGTGGAAGGCGCCAGTCACGTCTTCCATGAGACCCGCACCGATGTCGCAACGCGGGGCCTGATCCGCGACCTGGCCGACAACCCCAGCGTCGCGCTGACCGCCCTCCTGGCCCAGCTGTTCAAGCATCTGGCGCTGCACGGCGGGGCCTCGGCCGAGGCGTCGGCGGTGACGGTCTCGGCGAGCGGTTATCGCCGTGGCCAGACCCCGGCCATTCCGGCGCTCGACGGTGAGGTGCGGGCCAGGCTTGAGGCGCGTCGCGAGGCCTACAAGACCTCCGGCCTTCGGCCGATCGCCTGGATCGAGGGCTTGGCGCATGGGGAGAAGATGGCGCTGCTGGCCGAGCTGGTGGCCATCTCGCTCGATGTCCGGGAAGCGCGCACCAGCTCGATCCGTCACGCGGCCCGTGCGGAGGCGGCCGAGATCGCCGAACTCTGCGGGTCCGACATCGCCAGCCACTGGACGCCGGACGCAGGCTATCTGGCGGTTCACTCCAAGAAGCAGCTGATGGCGTTGCTTGAGGAGATGGACGCATCGGACGATCGGGCGCGGACCCTGAAGAAGGACGAGCTGGTCTGCTTCGTGGCGCAGGCCGCCGCCGAACGCCAATGGGCGCCGTCGGCCCTGTCCTGGGAGAGCCACGCTTCCCTGGAGGACGAGGTCGAGGAGCCGGTGGCTGACGAAGAGCCCTCCGAGGCGCCGGAAACGGCCCAGCCCTCGGAGGGACAACTGGCGGCCTGATCGGCTGAGCATCGGCCCTGAACAGAGAGCCCCGTCGGCGCTAGCCGGCGGGGCTTTTCGCTGTCTTGGCCCGGAAAGGATGGAGGGAGGGAGGCGTCAGGTGAGCCTGACGGGACAGGAGGGAGGAGCCCTCCGCCGCAGGTGATCTGGACGCTTCCCCATGAACGCCTTCCTTCCGCTCTTCGCCCAGGCGCAGGTTTCTGGTTCCGCCACCGATAAGGCCGCCAACATCCTGGCCGCCGCGCGGGCCATGGTTCCCCATCTCAACCGCTCGCGGGCGCTCGACCGAAAACTGGTGGCCGGGGTCATGACCATGTCCTTCGGCGGCTCGGACGCCGACGGCGCCTGGTGCTGGCGCGATGCCTACGACGCCATGGAAGCCGCCGTGGTGTTGCAGCTGCGCCGCCTGGCGCCGCAGATCAGCCGGCTCGAGGACGCGCCCGCCGAGATCGTCGCCCTGCTGGCCAGCGTCACCGAGCTGACCCTGACCCACACGCGGCGCAGCGAAGAGCAGGTGGCGCTCGACCAGTTCTCCACGCCGCCGGAGCTTAGCGCCCTGGCCGTGGCCGCCGCCCAAATCCGCCCCGGCGACCGGGTGCTAGAGCCTTCGGCCGGCACGGGCCTTCTCGCGATTGTCGCCGAGGCGTGCGGCGCGGTGCTCGACCTCAACGAACTGGCCCCGGGTCGGGCCGAGATTCTTGACGGGCTGTTTCCGGCGGCCTCGCGCACCCGCCATGACGCGGTCCTGCTGAAGGACATCCTGCCGGGTTCCGGCAGCTTCCACGCCGTCATCGCCAACCCGCCGTTTCAGCATCTGGAGGGTCATCTGCACGCCGCGCTCGATTGCCTGGCCGAAGGCGGCAGGCTGTCGGCGATCGTGCCGACCCGGCTCTTCGAGGACGCCGGCGCGATGCAGGCTCTGGGCCGCCGCGGCCGCCTCATCGCGATGCTGGTGTTCCCGCACCGGGCCTACGCCAAGCATGGAACCTCGGTCGAGACCGGGCTGCTGGTGATCGACCGCGCCGAAGGGAGCGTCCCCTCCCCCTGCCCGGTTCAGGCGTGCGAGACCCTGGCCGACGCCGCCCGTCTGGCGGCGGGCGTCGCTGCTCGCCCCACGGCTCAGCCTCGCCAGTTCCGAGCCGTCTCCAACGTCGCCTTCCTGACCCCGCGGGCCCGGGCGCTGGCGACACCCTCGTCACGGCTGGGGTTCCTGTCGACCACGGCGCCGGTCGCCTATGCGGTGAAGGACTGGTCCGGCGAAGGCCACGATGTCGGCCTCTATCAGGCCTACGCGCTCGGGCGGGTCGATCTGGCGCAGGCGCGGCCGCACCCCTCCCCGCTCGTGGAATCCGGACCGATGGCCTCGGTCGCTCCGCCCGCCCCGAGCTATCGCCCGGTGTTGCCGGCCGGGATCGTTGAGCAGGGCCTAGTCTCCGACGCCCAGATGGAGACCATCATCTATGCCGGCGAGGCTCATGCGAGCAGCCTGCCGGGCGCCTGGGTGCTGGGCGAGGCGGCGCACCTGGTCCACCTGGTGGCGGAGGGGACGCAGGGCGCGGTGCAGTTTCGGCGCGGCTTCTTCCTCGGGGACGGCACCGGTTGCGGCAAGGGCCGTCAGATTACCGGGGTCATCGCCGACAACATGGCCCAGGGCCGGGTACGGGCGGTGTGGTTCTCGCGGAACGACGCCCTGCTTGAGGACGCCCGGCGCGATTGGAACGCCATCGGCGGCGCGGGCTCCGACATCACCCCGCAGAGCGCCTGGAAGCAGGCCGACGCCATCCGCTTGGATCGCGGCATCCTCTTCACGACCTACGCGACCTTGCGTCAGCCGGCCCGGGGAGATCGCCCGTCCCGGCTCGATCAGATCGTCAGCTGGCTGGGCGCTGACTTTGACGGTGTGATCGTCTTCGACGAGGCGCACGCGATGGCCAACGCCGCCGGCGGCGGCAAGGGCTCGCGCGGGCCGAAGAAGGCCTCGCAGCAGGGCATGGCCGGCCTGGCGTTGCAGAACCGTCTACCCGGCGCCCGGATCCTCTACGTTTCGGCGACCGGCGCGACGACGCCGGAGAACCTCGCCTATGCCGCGCGGCTCGGGCTCTGGGGCGGGCCGGAGGCGCCGTTCAACACCCGCGACGCCTTTATGGAATCCGTCGATAAGGGCGGCGTGGCGGTGATGGAGCTGATCGCGCGCGAACTGAAGGCGCTCGGGCTCTACATCGCCCGCTCCCTGTCCTTCGACGGCGTCGAGTACGAGGCGCTGCGCCACCCCCTCGCCGCTCAGGACATCGAGATCTGGAACGCCTGGGCCGATGCCTACCAGCTGATCCATCAGAATCTGCGGGCGGCCCTGGAGGCGGTTGGCCTCACCGAGGACGGCAAGGCGACCAATGGCCAGGCGGCTTCAGCGGTGCTCTCGGCCTTCGAGGGCGCGAAGCTGAGGTTCTTCGGGCACCTCCTCGCGGGCCTCAAGGCGCCGACCCTGATTGCGGCGATCGGGACCGATCTGGCGCAGGGCCGCTCTTCCGTGGTGCAGATCGTCTCGACCAACGAGGCGGTGATGGAACGCCGGCTGGCCGAGATTCCGCCGGAGGAGTGGAACAACCTGACCATCGACATGACGCCGAAGGACCAGGTTCTCGACTATCTGATGGGCGCCTTCCCGGTCACCGCCATGCAGGCGATCGAGGACGAGGAAGGCAATGTCACCATGATCCCGGTCATGGTCGACGGCGTGCCGGTCGCCAGCCAGGAGGCGCTGCGGCTCCGCGAAGAACTCGTCACCCACCTCGCCTGCCTTCCGGCCGTTTGCGGGGTGCTGGACGCGGTCCTCGACACGCTGGGCACCGATGCCGTGGCAGAGATCACCGGCCGGGCTCGCCGGGTCGTGCTGCGCGGCGGCCGGCGCGTCGTCGAGCGTCGCGGCGCCTCGGCGGCCAAGGCCGAGACCGACGCCTTCATGTCCGGCAAGAAGCGGGTGCTGGTGTTCTCCGACGCTGGCGGCACCGGGCGCAGCTATCACGCCGACCTGGGTGCGGCGAACCAGCAGCGGCGGGCCCACTACCTGGTCGAACCCGGCTGGCGCGCGGACGGCGCCATCCAGGGCCTTGGTCGCTCGCACCGGACCAACCAGGCCCATGCGCCGCTGTTCCGGCCGGTGACGACCGACATCCACGGGGAGAAGCGGTTCCTCAGCACCATCGCGCGGCGGCTCGACAGTCTGGGCGCCCTGACCCGCGGTGAGCGCCGATCGGCGGGCAACGGGCTGTTTCGGCCAGAGGACAACCTGGAAAGCCCGTGGGCGCATCGCGCTCTGCAGGCCTTCTTCGTGGCCCTGCACTTCGGGTCGGTCGAGGCCATGAGCCGCGAGACGTTCGAGACCAGGACCGGGCTGAAGCTGCTGGATACCGACGGCAATCTCAAGAAGTCCGACGACATGCCGGCGATGAACACCTTCCTCAATCGCCTGTTGGCGTTGCGGATCGAGGATCAGAACGGTCTCTTCACCGCCTTCGACGAGATCCTGGCCAGCATCCTCGAACGGGCTTCGGCCTCCGGCGCCCTCGACCGGGGGATGGAGGATATCGTTGCCGACGACCTGGCCATCAAGTCGGAGGAGGTGATCCGCACCGACACCCTGACCGGCGCGCAGACCAAGATCATGACCTTTGAGGTCCGCACGCGGCGGGTGCTGACCGGCTCCGGCGAGGCGCTGCACGGGTTGAACCCCGAGGCTCTGGAGTATGTGGTCAACGCCCGCTCGGGGCGGGCCGGCCTGGTGGTGAAGGGCCTGACCACGACGGACGACGACGACCGCCTGGTGCCGGCGGTGCGGATCATCCGGCCGGAGAAGCGCGGCGTCTCCCCCCTCAAGGTCTATGAGGAATCGGCCTGGGAGATCGTGCCGGAACCGATCTGGCGGGCCGCCTGGGACGCCGAGATCGCTGCGGCCGATCCATGGATCACGCGCGAGTTGGTCCTGGTGACCGGTCTTCTCCTGCCGGTCTGGGAGAGCCTACCCGCCAAGCAGGCCTCGGTGCGGCGCCTCAAGGCGCCGGACGGTCGACGCTGGCTGGGCCGGGTGCTCGACGCCAGCCAGGTCCCGGGCCTGAAGATTGCGCTGGGCCTGAGCGATGTGGCCAGCGTGGTCGGCGAGGGCTCGAACGCCGCCCATCTCGTCCTGACTGAAAACACCTCGATCATGCTGACCGGGGGCTTTTGGCTGAGACGCGCCAAGGTGATGGATCGTCATCGGATCGAGGTGGTGGGGGCCGCCGCATACCGCTCGGCCTTCACGCTGCTCGGCTGTTTCGTCGAGATCATCAACTACACCCCCCGCATCTTCGTGCCGGTGGAGAAGCCGCAGGTGTTGTCGGCGCTGCTGGCGAAGTGGCCGCCGCAGACGCTGCTCCCGGCCGCCGCCTGAGTGACTTTGAGGGCCGTGGGCTTTGGCGCTCACGGCCTTCCAGCGTCGGCCTTCCAGCGCCTTGGCCAACCGGCTGCGCCGGGAAAGGACAAAGGCAGGGACCGAGGGGGGTGAGCGATCCGGGAAGAGGTCCGGCGCCGACGACCCAAGGCTCCCATGTCCAAGCTCTCCCCCCATCTTCAGGCGCCCGATCTCTTCGGCGACCTTCCAGGCGTGGGCGAGGTGGCCGCGCGCTACGCCGGCCCCTCGCGCGCCGTCACCTCGACCGCATCGCTTCGGGCAAGGGCCGAAGCCGGCGGTCTTGCTGCTCTCAACGACGCAGAGGCGCTCGAACTCCTGCTCTCGCGGTCCATGCCTTGTGGCGCTCCGGCCAACGCCGCGGCGCTGCTGGGTCGTTTCGGCTGTCTGCGAAGGGTTCTGGCGGCTGACTTCGCCGCTCTGTGCATGATCGTCGACGCCGGCGTCGCCCTCGACCTTCAGCTGATCTACGACGCCGCGCGCCGCCTCGCCGCTTCCGAACTGCCAGGACGCTCGGTCATGTGCTCATGGTCAGCCCTTATCGGCTACCTGAAGCTGACGATGGCCCACTGCGAGCGCGAGGCGTTCCGGGTGCTCTTTCTCGACAAGAAGAACCAGTTGATCGCTGACGAGATCATGAACCACGGCACCGTCGATCATGCCCCGGTCTATCCCCGGGAGGTCATGCGCCGGGCGTTGGAACTGTCGGCCTCGGCCGTGATCCTGGTGCACAATCATCCGTCCGGCGATCAGACACCGTCGGCCGCCGACATCGAGATGACGCGGAAGGTCGTCGATGGCGGGAGGACCCTGGGTGTCGCCGTGCATGACCATGTGGTTGTCGGGCGGGCTGACGTCGCCAGCTTCAAGGCGTTGGGACTGATGTAGCTATCCTGCCGGAGCTGAGCCCGCCGCATCGGGCCGGCCGGCTGCGCTGGGAAAGGACAAAGGCAGGGACCGAAGGGGTTGAGCGATCCGGGAAAAGGCCCGGCGCAAAAACCCCTGAGGATCCCATGACCAATCCCCTTGAGCCGATGATGGCCGATCTCATCGCGCGCATCGAACGCGGCGTGCCGCCCTGGAGGCAGGCGTGGGTCGCCTGCGCCGATCCCAGCCTGCCGCTGCGCTCCGACGGCCTGCCCTTCACCGGCAGCAATTCCTGGCTGCTGTCGTTCGCGGGCGCCATGGGCGGCTATGCCTCGCCCTACTGGTTCACCTTCCGTCAGGCGCTTGGCATCGGCGCGCCGGTCAAGAAGGGAGCCAAGAGCTCACCGGCGATCCTCTACAAGACCCGCGTTCTGGACGGCGGCGACGCCGCTTCGCCTGCGGCCTCCGAGGACGATCCGAGGGTGCTGCGCTACCTGAAGGCCTACGCGGTTTTTAACGCCGAGCAGCTGACAGATTGCCCGGAGCCCTACCTTCGGGCTCCAAAGATCGATCCCGGCGTTCGGGCCGCTGCGCGCAGCGCGTTGCTGGACGCGATCCCCGCCAAGATCGAACTCGGTGGCGGTGTGGCCTGTTATAATCGCGCCCGCGACGTCATCTGCCTGCCGGCGCCCGAGGCGTTCGACACGGTCGATGACTATCAGGCGACCTTCGCCCATGAGGCCGTCCATTGGAGTGGAGCGCCGCACCGGTTGAACCGGGAGTTCGGGGCAAGGTTCGGCGACGAGGCCTACGCTTTCGAGGAGCTGGTGGCCGAGATCGGGGCGGCGGCGTTGGGCTTGCGGATCGGCCTGCGCCCTCAGCTTTTGGATGGCCATGCAGCCTATCTGGCCCATTGGGCGGCGATCTTGAAGGAGCGGCCGGCGTCGTTGCTGGAGGCTTCAGGTCATGCGCAGCGGGCGGTCGACCACTTGGAAGCCTTCAGCCGCGTGGATGTGGCCGCCACATCCCTGGCGGCGTGAGGTCGGTCAGCCGTGGAAACCGTTCCCTAACCCGTGGGTTGCTAACTGTCAGAAGTAGCCCTATTTATTCTGACAGTCAGGTGACCCATGCAACGATTGACGGAAGAGATTCTCGAACACAGCCGCACCGTGCCGGAGGGCGCGTTGCTGACCGCCAAGGGGTTGTTGCACCTGGGCCAGCGCGCGGCTGTCGACCAGGCTCTGTCGCGGCTCGCGCGGCGGGGTAAACTGCTGCGCGCCGGCCGTGGCCTCTATGTCCGGCCCGTCGAGGGCCGCTTTGGGGCTCGCGCGCCCACCACGGAAAAGGTCGTGGCGGGCTTGGCCGAGCTGCGCGGCGAAACTGTCGCCTCCCACGGCGCAGCGGCGGCCAACGCCTTGGGCCTGACCTCGCAAGTGCCCGTGCGCAGCGTCTATCTGACCTCGGGCCCGAGCCGGACGCTGCGGCTGGGCCGCCAATCGGTCGAAATGCGGCACGCGCCGGCCTGGCAACTTGTGCTGGCCGGGCGGCCCGCGGGCGAGATCCTGCGCGCCCTGGCGTGGCTTGGCCCCTCGAAGGCCGAGGGTGCGCTGCTTTCCCTGCGGCGCACGCTCCCCGCCTCGGATCTTCAGGCGCTGGCCAAGGCCGCGCCTCTGCTTCCGACCTGGCTCGCGCAGCAGGTGAGCCAGTCGTTCGCCCATGTCTGAGGCCTTCCTCGCACTTTCGGCCGACGAGCGGCGTGAAGCCTTGGCGGTCGCCGCGTCCGCGTCTGGGCGGCCGGCGCACCTGCTAGAGAAGGATATCTGGGTCGTCTGGGCGCTCGACGCCCTGTTCTCTTCGCCGCTTGGCGAGCATCTGGTCTTCAAAGGTGGGACATCGCTCTCGAAGGCCTACGGCGTGATCCGGCGGTTCTCCGAAGACGTCGATCTTACCTATGACATCCGCGCGCTCGCACCGGACCTGGTGGGAGAGACCGGCGACGCCCTGCCGGCGTCACGCGGCGAAGAGCGGCGCTGGACCAAGGCAGTCGGCCAGCGGCTCCCGCAATGGGTTGAAGGTCACGTCCTGCCAACCCTTCAGGCCAGACTTGCGGTCGATGGGGGGCCGGCGCGGCTTCGGCTCGAAGGCGAGAAGGTCTTTGTCGAATACGAACCTCTGGCCACCGGCTCCGGCTACGTGGCACCGGCGGTCATGCTGGAGTTTGGCGCCCGGTCCACGGGTGAACCCAGCGCGCTGCACGACGTCGTCTGCGACGCCGCCGGACTTGTCGAAGGCGTGGTCTTTCCGACCGCGCGGCCAATGGTGATGCGGGCTGAGCGCACTTTCTGGGAGAAGGCGACGGCCATCCACGTCTTCTGCGCCCAAGGCCGGCTGCGGGGTGACCGTTTCGCCCGCCATTGGCATGACCTGGCGCGGCTCGATGATGCGGGTTTTGCCGAAGCTGCCATCGCCGACCAGGTGCTGGCCCAGGCGGTCGCCGATCACAAGGCCATGTTCTTCGTCGAAAAGGACGCGGGCAAGGCGGTCATCAACTATCAGGCGGCCGTGCATGGCGCGATCCATCTGGTGCCGGACGGCGAAGCTCGCGCCGTCCTCGGGGCAGACTATGAGGCCATGGTCGCTGACGGCCTGCTGTTCGATGACGCCGAACCCTTCGATCAGCTGATGGCCCATTGCCTGGAGCTTGAGGGCCGCATCAATGCGGCTATGCACCCCGCCCCATAGGGGCCGGTGATGGCGGCGCGTCAGCGCCTGGACGTTCGGGGTCTTTCGACGCGGGCCATTTCTGGCCCTTCGTGGACACCTTGGCCTGCCCGACGTGCGCGAAATCCACACGAGACACAGTTGCGTGGCGGTCTGCAGCCCTTTGGCTCTTGAGACCTCGCCACCGTCCGAGGCCCCCCACAAGGGACGCTGCGCTCAAAGCCCTTGTGGGGGGCCTCGGGCCGTCGGCGCGAGACGGTCGTCGAGCCGACAGGCTCCACACCCCACTCCGAAAGGATGTCTCGCAATGCAGTTTTCTCCACACGCTCCCCTGACCGGCCAGATGACCCACTTCGAGGCCCAGGCCCTGACCCTCGACGACCCCCGCCCCCATCCTCACGAAGAGGCGCTTATCCAACTCGGCCACGCCCTGATGAACGAGGTGCTCGATGTCTTCATCGACACGGCCCTGGAGGATTTCCAGGCAATCGCTTCGGAGAGCCTGATCGGGGCCTTCCATTCGGCGGCGCAACGAATCGAACGCGAAGCCGACCGCGCCAGGGATGACCTCAACCGACTGACCCGGGACTTCGACGGCTCGGAGATCGCCGATACCGAACTCCAGACTGCCACCCGCAAGGCCCGCGCCGCCGATGTCGCCACCATGGCCCTCGAATTCGTCCGAGACGCCGCGGCGGCCAGTTATACGACGGCGACCGGTGAGGTCTGGAGCCCCTGGAAGGGCAACGTCAGAGCTTCGAGGACAACCGCCGCACAGATCGAGGCCCGGGATGTCATCCGCTCAGCCAAGGCTCGAAAGCACTCCGCCGCCGACCCCGGGGCGACCATCATCGCATTCCGTGGATCGCCGCTCGCAGACACCGCAGAGGACGCGGGCCGCATCTTCGATGCTCTCAATTGGGCTCGCGAGCAGTGGCCGGAGATGGCTCTGGCCACGACCGGCGCCAAGGGCGCCGAGAAGCTGGCGATCAAGTGGGCGAAGTCCAAGAACGTGACCCTGGTCCTGGCCAAGGCCGATTTTGACCGTCACGGACGGGCCGCCCCGTTCCGGGCCAACGATGAGATGCTCGAACTAGATCCGGTTTGCGTCCTGACTCTGGCCAATACTCTGAACGCCGAGCGCGGTGCGGGTCTGCAACCCTTTGGACCGGCTCTCAATCTCGGACAGAAGGCCGGCGACAAGGGCGTGCGCCATGTCGTCATCCGAGCGCGGGCCTAGGCGCCCGGCTGCGGCGGCCTTCGGGCCGCCGCAGATCGTTTGCGCGGGGCTCTTTCAGTTCGCCCTGGTGGCCTTCATTCCCAACAAATCTCGGCCGCGAGATATTCCCGGATCACAAGCCTTACGCGGAAACCATCATCCTGGAGAACGCGGTAGCGGTAGCGCTCCTCCTGAACGAGTAGCCAGCCCTCCTCAAAGGCATCATCATCTACAACCAGGAGACGGCTCATCGCTCGACTACCGACCTCGGGCCAAATCCCCAGCTCGGGCCCCTCATGCTCGAAGGCCCTGCGCTGGTCCGGCGCCATTGTCACGAGAGGCGTGAAGCCGACGCTGGTTGGGTCATCCAGTCTCGGCTCGTTCATCTCAAACGCGGCGTGTCCCCGCGCCAGTTTCACCACCACATTTCGGATGCGCGCAGTCTCGACACTCCACGAGACCGCCGCGCCGTCCGACTGCCGGGCCTGGGCTAACCTCTGCTGAAGGAGAGGCTGGTCGCGGAGTTTGCGAGCAATGCTCAGGCGGCCGATCCGATCAGGGTTTGCATCTCCGGCCAGCACGCATTCCAGCAAACAAGCGACATACTCCTCGTCGCTTGAGAACCCCTCATTGCACTTGGCGCAGGCCGGACTGACGGGAAGATTTTCGGGGAAGGGTTTGTCCAAAAATACCTTCGACGGCATGTGGTCGTCCGTCTCGTAGGGCCCTCCGCAATGGACGCAGAAGCCCTTGTTTCGATCATCGCCGTAATCAGGCACCTGACGCATGGGTGTCTCCTGCTCAACCGCCCTCGGTTTTACGGCTCGATCCGCCGAATCGTCACTTCAACTGCGACCATGGCAAACCTGCAAGCGGGTGGCCAAGGCGCTGAAGGCGTCAGGGGTCTGGCTGTGGTGATCCGCATGTCGGCGCCAGGACCAAGCCGTCGGTCGTCTCCCGGGTTGGGCGCTGCGGGGCGAGCTCGTCCGCGATCAATCTCACGAACCTAGGACGGGACGGTCTGGGTCAAAGGCGACCTCGCTTGCGCGAGGCGAACCCCGCGGACCCTCCGACCTTCGCTGCGCTGCAGGCCGGTTTCCAAGGGGTTCGTCCTTTGGCCCCTGCCTTTCACCCGCCCTGGGCGGTCGCGAGATCGCGGGAACGAGCCCGCAGATCCAGCAGCGCAAGAGGGAGACGAAAGATGGTCAGCATGGGGATGGCTCAAGCGGTTTATCAACACGCCCACGACTTCTACGACACCGGCAGCTGGTATGTGGTCGCCGAATGCTGGGACCTTCTGGCCATCGCCGAGGAACTGGACCGCCAGGAGGAGATCACCGCGATCCCCTTCGAGCTCGACACCGCCGCCATCGCCCACTTCCACCAGATGATCCACGCGCGGACGGGCGGCACGCGGCACTGACCTAACTCGGCGCCCGCTTCGGCGGGAGCCGTTCCCCCTGCCCTTCCCCAACTTGGATGAAGCCGGCGGAACAGGGGTCGAACGAAATCCAAGTCCTTGTGTCAGGCAGGCCGGCGGCTACTCAGCCTTGGGGTTGGTGATTCGTTCTGATGTCGCGCCTTGGAGGCCTCGAACGGGTGCTTGATTGGGCGAGATTGAAGCCAACGGCCCGCCCGCGAGCTGGGCTGAGCCGAGCATATCTCCGCGACGCCGGTCCTGGCCTGGAAAGCCCGCGATGTGCGTATGCACCGTGGTGGCAGGCCCTGGATCTGGCGACCTCCCCCTGCCTTACGGTTCTCCTGTCAGCCATCTCCCCGGCTGGACGAATGCAGCGATCCCTTCTCCCCCTGGGGCGGGTCTGCCCCCGCACCGGGTTCCAGGGCGGCCAGGTGGGCCGAGTTAGGCCCCCTCCCCTCGCCCTTCCTGCGGTCGTCAATCAGAGGCGTCGGCGAGCGGCGACGCTTGCCTTGTGTTGAACGGTCCGCGTCGCTCTGTGCCCTCGCGGTCCTTGTTCTGATCATCTCCAAGCCGTTGTGACGCCCGGCGGGCTGCGGTCCGCGCGATCAATCACTTCAACCTAGGTCGGGGCGGTCCAGGTCAAAGCCGACCCCGCTGCGCGTGGCGGACCGGCTGGATCCTCCGGCCTTCCTCCGCTGCGCTCCGTGCAGGCCGGTTTCCAACCGGACCGGGCTTTGGCCTGTCCCTTATCCCCGCCCTTGCAGGTCGCGTGATCGCGGCAGGGACCGCGAGCCGCCGGGATTTCCCTGGCGGCAGATGGAGTAAGACGATGCTGAACAAGGTCCAATTGATCGGTTTCACCGGAGCCGAAGCGGAAATTCGCACCACGTCAGGCGGCAAGAAGGTCGCCACCCTGCGGGTCGCCACCAACCGCTACACGAAGGCGGGCGGCGAGCGGAAGGACTACACGACCTGGCACCAGGTCGAGATCTGGAACCAGGGCATGGTGGGCTGGCTCGGGTCCAAGGGGTTGCCGACGGGCTCGAAGGTGTTCGTCGAGGGGGAGATCCGGCACGACCGCTACACCGACAAGGACGGTGTGGAGCGGTTCTTCTCCAAGGTCGTGGTGGCCACGCCGCAGCATGAACTGCGGTCGCTGGACCGGCCCGACCAGAACCCCGCTGAAAGCGAGTAGAGCCAAGGCCCCGCCCAGGTAACCGGGCGGGGCTCTCCGCTTTTCTTGAGACTTAAATTTCGAAACACGCCCGCTGCGGACACGCAGCGGGATTCTTAGATTCTTAGATTCAGATTCAGAGGGCCATATCCTGCTTCAAAACAGATAGTTGCACGGATCATCCTGTCCGCACGGGGGCGTTTTCCTGACCGCGCGGGGGGGCTGACCTGACCGATTGGGGGCCTTGTCCTGACCGGTCGGGGGGAGCCTGACCGATTGGGGGCGGGCCACGAGCTGAACCTATCCTGTCTTGCGAAATGATTTGAGGTCAGGAATGATGGACTGATCGACTCCGAGGATTCGCCCTGCAACACGACGCCGACATTGCCGACGCTGAAACCGCCGAGGGTTTGGCGCCCGGCCGCGCTATGCGAGTGGCGCACGCCCTAAAGGCGCGCGACGGCGAGGACTTCGCCAAGCCGGGCAATTTGGTCGAGGTCAGGTTCGTCAGAGGCCAGTCTCTGAGCCTGACCGCCGCTCGCCTCTTGGCCCTGATGATCCTGACCGCCGGTGGCGACGGCTGGCAGCCCATGGCCCACAAAATGCGCAAGTCGGAGATTCGCCGCGGCCACAAGGGCAACGAGCGCATCTCCGACATGCTCGAGGAATTGCACCGAACGCTGTTTGCGATCGACGACCTGTCCTGGCGGGGTCGCAAAGCCACCAAACGCTTCGCCTTGATCCAGTCCTCGCGCGAGGAAGCCGAGGAAGAGGGCGGTGAGAGCGGCTGGATTGAATGGGAGTTCACTCCCGACGCGCGGCGGCTGATCCGGGAGTCCGAAACCTATGCGGTGCTTAATCGGCAAGCCATTCTGGGCTTTCGTTCGAGCTACGCCTTGCGGCTCTACGAGATGGGCGCCCTGCGACTCCACCGTCGGCAATCCACCTGGCGCGCCGATATGACCGCGGTCCGCGCAGCGTTCGGTATCGCGCCCGAACTCTACAAGGATTTCGCCCAGCTGCGGCGCAAGGTCCTGGACAAGGCCAAGGCCGAGATCGATCACTTGGCCCACTTCACCGTGGAATGGCGAGAGATCCGCCGTGGCCGGGCGATCGTGGAGATCGAATTCTACTTCCATCCCAAAGCCGCGCCCGAGCAGTTGCTCACCGTGGCCGAGATCGAACGGCACGCCGCAGGCCGCGAGGCGCGGCGGGACGGCGCCGTCGAAGAGATTTTGGCGGAGACCCCTGCCCTCCCCGCCTCGCTTCGACCAGTCCCGCGCCATGCGGCGCCTCGGCCGGCTCAAGCTGGGCGGTCGGACGGGAGTGTCGGATTTCCCAGCGGGAGCTTGCAGTTTGGGCCGGGGCCGTTTGGTGAGATCTCCAGGGCGCATGGTGGCGGCTGGGACCGGGACCTGATCGCGGCTGCCTATCGAGAACAGATGGGCGCGCGCCTTGACGGCCTTACCGGGCAGAAGCTTGTGAAGTCCTGGACGGGTTTCTGCCAGGCCTTCGCAGCGCGCCGCGGCCGGCCGTAGAGACCACAATTGCACCCGTGCAATTCTGCGGGAAACGCGCCCTTCGCGCTACGACGGGCCAGACCTCGGCTCGGTCGGCGGTCGTCGTCCAGCAGAGCCCCGTGGCCGAATTGCACGGGTGCAATTTTCCTTCACGCTGCCAGGCACGGAGGGGCCTGGGCGGGGAGCTTCCCCCGTGCGGTCAGGATAGCGCCGCCACCGCTCACGCAAGGAACGTCTTCGGGCTCCACAGACACTTCGCGTCCATGTGGGGTGGGCTGGTTACTGGCGCGAGCAATTGCACCGGTGCAATTTGACAGTCGACAGAGCCCAGTACCCGCCAGGACGCCCCCAAACGGTCAGGATAGGTCTGGCCTAAAATCTGGAATCGGGATTGAACGGGCTCTCGTAGAGTTAACACGCCCTTAACAATGCGCTTATAGCGTCCAGGCGGTCCCGCTTTCGCTTTTCAGACGGTTGGGGCCAGTTTTTCGAAACCTGCCGGGAGGCTGTGAGGTCCCATGTCGAACGTCGTTGAAGCATCCGCCCCCTCCCTCGCCGGACCGGTCTCGCAGCTGGCACGCCGGGCCTCGGCCGTAGTTGAGAACCTGCGGGACGCCGCGCGGGCGGCGCGGTCAGGCGAGCGCCGCGAACCGCTCTTTTCGATCAGCGAGGCGGCCGAGCTGGTCGGCCGAACGCCGGCGGCGATTCGCGATGCAGAGAAGGATGGCCGGCTTCCCGAGCCGCCGCGCACCGAAACCAATCGCCGGGTGGGCTATACGCTGGCGCAGGTGAACGACATGCGCGGCGTATTCGGCACGCGGCCGTGGCGCAAGCCTGAGGATCCCTGCGCGGTCATCGCCGTCCAGAACTTCAAGGGCGGGGTTGGCAAGTCCACGCTGTCGGTACACCTCGCGCAGTACATGGCCATCCGGGGCTACAGGGTAGCGCTGATCGACTGCGACAGTCAGGCCTCCAGCACTACCCTGTTCGGTTACGTGCCTGACCTCGACCTGACCGAGGACCAGACGCTCTATCCGTTCCTGCGCGAAGACGACAAGCGGTCCCTCGACTACGCACTGCTCGACACCCACTTCGATGGGTTGAAGCTGATCCCCGCCAACCTGCACCTGTTCCAATCCGAGTACGAACTCGCCGCGCGGATGGCGCGCGGGGGCGGGCGGTTGCTCGACCGGCTGGCCCAGGGCATCGCCTCGATCGCCGACCAGTTCGATGTGATCATCCTGGATCCGCCGCCGGCCCTGGGCGCCATTTCGCTGTCCGTGCTGCGGGCGGCGAACGCTCTGGTGATCCCGGTCCCGCCGACGGTGATGGACTTCTCCTCGACGGCCGCGTTTCTCACCATGCTCGACGAGACACTCAATCAGCTGGCGTCGCGCGATCTCGCTCCCGACCTGAATTTCGTTCGGATCGTCGCCTCCAAGGTCGACGAGAACAAGTCGATGCAGAAGGAGCTGCTCGCGCTGATGCGCCAGGTCTTCGGCCTGGCCATGATCCGGACGCCCATGAAGGACTCGGCCGAGATCGACAACGTCACGGCGCGTCTCATGACCGTCTATGAGATGAACAGCCCGATGACCAGCAAGTCGGTGCGGGACCGGTGCCTTACCTACCTCAATGGGGTCAACGAGGAGATCCTCCTCGACGTGCGCCAGACCTGGCCGAGCCATGTGGAACGCCTTCGCAAGGAGGGCCACGCATGACCTGCGGATATGGAAATTGCACCGGTGCAATTCGAGATGAAAGGGTGCGCTCATGAGCTCCAAGAACCGTTCCTTCACTGCCGGATTGATGGGCTCGCTCGACGCCGCCGCGCCCCAGCCGGAGGCCCCGACCCGAATGCCAGTCGGCATCCTGGCGAGCCGGGAAAACCGAATGGCCGAGCTGGCTTCCGGCGCGGTCGTGGGACGAGCGATCGAGCAAGTCGATCCGGCCCGCTGCCGGCTCTGGAGCGAGCACAATCGCGACTACGCCGCGCTGGATGAGACCCGTTGCGCGGACCTGATCGAGAGCTTCAAGGCCCAGGGCCGCCAGGAGGTCCCAGCGATCGTGCGCCGGGTCCGCGGCGTGCCGGACATCGAGTTCGAGGTGATCTGCGGCGCGCGCCGGCATTGGACCGTGACCTGGCTGCGCGCCCACAACTACACCGATTTCCGCTTTCTGGTGGAGGTTCGCGACCTCAACGACGAAGGGGCGTTCCGGATCTCCGACCTGGAGAACCGGGCCCGCGAAGACCTCAGCGACATTGAGCGTGCGCGCGACTATCTGAAAGCCCTCGGTCGCCACTACGGCGGCCGCCAGAAGGACATGGCTGGGCGCCTCAACGTGTCGGAGGCTTGGCTCAGTCGCTACCTCGACCTGGCTCGGTTGCCCGGCGACCTCGTGGCCGCGTTCGCTGATCCGCACGAGCTGAAGATCAAGCACGTCACGCAGCTGAAGCCGCTGCTCAAGCCCGACGATCGCGCGCGCCGGGTGCTGGCCGAAGCGGGCGTCATCGCCAACCAAAAAGGGGAGGGGACTCCCCTGAAGCCGCAGGACGTCATTCGCCGCCTCGCGGCGGCGGCCGACGCCCCCAAGAAGTCAGGATCCCCCAAGAAGTCAGGCAAGGCCCCGGCCGAGGTTGTCTCGTCGCCAAGTGGCCGGCCGCTTTTCCGGGTCGAGGCCAAGGGCAAGAAGGAGGTAAATGTCACCCTTCTGCTCCAAGCTGGCGGGAGCCGGGCCGACGTCGAGCGCGCTTTCGGGGGCCTCTTGGCCCGGTTCTGGCTGCAGGACGGCGCTGAGACCGTCTAGTTCTCCCTAGCGGAAGAAGGTTACAGGTTATATATATCTTTCTTCATGCGTGACGAACTAGAAGCCTCAAATGCCACGGCAGCGCTCCGCACCTTTCTTCAGCGACGCCCCGGTCTTTGACCGCGCCGAATACGCGCGCGCGATCGGCCGCGCGCCGGCCGACAAGGTGGTGAGCAGCATGCTGGCCCAACACCTGAAGGCAGGCAACATCCGCCGCGTCGCACGCGGCGTGTTCGCCTCTGTCCCCAAGCATGCCAACGCCGAAACCTGGTCGGTCGACCGTTTCCTCGCCGGCTCGCGGCTGCGGCCCGGCGGCGTGATCGCCTACCACTCCGCGCTTGAACTCCAGGGCTATGCCTATTCGGAGAGCTTCGATCTTCAGGTGGTGGCGACGGGGCAGCCCGGCGTGCTGGCCGCCAACGGGTTCACCTGCCGGTTCATCAAGGCGCCGGCGCCCTACGGCGACGCCGACCTCACGACAGTCGACCGCCTCGGCCAACCGGTTCGGGCAACCACCCTCGAATGCACCATCGCGGACCTCTTTGATCGCCCGGATCTCGCTGGCGGGACCGACGAACTGATCAGCTCGCTCGACCTAGTCGGCCGGCTCGATCCAGATCGGTTGATCGACCGCCTCGCAGCGCTGGGGAACGCCACGGCGGCCGGCGCGGCCGGCTGGTGGCTGGAACGCCGCCAAGAGCTGGGGGCTCCTGCGGGCGCCCTGGATCGCCTGGAGGCCCTGGCGCCGAAGCAGAACCGCTACGCCCTAGGCGCCGCTCCTGGCGCCGGCCGCCTTGCGTCCAGGTGGCGGGTGATCCTTCCCGAGGCGGTCATCGACGCCAGGTTTGAAGGCTTGGCGTGAGCGCGCCGTCCGCCCAGACCCTCCAGCGCCTGGCTAACGAGACCGGCCTGCAGGCCGGGACGTTGGAGAAGGTCTTGCGGCTTCTCGACGTGCTGCAGGAGATCGCCCGAGACCCCATCCTTGCGAACCGTATGGTCCTCAAGGGCGGCACGGCGCTGAACGTCTTCCACCTGGCGCTGGACCGGCTGTCGGTCGATATCGACCTCAACAATGTCGGAGCGTTGGACCGCGCCGACATGGAAGCCGATCGGCCCGAGGTCGACGCTGCCCTGAACCGACTTTTGACCGCCCAGGGCTACACCATCCGGCGTCAGCCCGACGACCATGCCGGGGGCAAATGGATCGGCAGGTTTGCCTCGGCCATGGGCGGCGGCGGCTCGCTCGAGGTGGACATCAACTACATGTCCCGCCAGCCGCTCGTCGGCGCAGTCAAGATGGACTCCGTCGATCTAGGCGGCGTCCGCGCCTCCGGCGTTGCGGTTCTGGACCTGCACGAAGTCGTGGCCGGCAAACTCGTCGCCCTGATCGACCGCAACGCCGCGCGAGATCTCTTCGACGCACGCCGGATCCTCGACATCGACGGGTTGGACTGGGCGAAGATCAAAGCGGCGGTGCTCGCCTACGGCACCGCCGGGCGGCGCGACTGGCGGCTGGCGTCCGTGGAGGCCATCGGCGGCGATCCGCGCGAACTACGCCAGAAGCTCGCCATCTGTCTGCCCCAGAACCGCTTCGTCGCCGCGGGTGGTCCAGAGGCCTGGATCGCTCAAACCGTCGCTGAGTGTCGGGCGCGGCTCGCGCCGCTCTTTGAGCTCAACGCGGCGGAGACGGCGTTCCTCGACGGGATTCTCGATCGCGGCGAGATCGACCGCGGCGGGCTCGACGTCGCCCCGGAAGTCCAGGTCCGCATTGCGGCCATGCCGATGCTGGCCTGGAAGTGTCAGAACGTGCGGGCTCATCGCGGCAAGCCCGGCTAGCTCGGCCCGTAGCTCTTGCACTCCGGCCGACCTGCGCCGGCTTGCAAACGCCGCCTGCATTTTCGCCGACCTTACCAATTGGCAACTTCTGCAAATCGTCGGGGTATCAGTGGCCGGCCGGTGCGCCCGAGAGAGCGTCCGAAGCCCACAAACACCGGGCATGAGCCACATCTTGGCCTGAAGCGCTGACGAGCCTGTGGCTCGGTTGCGAGCGCGACGGCAAGGCCAAGTCAGCATGAGAAAATCGTCCGTCCGCCCGGCGAGGGGGCTGACCCCCGCCTTGGCGGCGTGGGCAATTCTTCCTGTCGCCGCCGCGGCGGTCCTCGGCGCCAGCCTGCCGCAGCCGGCGCTCCTCTGGAACCGTAGTCCAAGCGAGCCTTTGGGGCTCTATATCCGCACCCTGGGGCATCCCGCCCGCGGCGCGATCATCGCTTTCCAGGCGCCCGCGCCGGCCTTTCCCTACGCCGACGGGCAGATGGATTACCTGCGCCGAATTCCAATCCTGAAGGCGATCGCCGCCGGGGAGGACGATCACGTCTGCACCGATGGCGGGACGCTGACGATCAACGGGGTCCGCCGCGCGCCGGTGCTCACCCATGACAGCCGGGGTGTGAGTTTGCCCCGCTGGGCCGGTTGCCGCGCGCTGGCGCGCGGCGAGTTCTTCGTGTTCTCCGATCGCATCCCGAACAGCTTCGACAGCCGCTATTTCGGGCCGGTGACGACGCGCGAGATCCTCGGCGTCTTCCGGCCGCTGAG
>Ga0209066_10001915_pt1 | contig 26547 bp, 18 predicted proteins | sample All_14_2_FD_187198 | JGI IMG/M metagenome (GOLD analysis project Ga0209066, IMG submission 187198) | Freshwater microbial communities in response to fracking from Pennsylvania, USA - Allegheny Zone_MetaG_DW_15 (SPAdes) (version 2) ...
CCGAGAAGGCCAGAGGGAAGTTGCTGGCCCCAAACACGGCCACGGGTCCCAACGGCATCTTTCGCATCCGCAGGTCGGGCCGCGGCAAGGGCGACCGGTCGGGCAAGGCCGGATCGATCCGGATGTCGGCCCAGCCACCCTCGCGAATCTCGGTCGCAAACAGTCGCAACTGGCCGCACGTCCGTCCCCTCTCGCCCGTCAGCCGCCCCAGGGGCAGTCCCGTCTCGAGCTGCGCGCGCTCCAGCAGGGTGTGGCCGATCGCCTCGATCCGATCCGCGATGGTTTCCAGCAGTGTCGCCCGCGCGATGTCGCCCAAGGCCCGCATCGGCTGGACGGCCGCCGACGCGAGTTCGCACGCTCGATCAACGTCCTGCGCCCTCGCCACGCTGAAGAAGGGTTCGACGGGTAGCCCCGTGCCGGCCGCGACGCCCTGAAACTGGTCGTCGGTTTCTACGCGTGAGAAGCCGATATGAAGGCGCTGGAGGTCGATCATGTCGGATGCCCTGATTTATTACTCAGACATATAAAGCCCAGGGGCACGATGTAAATGGCTGGATGCGCGGGCATCATCACAGAGCCTCATGTCCGACAATTCGCCCTTTACCCTCTTGCCATCACCCCAAACCGTCCGCTAACTTTTGTCTGAGTAATAAGAACCGACCCATCGTCACCCGACGAAACGAGGCCGGTCATGGGGAGGACGACATGACACTGAAGCACGCGACCCTTGTATCCGTATCGACGATTGCCCTGTTCCTCTGCGGCCACGGCGTTGCCCTGGCGCAGGACGCGACGACCCCCGACCCTGATGCCGAAGCCACCGACGTCGATGAGCTGATCGTCACCGGATTGCGGGCCAGCGTCGCCTCGGCGCTTGAGGTCAAGCGCGACAGCGATCAGATTTCCGACTCCATCGTCGCCGAAGACGTCGGCAAGCTGCCCGACAACAATGTGTCAGAGGCCCTCAGCCGCGTGACCGGCATCCAGGTCCAACGCAGCCAGGGCGAAGGCTTCCAGACCCTGGTACGCGGCCTTCCCAATGTCGTGACCACCCTGAACGGTCGAAACATCTTCACCACCGCCGGTCGCGGCATCGCCCTGGCCGATGTCCCTGCGGATCTGCTGCAGCGGGTCGATGTCTATAAGTCGGCGATCCCTGAGAATATCTCGGGCGGCATCGCGGGCGGCATCAATGTGCAACTGCGTCGTCCCTTCGACTTTGGGGGCTACACCGCAGGCTTCACCGTTCGGGGTATCTACAGCGACCAGTCCGAAGCCTATGACCCCAACGGCAGCGCCCTGATCAGCAACCGCTGGGACACCCCGATGGGCGAGGTCGGAGCCCTGTTCAGCATCTCCCACCAGGAACGTCAGTTCGCCGAGAACAATACCTTCAACGGCACCTACTTCTCGCGCCCGGACCCAAACAGCACCACCGGCGGCGTCCTGCTGCGGCCCGATGTGGCCGGCTACATCTATACGCTGGGCGAGCGCACCCGCGACTCGGCCGAACTGGCGCTGCAATGGCGGCCGACCGACAATGTCGAACTGTATCTCGACGGCTTCTTTGTCGACTTCCAGAACGACTCGGAGCTGAATTTCCTTGTCGGACTGCCGGTCTTCATCGGCATCACACCGACCAACTATACGGTTCAGCCCGGCACCAATGTGCTCCAGACCCTGAGCGCCGAGAACGCCTTCACCAAGACCAGTAACCAGGCCTATGAGGACCGATCCCAGACCTATCAGGTCGCGGTCGGCGGGCGCTGGGACGCCAGTGACCGACTGATCCTGACCGGTGACCTCGCCTACACCAAGAGCACGTTCGAGAACCGCAGCGTCATTCTGGACACGGCCTTCATCGTGCCCCGTATCGACTATGATTTCGACCAGGGCGGCACTCTGAACATCGAGGCGACCAATTTCGACGGCACGCCCTTCGATCTGACCGATCCGGCAGGCCCTTTCTTCCTGGATCAGTATTTCGAGAATCGCGGTCGCCAGGAAGGCGACGAGATCGCGGCCATGGGTGCGGCAGAATACCGGCTTGATGACGGCGGGTTCTTCACCCGGGTCAAGGGTGGCCTGCGGTATGCGATCCGCACGGGAGCGGCCGATGCCAGCGACCCCAGCGGGTCCTTTGCGCCCTTCAACGCCTTTGGCGTGCGCGACATCGCCACCATCACCGGCCGGGAGGGCATCGAGGGCGTCTCGCCGGACAATATCCTGGAGGGTGTCGCCAACCTGACCAGCCGACAGTTTTTCGTGGCCGACCGAGAGTTCCTTCTGAACAACGCCGATGTGATCCGGCCGCTGTTCGGCCGTCCCGCCGGGGCCCCTGCCTACGATCCCGCTCGATTCTTCGACGATGAGGAAAGGGCGTTGGCCGGCTATGTCCAGGGGTCGTTCGAATCCCAGGTGGGCGGTATCAGCTTCGACGGTCTGGTCGGTATCCGCATCGAGCGGACTGAGTCCGAATTGAACGGCTTCACCATCACCGACGTCGGTGGGACACGGGTCGTGACGCCGTTGTCGGTAGACAAGACTGACACGGAATATCTGCCTAGCCTGAATATCCGGTTCGAGCTGAATCCGGATCTGGATCTGCGGTTCTCGGCGGGCCGTACCGTCACCCGCCCGAATTTCGCCGACCTGAACCCCCAGGTGACCCTGACCACCCCGGCGGTCGGCGTGCCGGGCACTGGGTTCGGGGGCAACCCCCTGCTGGACAACGTCAAGTCGACGTCGATCGACGCGTCTCTGGAATGGTATTTCGACGACGCCTCCCTGGTGTCGGCGGCCATCTTCTATCGCGACATCGACGGCTTCGTGGTGACCACCTCGGCGAATGAGACGATCAACGGTCAGGTCTTTGCCGTCAGCCGTCCCCAGAGTGCGGGGGCCGGCAATCTGCAGGGGCTGGAGGTCAACTATACCCAGTTCTTTGCCTTCCTGCCCGGGGCGTGGAGCGGTCTGGGGGCCCAGGTCAATGCCACCTACATCGACGGTGAGACCGAGCTTCCCGGCGGCATCACCCGCCCCTTCGCCAATGTGTCGGAGCTGTCGTACAACGCCGTTCTGATCTATGAGATGGGGCCCTTCTCGTCTCGCCTGGCCTACAACTGGCGGGACGAGCATATCGCCAGCTTCAATCAGGTCGGCGACCAACCCAGCTCGGTCTTCGTGGCCCCTCAGGGCTTCCTCGACTTCTCGGCCAGCTACAAGCTCAACGAGCATTTCACCGTCACCTTCGATGCGGTGAACATCCTGGACGAAGAGATCGTCAACTATTTCGGCGGTCGTTCGGCCAATGATCAGGACGTCTTCCCGCGCGACGTGGCGACCTGGGAGCGGACCTTCTCGCTGGGCCTGAGAGCCCGGTTCTAAAGGAGTACTGGCCATGACCCCCTCTGGACCGACCCCGACCCTGATGCTCTCGCGTCGCAAACTGATGGGTACGGCGATCGGTCTGGGGGCGGTCTGTGCCCTGCCCGGTCTGTCCGCCGTGGCCCAGTCTGCGGGTTCGATCAACGATCGGATGACCGGAGACCTGGTCCCCGTCCATGACCCCTGCATTATCAAGCAGGGGGACACCTATCACCTGTTCTCGACCGGCCATGTCTATGACGCTCAGGGCTTACTGCCATGGCGCACGTCAAAGGACCTGGTGACCTGGACCTATCAACGTCCCGCCATGGCCGCCCTGCCCGACTGGGCTGAGGAGGCCGTGCCCGGCACCCAGGGCACCTGGGCCCCCGACATCGCCTTCTTCAACGGCCGGTATCACCTCTATTATTCGCTCTCGACCTTCGGTTCGAACCGGTCGGTGATCGGCTTGATCACGACCCCGACCCTGGACGTGTCCGATCCCGCCTTCGCCTGGACCGATCACGGGATTGTCCATGCCTCGCGCGTAGCCAGCGATTACAATGCCATCGACTCGAACATCATCGCCGGGTCGGACGGCAGATACTGGATGTCGCTGGGCAGTTTCTGGACCGGGATCAAGATCATGGAGATCGATCCGGCCACGGGTAAGCCCAAGCCTGATGCCCGCGTCACGGGGATCGCCTCTCGTCGCAACCCCGGCGCGGTCGAGGCCCCATACATCATCGAGCGGGACGGCTGGTACTATCTGTTCGCCTCCTTCGACGCGTGCTGCAGAGGGGTGGAGAGTACCTATTTCACCGTGGTCGGCCGTTCGAGGTCGGCGACCGGCCCCTATGTCGATCGCGATGGTCGCCGGATGATGCAGGGCGGCGGTTTCCTGGTTCTGCACGCGGACCTGGATGACAGCGGTCGCTTCAAGGGGCCAGGACACGTCGCCATACTTCGCGATCCGAACCGCGACTATATTGTGCACCATGCCTATGACAGTCGGGCAGACGGGGCCCCGACCCTGCGGATCCAACCCCTCGCCTGGACGGACGACGGCTGGCCCGTAGCCGTCTGAGGACGTGTTCAGTCCGCCTGTCGCACGGCGCTTGTCGTGTCCAGAAAAGCCATGTCGACCAGTTTTTCCATGGCATCGCGCGCCGCGTCCGGATCACCCGCCAGAATGGCTTCATAGACCCTCAGGTGATCCGGCACAGGATCTCGCCGCAAGGGCATGACCCGCTGCTTGAACACCGTGGTCCAGGTGATGGCCGCCGCCACGCCGCTGGTCAGCGATACCAGGAACGGGTTGTCCGACGCCTCCAGCAAGGCCGTGTGAAAATTCTGGTCCGCCAGACGGCCGGCCTCGTTGGCGAGGGAATGACGCGCCATGCCGTCCAGCCCTTCGGCCATGACCCGCAGCTGACCCTCGGTCCGCCGTCGTGCCGCTAGGGCTGCCGACTGGGGCTCGACGATCTTCCTCAGCTCAAACAGGCTGGACAGCAGCCGCTCATCCGGCTCCTGCTCGAAGATCCAGGACAGGACATCGGGGTCCAGCAGGTGCCAGCGGTCACGCGCACTGACCCGCGTACCCGTCTTGGGACGCGAGTCCACCAGCCCCTTGGCCGCCAGGATCCGGACGCCCTCGCGATAGGCCGTGCGAGACACGGACCTTTCCTCGCTGGCCGCAATCTCGCCGTCCAGGATATCGCCCGGCGCATAGTGGCCTGAAACGATCTTCATCCCCAGGTCGCGGGCGATGACGCCATGCAGCCGCAGGGGCCTGGCCCCGTCGCGCTCGACTTTACCCGCCTTCTTCATGCCCACGGGTTAGCATGGCCGCGACCGAGACGATAGCGACCCGGCGTCAGGCCGCCTGAGTGACGAAGACGTTCCAGGATAAGGGTTTCAACGTCGCCGTCAGCACGCTGTCGGACAGCGAGGCATCGCCATGGCTGGCTGGTGAAATGGCATCCGGATCCGCCTTGGAATTGATCGCCTTGATGTCGGGGTGGTGCAGTTCGTGGGCCTCGGCCAAGCGCCGCTGCCCCATGCCGCGCAGCTCGACGGTGAGAGCCATGGCCTCGGTGGCACGATTCAGAACAAAAACCGTCGCCGCGCCACTGTCCGGATCGTGGGTGACCGTGGCGATCAGACTGGGCAGGGCGGAGTGTTTGCCTCCGGCAAAGGTCGGCGTCTCGATCTTGGTCATCAGCGCCTCTCCCCGCCCATGCCGCGCCGCCTGGGCAAAGGGATGGAAGATGGTCTGACGCCAGGCCGGGCCGCCCGTCTCGGTCATGATGGGCCCGATGACATTCACCAGTTGTGCCAGACAGGCCGACTTCACCCGGTCGGCGTTGTTCATCAGCACGCAGAGCGCTCCGCCGACGATCAGCGCATCCTCGAAATTATAGATTTCCTCCAGCAGAGGCGGGGCCTCCGGGAAGCCTGGAACCTTCAGGTCCGTGGGCGCAAAGGCCTTGTACCAGACGTTCCATTCGTCCAGCGACAGCATGATCCGTTTCGTCGACCGTCGTTTGGCGGCTACGGCATCGGCGATCCGCGCCACCTCCTTGACGAAGGCGTCCAGATCGTCGATCGCTGTGAAATATTCCGCGAGATCATTGGAGTCGTTACGAAAATACTGGTGCAGCGAGATGACGTCGACCTCGTCATAGCAGATGTCCAGCACCTCATACTCCCACGCCCCATAGGTCGGCATGGCGCGGTACGACGATCCACAGGCCGCCAGCGTCAGATCGTTCGAAACCCAGCGCATGACCTTGGCCGTCTCTTGGGCGATCCGGCCATACTCCTGTGACGTCTTCTTGCAGATCTGCCAGGGGCCATCCATCTCGTTGCCCAGGCACCAGAATTTGATGTCATAGGGCTTCTCCACGCCGTGCGAGCGGCGCAGATCGGACCAATAGGTCCCGCCCGGGTGATTGCAGTATTCGACCAGGGTACGGGCCTCGTCCGGGCCTCGGGTCCCCAGATTGACCGCGAACATCGGCTCGACCTCGGCCTTCCTGGCCCAGGTCATGAACTCGTTCGTGCCGAACTGATTGGTCTCGGTGGAGCCCCAGGCGAGATCCAGCTTGACCGGCCGCTGGTCCTTGGGACCCACCCCGTCTTCCCAGTTGTAACCTGACAGGAAATTGCCGCCCGGATAGCGGACGATGCTGACCCCGAGCTCCTTGGTCAGATCCAGCACGTCCTGGCGCAGTCCGTCTTCGTCCGCTGTGGGATGGCCGGGCTCGTAGATACCGCCATAGACGCACCGCCCCATGTGCTCGACGAAGGTCCCGAAGATCCGGCGGTCGATGGGGGCGACGATCCATTCGGCGTCGGCGACGATGCGGCTGGTCAGCATGGCGTTGTTCTCGGCAAGGGGTCGATGTCAGAGATTGGCGAGCAGGGTGTTCACCCGTCGCTCGCCGTCGATCAGGGCTTGGTCCACGGACTTGTTTCCGGCGATGGCGGCAGCGGATTCCTCGCCCAGTATGGTTTCGATCGAGAACTGGCGACGAACGCCGGCACGAAGCAAACGGCCGGTCGTGGCCAGGAAGGCCAGATCACTACGGTGCGGCAGGGCCAGGAAGGCCGGGCTGTCGATGATGTCCTGAAACGCCGGAAGGTGACCCGTCCGCGCCCATTGCAGGTCGTTGTCGGCGAGGAACTTCAGCAAGCGCAGCGCCGCCGCCCGTTCAGCGTCCGTTCGGCCGGCGTCACGGGGCATGACCCAGACATGGCTGTCGACAAATGTCGCCGCCCGGCCCGCGAACAACTGCGGATAGGTCCGCACGGCATATCCGCCAGACAGGGGGCGGCCGGTCGTCCGCGACTCCAGGTCGAAGGTTCCCACCATCCATGTGCCGTTGATCAGAACGCCGCCGTCACCGTTCAGGAACCCGGCCGTCGCGGCGGAATAATCCTGGTTCTTGGTCGTCAGGCCGCGGTCATCGATGGTCCGAAACAGGTTGAGGACGGCCCTCGCCTGCGGATTGTTCAGGTCGATACGGTCCGGTCGGTCGAACACCGCCGCACCCTGCTGGAACATCAATGTGTAGAGGTTGCGGGCATAGGAGGCGTATTCGTTGGCACTGATCTGCACCAGATACGGTTTGCCCGTCGCGCGCTCGAACTGCTCGGCCTGGGCCAACAGTTCCTGTGCGCTTGTCGGCAGGATCGGCTGGCCGTCCTGGACCAGGCCGGCCTGGCGGAACAGGTTCATGTTGATGTGCCAGAGCGGGGCCCAGGTATCGAACGGCAAGCCCCAGATCTGGTCATCGATCGTCACGCCCAGGCGAGCCGCCTCGGTGAAGCGGGCCGGGTCGACGCCCGCAGCCTTCAACTCCGCCCCGATCGGATCGATCAAGCCCCGCGCCTGATAGTCCGGGATGACCGAGGCGTGCATGATCACCAGGTCCGGCTCGTCATTGGCCGCCAGCTGGGCCGTCAACTGGTCGTAGCCGGGCCAGAAGACGACATTGACCTTCACGTCGATGTCGGGATTTTCGGCCTCGAACCGGTTGATCAGGGTGGTGATGATGCCGCATTCGCCCTCGGCGGTTTCGACATCGGTGGAGCCGCCGTACTGAGCCTCGCAGGCCCCGAAGAACCGCTGCAGGGTGATGGTCGTCCGTTCGGGCTCGCCTCTGGCACAGGACCCAAGAGCCAGCAACGCCACGATGGCAACGGCGGACTGTCTGAGCTTCCTCATCGGCCCGCTGCCCCGGCCACCGCCTGAACGATATACTTCTGGAAGAAGAGGTAGACGATCAACATCGGCAGTCCCGCGAACACCGCCTGGGCCATCAGGAAGCCGAGGCCCTCGGTCTGGGCGAAATTCATCTGCTGAGAGGCGACCCCCACCGTCAGAGTGAACATATCCTGGCGCGTGGCCGAGATCAGCGGCCACCAATAGTCGTTCCAGGCCGAGATGAAGGTGAATATCCCCAGGGTCGCCTGGGCCGGCAGGGTCAGCGGCAGCAGCACCTTCCACAGCACCTTCAGCCGTCCCGCATTGTCCAGCAGGGCCGCCTCATCCAACTCCTTGGGAATGGCCCGAAAATACTGGGTCATCAGGAACACACCGAATGGGGCCGACAGGCCGGGCAGGATCAAGCCGGGATAGGTGTTGTGCAGGCCCAGGAGGCTGAACAACTGGTGCCGGGCCAGGATGACCGCCTGTTCGGGGACGGCCAGACCCACCAGCACCAGAACGAAGACCAGGTCTCGGCCGGGAAACTCCAGCCGCGCGAAGCCATAACCGGCCAGGGACGACAGGATCAGGACGCCCGCAGTCACGCCCAGAGAGACGATCAGGCTGTTCATCAGCCAGCGGAACACCGCAGAGCCTCCGAAGATGTCGGCATAGTTCTGCAACGTCCAAGGCGCGCGGAACACCGATTCCGTGCCCGCCATCAGCTCGGCATTCGGCTTCAGCGACAGGGCGACGATCCAGATCATGGGCAACAGCATCAGCATGGCCACGATGATGACCGGCACCATGCCCAGGGTCTGGCGTCTTGCGGATACGGCCATGATTACAGCCCCTCCTTGCGTCGCGTGACCCAGTACTGGGCGGCCGCCGCCACCAGGATCATGGCGAACAGGATCTGTGACGCCGCCGCCGCATAGCCCAGATCCCAGCGCCTGAAGCCGGTCTCATAGATGAACAGCACGATCGGCCGTGACGCATTGTTGGGACCACCCAGGGTCATCAGTTGCGGCTGACCGAATAGCTGGAACTGCAGGATGATCTCGATGATGAGGACCAGGATGAAGGTGCGGCTGATCGACGGCAGGGTGATCCGCCACAGGGTCTTGAACCACCCCGCCCCATCCAGGGCTGCCGCTTCGTAAAGGTCACGAGGCACCTGCTGCAGCGCGGCCAGGAACAGCACCATAGGCAGGCCGATGCACCACCAGATGGTCGTCAGCGCAATGGCCGGCATCACCAGTCTGGTGTCGTTCAGAAATGGGATCGGAGCCTGGCCGATGGCCTCCAACCCGGTCGCGACCATGCCGCCGTCCGGGATCAGCACCATGCGCCAGATCAGGGTCACGACAGTGACCGACAACACGGTCGAGCAGAAGAAGATCGCTCGCATCACTGCCGCCAGCCGGGTCTGGCGGTTCAGCGCCAAGGCCAGGGCCAGGCCGCTGATCGTCAGCGCCGGAACGGTCAGGAGCACGAAATACAGGGTATTCAGGACCGTGCCCAGAAACAGCTGATCGCCGAACAGCCGCCCGAAATTGGCCAGGCCCACGAACCGCTCGACCCCGAACAGGTCCGCCTTGAACAGGCTGAGGGCCAGGCCTGCGAACAGCGGCAAGACCAGCAACAGGACGTAGGCCACCAGATAGGGGGCGACGAAGACATAGTTCGACCAACCGCGCGGTCGTCGCCACACGGCGGCGGCCTGGCTCTGACCGGGAACGGCCGCGTCAGTCATCGGACACCACGCTGTGGTACCCCTGCCCCGACGGATCAAACAGATGCGTCCTCGATCCGTCGATGGTCAGGGTGACGACATCACCGGCCCTCACCCGGCTGGTCCCCGAATCCTCGGCCACGACCATCTCGCCAATACCGATGCGGACGTGGACAGAGGTCCGGTCGCCTAGACGCTCAACCACCTCTGCGGTGCCTTTCAAGCCGGACCCGTCCGCTTCGGAAATACCGATCGCTTCAGGCCGGGCCCCCAGTCGCACACCCTCGCCCTGCAAAGCCTGTGACATCGGCACCTGGGTCTCGACGGCGGCTCCATCTGACAGCTTGGCCCGCGCGAAGCCCTGTACTCCTGCCTCGACCGATACGGGCAAGAGATTGATCGTCGGCGAACCGACGAAGGCCGCGACGAAGGCCGTGGCGGGGCGGTTGTAGATTTCCAGCGGCGTGCCGATCTGCTCGACCTTGCCGCCGTTCATGACCACGATCCGATCGGCCAGGGTCATGGCCTCGACCTGGTCATGAGTCACGAAGATCATGGTCGAGGCGACGCGGCGATGCAGTTGGGCCAGTTCGACCCGTGTTCGGACACGCAGGGCGGCATCCAGGTTCGACAGGGGCTCATCGAACAGAAAGACCTTGGGATTCTTGACGATGGCCCGGCCGATCGCCACGCGCTGACGCTGTCCGCCGGACAGTTGACCGGGCTTGCGATCCAGCAGGGCCGAGATTTCCAGGCTTTCGGCGGCGGCATCGACGCGGCGGGCGATCTCGTCCGGGGCCGTCCCGATGTTCTCCAAGCCGAACGCCATGTTCTGGCGGATCGTCATGTGGGGATAGAGGGCATACTGCTGGAAAACCAGGGCCACGCCCCTCTGACCAGGCGGCAGGTGATCGACCCGTTCACCGCCGATGCGGATCTCGCCACCGTCGACGGTTTCCAGGCCCGCGATCATCCGCAGCAGGGTGGACTTCCCGCAGCCTGACGGCCCCAGAAAGACGATGAACTCATGGGGCTGGACGTGCAGCGACAGGCCATCGATGACCTTGGTCTTGCCGTACTGCTTGCTGACGCCCAGCAGGTCTACGCCGCTCAAGCCGCTTCCCCATTCATATTATCATTGGAGCCAATGGACCGCTTCCGACCCGCTATGTCAACGTCGAAAGCGCCGCTCAACCGGTAGTCAGCGCCATTGGTCGTATGTTTGGGTTGGCAAAGTCTTCCGTCTATGGATGATGGCACGACCGATCGGAATCCCCTCCAATGTCTCTCCGTCCCGCACCCGCCTTCGAACCGCCGCCCGCGACGCGAGGTCTGGTCGAATGGCTGGCCCAGCAGCTAGGGGCAAGGATCGTTCAGCGCGACTTTTCACCCGGCCAGCCCCTTCCGACCGAGGGCGAGATCCAGGCCGCCTATTCGGTGTCACGGACCGTGGTGCGAGAGGCGACCCGCCTGCTGGCCGCCAAGGGGCTCGTCTCGGTCCGACCAAAGACCGGTGTCCGCATTCGCCCCGCGTCGGACTGGAACATGATCGACCCCGATGTCATGCGCTGGCATCTGGATGGCCCGCCCGACCTTGCCTTTATCCTGTCGCTTTATGAAATCCGCGAGATCTTCGAGCCCCAGGCCGCACGTCTGGCCGCCGAACGGATCACGCCCGAGGATGGCGAACGCCTGTCCAGGGCCATGGCCGGCATAGCGACCCACGCGCGCGGATCACCCGAATTGATCGAAAGCGACCTGGCGTTTCATCGGCTCATTCTGGTGTCTACAGCCAATCCCGTCCTGAGGTCGCTGGGGGCGTTGATCGAACAGACCATGGCCGTTTCCTTCGCCCTCAGCTGGCGCCAGACACCCCAGGACGAGTCCGTCGAACAGCACCGCCGCGTCTGCGAAGCCATCCTGGCCGGAGACGGCGAAGACGCCGCCTACGCCATGCGCCGCCTGATCCGCTCCGCACGCCAGGACGTCCTGGCCGAGATGAGGGTTTCGCCTGTCGACGCGTAACCTGCCGTGACGCTCAGCACCTATGCAGGGCCTCGCGTGCGAACCAAGTCGTCGACCACGCCTGGATCGGCCAGGGTGGAGGTATCGCCCAGGCTGGTCAGGTCGTTTTCGGCGATCTTTCGCAGGATGCGGCGCATGATCTTGCCCGAGCGGGTCTTGGGCAGGCCGGGGGCCCAATGGATGGCGTCGGGTGCCGCGATCGGGCCGATTTCCTTGCGGACATGAGCGATCAGGACCTTCTTCAGGTCGTCGTGCGGTTCGACGCCCGTGTTCAGGGTGACATAGGCATAGATGCCCTGGCCCTTGATATCGTGCGGAAAGCCGACCACGGCGGCCTCGGCCACATCGTCGTGCAGGACCAGGGCGCTCTCGACCTCTGCGGTGCCCATGCGGTGGCCCGAGACATTGATGACGTCATCGACACGGCCCGTGATCCAGTAATAGCCGTCCTCGTCCCGTCGGCAGCCGTCGCCGGTGAAATACTTGCCCGGATAGGCGCTGAAATAGGTGTCGAAGAACCGCTGGTCATCGCCGTAGACGGTCCGCATCTGGCCCGGCCAGCTGTCGGTGATGACCAGATTGCCGCTGGTCGCCCCCTCCAGCACCTCACCCTCGGCATCGACCAGTTGCAGTTCGACGCCCGGCAACGGCAGGGTCGCCGATCCGGGCTTTAGGTCCGTCGCGCCCGGCAAGGGGGAGACCAGGATGCCGCCCGTCTCGGTCTGCCACCAGGTGTCCACGATCGGCAGGCGGCCCTCGCCGACGACCTCGTGATACCAGCGCCAGGCCTCGGGATTGATCGGCTCGCCCACCGATCCCAGCAGCCTCAGCGAGGCCCGGGACGTCGACTTCACCGGCTCGTCACCCTCGCGCATCAGGGCGCGCAGAGCGGTGGGGGCGGTGTAGAAAATCTCGACCTTGTGCTTGTCGACCACCTCCCAGAACCGCGACACGGTGGGATAGTTAGGCACGCCCTCGAACATCAGGGTGGTGCCCGCATTGGCCAGCGGGCCATAGACGACATAGGAGTGACCCGTCACCCAGCCCACGTCCGCCGTGCACCAGAAGACCTCTCCGGGGCGGTAGTCAAACACCAGTTCGTGCGTCCACGACGCCCAGAACAGATAGCCGCCCGTCGTATGCAGAACGCCCTTCGGCTTGCCCGTCGAACCGGAGGTATAGAGGATGAACAGCGGGTCCTCGGCCTTCATCGGCTCGCAGGGACAGTCGTCGGAGACTGCTGCAGCGGCTTCGGCATAGGCGACATCGCGCCCCGCGATCATCGGCACGTCCGCGCCCGTTCGCCGAATGACGAGGACGGTTTCGACGCTCAAGACCCGCTCCAGCGCGGCATCGACATTGGCTTTCAGCGGCACGTTCTTGCCGCCGCGCAGGCCTTCGTCGGCGGTGATGACGATGCGCGAGGCGCAGTCCTCGATCCGGCCGGCTAGACTATCGGGCGAGAAGCCCCCGAACACCACGGAATGGACGGCCCCGATGCGGGCGCAGGCCAGCATGGCATAGGCCGCTTCCGGGATCATGGGCAGATACAGGGTGACGCGGTCACCCTTTTGCACCCCATGGGCCTTCAGCACATTGGCCATGCGGCAAACCTGGGTGTGCAGTTCGCCATAGGTGATGGCCCGGCTGTCGGCGGGGTCGTCGCCTTCCCAGAGGATGGCGGTCTGGTCGCGTCGGGTAGCCAAGTGACGATCGACGCAGTTCCAGGCGACGTTAAGCACGCCGTCCTCGAACCAGCGGATGCGGAAGTCGGCCCGGTCGAACGAGACGTTCTTGATCACCGTCGGCGCGGTTATCCAGTCCAGCCGGGTGGCCGCCTCGGCCCAGAAGGCCTCGGGCGTCTGCTGCGCCGCCAGCCGGGCCGCCCCATACCCCGCCTTGTCCAGATGAGCGCGCTCGGCCCACTCGGGCGTGACGGGATACAGGGTCGGATCGGTCATGCAGACGCCTTGGAAGACTAGAAGCCGTATTTAGCGAAGAAGGTCAGGCGGGTCACGTCGCCGGTAGCACCCGACTCCAGTTCCCGCTCGCCGAAGCTGAGCTCGGAACCGACGTCGAAAGACGGCACGGGACTCCAGATCAGATTGGCGCGAAGGCTCTGCGCCGCAGCATTGGTCGACAGCGCCAGCAGGGCCGGGTCGTTGTCGACGTTCTGGAACGAATAGATCAGGCTGGATCGCCAGTTCGGCCGCCAGTAGTGGCGATAGGCGGCAAAGCCCGCGACCAGGGGAATGGCTTCCAAGTCTCCCGAGGCATCCAGAACCGCGTCATTGGCGAAGTTCAGCCCGACATAGCGACCGATCCCCTCGCCCGCCGTCAGCATGAATTTCAGATCGTCGCGCTCGCCCACCTTGACGCGCGCCGCCGCCGAAATGCCCCAACCGACCGTCGAACTGTCGATCGCGCCCACGCCGGTCGTCTCATAGGCTAGCTGGCGAACGATGCCCGATACCGCCGCCTCACCCCAGGGCCGGGTAAAGGTGTAGCGCATGGTCAGATCCGGCAGGGTGTTGTCGTCGGCCACGATCCGCGTCGCCGCGCCGAACGGGGTGACCGTCGTCTCGGGATTCTCCAGCGCGATCGAGAAGGGTCCGCGTGTATATCGCACCTGGACCTGACGGTTGAAGGTCGTGCCCTCGGTCGGCCCGACATAGTCGGCGGTCTCGGGCAGCACCGACAGGATCTGGAAATTGGTCCATTCCTGACCGAACAGCCAGTTGTCGATGGTGACGAAGGCCCGGCGCAGGGCCGGGTTGGCGGGACTGGTCGTGCGTTGGTCGCCGGTGCCGGGCAGGACCTGGAAGTCGAACTCGACTCGCGTGCCGACCTTGCGGCCGCCGATCACCCCATCGGTTGTCAGCCAGAACCGGGTCTGGCGCGCATTGAAGTCGGTCGCCTCGGCTTCGTCCGCCCCGCCGACCGGAATGGTGCCGGGCAGGTAGAATTCGCGCTGGGCGTCGCCATTGGCCGGGTCGCCGCCGCTGTACTGACTGATCGAATAGTCCGCCTTCACGAAGCCGCCATAGCGCACCGTGTTGTTGCCGATCCGGAAGCCATCGACCGGGGCCGCCGGTGCCGGTGCGGGCGCAGGGGCGGCTGCGACCTGCTGGTCCAGGCGGATGATGTCCTGGCCCTGGCTGGCCTGTTGCGTGCGGGCCGCCGTGACGTCGGCGCGCAGCAGGTCGATCTCCCGCTCCAGATAGGCGATCCGGGCTTCCAGCGCCGAGACGTCGGGCGCGTCCTGGGCCAGGACTGCGCCAGGCAGACCGATCAGGGTAATGGCGGCGATACCGCCCAACAGATGGTTCTTGGTCATGGTGTCCTCCCGGGTTCGTCTGTCGCGAACCTCCCGGTGACACTGTCCCGGACGGGACCCCCCGCCCGCCATTAGCCGTTCGTCTAGTTTCGACGAAAGTCGTAGGGTGCCACACTGGCCTGGCGACGCGTTCAGCCTGCAACGAAACCGCGCGCCAGGGTCAAGGATACGTCATGGACCACATCGTCATTGCCGACGACCATCCCCTGTTCCGAGCGGCCCTTCGCCAGGCCTTGGGGCGGGCGGTTCCCGATGCGGTGATCCAGGAGTGCGCCACGCTGGCCGAGGCGCGGGCGGCGCTGCAGGCCAGGCCCACCGACCTGCTTCTGCTGGACCTCAAGATGCCGGACTGCGAAGGATTCGCCGGGCTTTCGGCCGTTCGAGCGGCATTTCCGACGGTGCCGGTTGCGGTAGTCTCTGCCAGCGAGGATCCGGCCACTGTCCGGCGGGCCCTGGCCTTTGGCGCTGCAGGGTTCATTCCCAAGTCCGCCACGCTCGAGGCCATGACCGATGCGCTCACAACCATCATGGCGGGCGATCCTTGGTCGCCCATCGATGTCGACATGGTGGACGGCCCGGATCCCGACGCCATGGAACAGCGCATCGCCAGTCTGACGCCGTCCCAGCTGAAAATCCTTGTCGGACTTCAACAAGGCCGCCTGAACAAGCAGATCGCCTTTGACCTGGGCGTGACCGAGGCGACCATCAAGGCGCATCTGACCGGTGTGTTTCGAAAGCTGGGCGTTCAGAACCGCACCCAGGCCGTGATCGCGGCCCAGGCCTTGGCGGTGGACGGCTGATGATCAGCCGGGCACTCTGCTGCCCAGAAAGGCTTTCAGCGCCGCCGGCTTGACCGGCTTGGCCATAAGGACAGCGCCGGCGGCCTCGGTCCGGGCAGCCAGAGTGTCGTCGGCATCGGCGCTGATCACAGCGATATGGCTCACTCCGGCCAGTTTCAGCGCTCGAACGACCGACAGACCGTCCGGCCCGTCGCCCAGATGCAGATCGACCAGGGCCGCATCGAATGGCCCTTCGGCATCGACAGCCTGCGCCGCGTCCGATGCCGTCACCGGCCGCATCCCCCAGCGGGTCAGCAGCGCCGTCAAGCCCTGCAGGATGGCCGGTTCATTGTCCACGCACAGGACCCGCAGACCGACAAGGGCCCCCCGACCGTTGCCAGACGACGACTGCGGCATCGCTACGGCCTGCGCCTTTGGCACTCGCACACAAAAGCTGGATCCCCTGCCCGGCTCCGACGTCAGTGTCAGGTCGTGTCCCAGAAGCCCCGCCACCTTTCTGACAATGGCCAGACCGAGGCCCGCGCCGGGTTCGTCGCCGGCCACGGTGGCCAGACGCGTGAACTCGCCGAAGATGGCTTCCTGCTGCTCCTTGGCGATTCCGCGACCGCTGTCGCGCACCACGAGCCGCACGGTATTGCCTTCTCGCCGCGCCCCGACCACCACGCCGCCACGGTCCGTATAGCGAACGGCGTTGCCGATCAGATTCTGAAGCAGGGACCGCAGCAAGTCGCGATCCGACGACACCCACAGACGGGTCGATACGATCCTCAGCGTCAGGCCCTTGGCCCTGGCCAGGGGGGTGAACTCGCGCCTCAACTCCGCGAACAGCCCGTCCAGAGACAGCGGCGCTACCGCCGGCTTCACCCCTCCGGCCTCAAGGCGAGACAGGTTCAGCAGCGCCTTCAACAACCGGTGCGCGCTGTCGATGGAACGATCGGCGTTCTCGGCTAGGTCACGCGATCCCCCCTCCCCGGCTTCGTCCTTCAAGGCCGCGATGAAAAGCCGAGCAGCATGGAGCGGCTGCAGAAGATCGTGGCTGGCGGCCGCCAGGAACCGTGTCTTGGATGCGGTCGCATCCTCGGCCGTGCGACGGGCCTCTTCCAGCCGCTCGGTGCGGTCCGCCACCCGCGCTTCAAGCTGTTCGTTGGCTTCTTCCAGGGCCTGGGCTGCCCGGCGCAACTGAGTGATGTCGGTATAGCTGGTGACATAGCCGCCGCCCGACATCGGCGTGCCGGTCGAACGGATGACGCGGCCGTTCGGCTGGACCCGCTCATGCACATGAGGTTCGCGACGGCGCAGGGCCTCCAGCCTCCGCTCGACCCACGGGTCGATGTCCGACCCAGGCACCTCGCCGCGTTCGGCATTCAGCCGATAGACGGCAGCGATCGGTTGACCCACATGGACGAAACCCGCGGGTAAATCGAACAGGTCGATATAGCGGGCGTTCCAAGCGATCAGGCGTAGATCGGCGTCCACCACGCTGACGCCTTGGTCGATGTTGTCCAGGGTGGCCTGGAGAAGTTCGCGGTTGAACTGCACGGCCTGGGACGCCTCGTCCAGCATTCGCACCACGTCCTCGGGGGCCCGCCCGCCACCGGCCAATGCGGCGGAAATGACCCGTCGCGCGGAGGATGCCCCGACGGCCCCCGCCAGCATCCGTTCCGCCGCTCTGGCCAGACCGGCATCGGCTGGGTCCCCGTCCTTGAACACCTGACCGGTCTCGCGCGCGAAGGCGGCGAAGGCGCGCTCGGCCCCCGCGTCCCCGACGAACCGGGCGACCAGGGTCTTCAGATCGCTGACCGAGGCACCGGAGGGCGCCGTGTTGCGCTCGCGCCAGTCCGGACTGAGCCGATCGACGAAGGCGCGGGCCTGGACCCGATCGATCAGCCGGGGCGTGACCATTTTTGAAACCCCGACATAGATTGCCGCATTGACGGCCAGACTTAGGAACACCCCCACCGGCAGGGTGTCGGAAAGCCCGAAGGGAGTCCCGTCGCCCATGCCCAGCGCCGCTCCGACCTGGGGCAGAGCCAGCAAGGCTAGCCAGATCGCCGTCCCCGCCAGGATTCCGGCGATGGCTCCCTTGGCATGGCCGTCTCGCCAAAGGACCGCTCCGAACAAGGCAGGTGCCAACTGGGCCAGGGCGGCAAAGGACGTCAGGCCGATGGAGGCCAGGCCGCTGGAACGGTCGATCGCCTGGAAATACAACCAAGCCAAGAACAGCACGACGCAGATGACCACCCGTCTGACCTGCAGGATGGCCCCAGCCATGTCCGAGGCGTCCTCGCGCATTCGCCAGCGGTCGCGTGCGACCAGCGGCAGGATCAGACTGTTGGAGGCCATGGCCGACAGCGCCACCGTCTCGACGATCACCATGGCCGTCGCGGCCGAAAATCCCCCGACGAACACGATCGCCGTCAGCACCTTGGCTCCCTGCTGGAACGGCAGGGCCAGCACGAAAAGGTCCGGGTCCGCGATGGATGCGAACAGCCCTCCCGCCGCCAGCAGCGGCAGGACGGCCAAGCTGGTGATCAGCAGATAGATCGGGAAAACCCAGCGGGCGCGACGGATATGCGCCGGCTCGGAAGCCTCGACGAAGGCGACGTGGAACTGTCGCGGCAGGCAGAAGATCGCCAGGGTAGCCAGAACCGTGATGGCGATGAACCGGGCGTCGATGGTGGGAGCCAAAGCCAGGTCTCCCAGTGCACGAACCACGCTACGGGGCTCAGGCGACCCCAGAAGCAGGAAAGCCGCGAATACCGCCACCGCCACCAGAGCGGTCAGCTTGACCACCGATTCCAGGGCGATGGCCTGGATCAGGCCGCGATTATGCTCCGTCAGATCCGGTCTGCGCGCCCCGAAAAGTATGGTGAACCCGGCCAGAACGATGGCGATCACACTGACCGTCAGTTGTTCGGAGCCGGCCGCCGGCGTGCCGGCCGTGACCAACTGCCAGGCCATGGACAGGGATTTCAGCTGCAGGGCGATATAGGGCAAGGACCCTACGATCGCGACCACGGCCACGACCGCCCCCAGGGTCTGGCTCTTGCCATAGCGGGCGGCGATGAAGTCCGCGATCGAGCCGATGTTCTCGCGCCGGGTCGCGGCGGCGATGCGTCGCCATATGGGAAACAGCAGGACGATCCCGATGGCGGGACCGATGTAGATGGGCAGATACTCCCACCCCTGCCGCGACGCCGTCCCCACCGCCCCGTAGTAGGTCCAGGAGGTGCAGTATATGGCCAGCGAAAGCGCATAGCCCCAGGGCCCGAACCACCGCCCAGGCCCATGGGCACCCGGCCGTTCGCTGCGCCAGGCGATGGCGAACAGCACCGCCATATAGGCGGCGATCAGCAGCGGGATCAGTAGGGAATACATCGGTGGATGCAGAACCTGGCCTGTGTTGGTGGATAGGGACGAGTGGTCGAACGAGTGCTCCCGACAGAACGAGGGCAATCACCAACCACCAATCACTAATCACTCTGTCCACGCCATCAGAACCGGACGGACAAAGGGCGGGGGATCGTTTCCGATCCGCCCGCCCCCTCTCTCAACCCGAAGCAGGATCAGGCGTTGAGGTCGACGTCCTTGCCTTCCTTCACGAACAGGAAGCCCACGACCACGGTGATCAATGCCACCACGATCGGATACCACAGGCCGTAGTAGATATTGCCGGTGGCCGCGACCATGGCGAAGGCCGTGGTCGGCAGAAAGCCCCCGAACCAGCCGTTGCCGATGTGATAGGGCAGCGACATGGAGGTGTAGCGGATATTGGTCGGGAACATCTCGACCAGGGCTGCCGCGATCGGCCCATAGACCATCGTCACATAGAGGACGAGGATGAACAGGATCGTCACGACCAGCGGCTTGTTGACCTCCGCACTGTCAGCCTTCAGCGGATAGCCGACCGCCGACAGGGCCTCACCCAGTCCCGCGTCCCAGGTCTTCTTCTCGGCCGCGAAGTCCGCCGCCGACATGGCGTCGCCACGGAAGCTGGGGATCACGGATTGATCGCCGATCCGCACCTCGGCCACCGTTCCGGCTGGGGCTTCCACATTGGTATAGTTGATCCCTGCCCGTGCCAGATAGGATTTGGCGACGTCGCACGACTGGTTGAACACCGTCTTGCCGATCGGGTCGAACTGGACGTTACAGTCCGCCGGGTCCGCATAGACCGTGATGGGCGCCGTCGCCGTGGCATCCGCCAGTCGCGGATTGGCGGCGGTGGTCAGGGCCTGGAACAGTGGGAAATAGGTCAGGGCCGCGATGAGGCACCCGGCCAGGATGATCGGCTTGCGGCCGATCTTGTCCGACAGCCAGCCGAAGAAGACGAAGAAGGGCGTGGCCAGCAGCAGGGCGATGGCGATCAGGATGTTGGCCAGGGAGGCCTCGACCTTCATCACCCGCTCCAGGAAGAACAGGGCGTAGAACTGACCGGTGTACCAGACCACCGCCTGACCGGCCGTCAGGCCGACCAGGGCGATCAGAACCAGCTTCAGGTTCGGCCACTTGCCGAAGGAATCCTTCAGCGGCGTGGTGGAGCCCTTGCCCTCGGCCTTCATCTTCTTGAACGACGGGCTTTCGGCCAGCTTCAGCCGGATCCACAGAGAGACGGCCAGCATCAGGATCGACAGCAGGAACGGAATTCTCCAGCCCCATTCGGCAAAGGCTTCCTCGCCCACGGCGGTGCGGACACCCAGGATGACCAGCAGACTGAGCAGCAGGCCCACAGTCGCCGTGATCTGGATGAAGGAGGTGTAGAAACCCCGCTTTCCGCGCGGCGCGTGTTCGGCGACATAGGTGGCGGCTCCACCGTACTCACCGCCCAGGGCCAGACCCTGGATCAGTCGCATCAGCACCAGAATGATGGGGGCCGCGATGCCGATGGCGGCATAGGACGGCAAAAGACCGACGACGAAGGTCGAGAGACCCATCAGCAGCATGGTGACCAGGAAGGTGTTCTTGCGACCCCAGAGGTCACCCAGACGTCCGAAGAATACGGCACCGAACGGGCGCACGGCGAAGCCCGCCGCGAACGCCATAAGGGCGAAGATGAAGCCGGTCGTCTCGTTCACGCCCGAGAAGAACTGGGCCGAAATGATCGCGGCCAGAGAGCCGTAAAGATAGAAGTCGTACCATTCGATCACGGTCCCGACGGAAGAGGCGAGAATGACCAGCTTGTCGTTCTTGCCCACCGTTTCGGTCGTGTCGTCTGGCGCACCCGTGGTGCTGTCCGTCATGATGAAAATCCTCCCCTGGCGCCGATGCCCGGCTGTCTCGGTTACCCGCCATCGAAAACGAGCGGTCGTGCAGACTGGCAGGATCGGCGGGGCTGAGTGAGACAGACTTTGGTCGAAGCCACGTGGTCTTGACCAGCCGAAAGGACCGGAGAAGCCGCAGATGTAAATCGTTCTAAATCAAGCGGAATTCTCTGGGATCAATCGCCGATCTGCGTTATCTCGATCGCCATGGCACCCACGGCTCCCAAAACACCCCTGATGAAACGCTTGAAATGCCTGTTCCGGGGCCATGTCTTCGTCGACAGCCGCACCGAGAAAACCGTGCTGGTCTGCGCGAGATGCCGGAAACGTCAGCCCTTCCATACCCCGCCAACCTGAATCGTTCGTTCGGCCCGGCCATTGGCCACAAAACCCAGACTTTCCAGCAGCCGGATCGAGGCCAGGTTGCGAGGATCGACGTCGGCGATCAGACGGTCGATCGCGGGCCGAGTGGCAAACACATGGCCGATGATCGCCTCGCAAGCCTCGCGCGCCAACCCCTGGCCCCAGACATCGGGATGCAGGATGTAGCCGATCTCGGGCAGGCGATAAAATCCCGCCTTGCCGACCACCCGACCATCCAGCACGACGACGAAATCCTCGCTGACGTCCGATGCAGAGGCGATCATCCCCTCCAGCCATGTCCGGGTCTGATCCAGCGTCGCGTGCGGGGGTGTGGACCAATAGGCCATGGCATCGGGATTCGACAGCACGGCATGGAACGCCTCCAGGTCTCCGGGCACGGCACGCCGAAGGACCAGGCGCTCGGTGACCAGGGTCGTCACACCAGCCGGCTTTGAACCAGGGCCGCACCCACGAAGCTGGCGAACAGAGGATGGGGCTTGAAGGGACGGCTCTTCAGCTCGGGGTGATACTGAACCCCGATGAACCAGGGGTGGTCGGTCCGCTCCACCGTCTCGGGCAGCACGCCGTCGGGTGACAGGCCGGCGAACCTCAGGCCGCTGGCCTCGATCGCCTCGCGATAGTTGATGTTGACCTCATAGCGGTGGCGATGACGCTCGCTGATGGCGGTGGCACCGTAGATCTGCGCGATCTTCGAACCCGGCGCCAGGGTCGAGTCATAGGCCCCCAGCCGCATGGTCCCGCCCAGGTCGCCCCCCTGTTGGCGCAAGACACGCTGATTTCCCTGGGTCCATTCGGTCATCAGACCGACGACCGGCTCCGTGGTTGGGCCGAACTCCGTCGATGACGCCCTGGGATAGCCCGCCTGGTTCCGGGCCGCTTCGATCACCGCCATCTGCATCCCGAAACAGATGCCGAAATAGGGGATATTGCGCTCGCGAGCGAAGCGCGCCGCCTCGATCTTACCCTCGGCCCCCCGTTCACCGAAGCCACCGGGCACCAGAACGGCATGGGCCCCCTGCAACCGCAGTTCGCAGGCCTCGCGATCACCCTCGAAAGTGTCCGCCTCCACCCAGTCAATGTTGACCTTGACGTTGTTGGCCACACCGCCGTGATGCAGCGCCTCTATCAGGGACTTATAGGCGTCCTTCAGGACCGTATATTTGCCGACGACGGCGATGGTGACCTCACCGTCCGGCATCAGACGGCGCCGAACGATCTCTTCCCACATCGTCATGTCGGGCTCGGGGGCATCGGTGATGCCGAAGTGGGCCAGGACCTCCGCGTCCAGTCCCTCACGGTGATAGTCCAGCGGCACGGCATAGATGTCGGCGGAGTCCATCGCCTGGATCACGCCGGTCTCGCGCACATTGCAGAACAGGCCGATCTTCCGCTTTTCCTCGGGCGGGATGGGCTGTTCGCAGCGGCACAGTAGGATGTCGGGCTGAATGCCGATGGACCGCAGTTCCTTGACCGAATGCTGGGTCGGCTTGGTCTTCATCTCGCCAGCCGTCTTGATGAAAGGCAGCAAGGTCAGGTGGACGAAACACGACTGACCGCGCGGCAGGTCCTGCCCCAGCTGACGGATGGCCTCGAAAAAGGGCAGGCCCTCGATATCGCCGACCGTGCCGCCGATTTCCACCAGGACGAAATCGACCGCCTCGCCCTCGTCGGTCAGGGCCGGCGTCAGACAGAAGGATTTGATCTGGTCGGTGACGTGGGGAATGACCTGGACCGTCGCACCCAGATAGTCGCCGCGGCGTTCCTTCTCCAAGATGGTCGAATAAATCCGGCCCGTGGTGACGTTGTCCGAACGCGCGGCGGACACGCCGGTGAACCGTTCATAGTGACCCAGGTCCAGATCGGTCTCCGCCCCGTCGTCGGTCACGAAGACCTCGCCGTGCTGGTACGGGCTCATCGTGCCTGGATCGACGTTCAAATAGGGGTCGAGCTTCCTGAGACGGACCTTATAGCCCCGTGCCTGAAGCAGTGCGCCGAGCGCAGCGGAGGCGAGGCCTTTTCCCAAAGAGGAAACCACGCCGCCAGTGATGAACACATAACGGGCCATGGGGGATCACCTTACCGCCGATTCGTGCGGGACGCTTTTGAGACTTTGAGGACGGGCGGCGAAGGCGGGGATAACCGCCTTCATCGCCTATTCGGCGGGGGTCGGAGCGGGCGCGGCGACCGGGGCGTTGCCGGCGGGCAGGCTGGCCTCGAAATCGTCGAACGTCGGCGTGGCGGGTTCCGCCGGTGCCCCCGGCGTGGCCGGAGCAGGCTGACCGGACGCCGGAGCCGAGGTCTCGCCGCCGACGGCGATCGAGCCCACGGCATCGGCATCGATGACCGACTGGTTGCTGGAGCGCTCCATATTGCCCGCGACCGTCAGGCCGATGGCGCAGATGAAGAACAGGGCACCAAGCCACCAGGTCGTGGTCGTCAGCAGATTGCCCGCACCGCGCGCGGTCATGAAGCCCGAGGGTCCGCCACCCATGCCGAGCGCGCCGCCCTCGGACTTCTGGATCAGCACAATGCCGGCCAGGGCCAGCGAGATCAGGATCATGGCGACGAGGAGGATGGTCTGGAGCATGGTGTCATTCATGTGGGCGCAGGCGCGCGCCGATCAAGCGGCGGCGTCTAACACCGATGCTCCGCGGGGGCAAACCTGGGATCGAGCCAATCTCCACTGAATGCGGTTGCAACCGTCATGGAGTCATGTTGGATGATCCAGGTTCGCCGGGGGGTGTGATGAAGGTCCAGCTGAGCCGCATTGTGGCGGCCATATTGATGGTGTTCGTGGTGGGCTGGCTCGGCTTGAGCCCGTCGCAGGCTCAGGACAACGAAGAGGCTCTCCAGCTTCGCAATGCCGAACAGGCCACGGTGCGCGTCTCTTTGGTCGCTGTTCGCGATGATGGTGTCTATTACGCTGGCGGCGGCAGCGGTGCGGTCGTCGGTCGGGACTTGGTCCTGACCAACTATCACGTCGTTGAGCCCGTGTTGCAGAGCTCCAACGGCGTCTTGGTCGTGACCCCCCATGCCCATATCGGCTCGCGCGGTGACGTTGCCGAGGTGATCGGCAGCTGGCCGAGCGCTGATCTGGCGCTGCTGCGCGTGGACGGTCTTGGGGCTCCGATCATGCCCATCGCCTCGGTCTTGCCCGACAAGACCGCCCGTGTGCGAGCGATCGGCTATCCCGGAATCACCGACCAACTCAGGGGCCTGTCGCCGGATCAGATCATCTCCCCCTCCGATCCCTATGTCAGCGAAGGCACGATTGCCCTGTTTGCCGATGGCAGCGACGGAATGGCCGACATCCTGTTTCACACGGCCCCGATCAATCCGGGTAACAGCGGCGGGCCGCTGGTCGATGCCTGTGGTCGTTTGATCGGGATCAATACCGCGGGTGCCAATGCGCGGCTGGATTCCAACGGCATCTCGGCCCCCCAGGGTCAATTCATTGCGATCCGGCCCTCCACGATCGCCCAGTTCCTGGCCGACAATGGCATCGCCGTTTCGGCGGCGACGACGGTCTGCGACCCCGCCGCCCGGGCGCGCGAAGCACAGGAGCGGGTCAGGCAGGCCGAGGAACAGGCTGAGGCCGAGCGGCTTGAGGCTGAACGAGCTCTTCAAGCCCAAGAAGCGCAAGACCAGGCGGCACGGTCGCGCGAACTCTGGATCATCGTGGGCGTCATCGTGGTCACCATCATCGGCACCGGGGCAGCCGTGGTGTTGATCACACGACGCCGTCCAGACTCGACGCCTCAGCCATCGGATGGCGACACCGGATCAAAGACAGGTACAGACCCCCTCGCGATTGTCGGCGTGGTCGGCGCAGCGATCTTGGTCCGTGCTGGCCTGGCCATCGCATGGTGGCTCGTGACGGGACAAGACGAGGCATACATCGACAAGGCCGACCTCGCGGCAGCCGAGGCGGCAGCCGGAGACCTGCAACGAACCTGTACCCTGCGTCAGGCGGACAGCTATAATGCCCTGCCGGACATGACGACCATCAGCTTCACCTTCGACGTGGAACGGGGGTGTATCAACGCCCGAACCCCCTACGAACAGACGCCTGAGGGATTCGTCCGATTCACGATCGGGGATCAGGAGGATCGCGCCACCCGCATGGAGCTGTCGCTCGACGGGCGAACATACACCCGGAGAGATTGGCTGCTTTCTCCAGAGCGGGCGGCGGATTATCGGCGCCGGCGGGCGGCGCTCGGCACCATCGGCTGCCCGACAGGCTTGGCGCAAGACGATGAACGCATCCAAGACGTTCTGAGGCGCAGTCGCGATATGTCGGCCCTGTACATCGCACGACAGGCCGATCGGGTGATGGTCTTCGATTGTATGTCGTCCGAGGGTGCCGAAGCTCCCGCAGTGGCAAACCCCACAGACGGCGAAACGTCCTCGAAGTACTGAGGCGCAGCTATAGCCCGACCAAGATACGCCGACCGTTAAGCGCTGCGGATGATGCCCAGGAAATCGTCCGCCTTCAGCGACGCCCCGCCCACGAGGGCACCCCCGACCTCTGGTACAGCCAGGATCTCGGCCGCGTTCGACGGCTTGACCGAACCGCCATAAAGGATCGGCGCAGCGGCTCCCCCATTGCCCAGCCGCCCGATCATCGCATCGCGTACGGCGGCGTGGACCTCCTCGATCTGGTCCAGGGTCGGGGTCAGGCCGGTCCCGATGGCCCAGACCGGCTCATAGGCGACCGCGAACGCTTGATCGGCCAGGGCCAGAGGCAGCGATCCCGAGACCTGCTGGGCCACGACGGCCACGGCCTGTCCGGCCTGGCGTTGGTCCAGGGTCTCGCCGACGCAGATGATCGGTTCCAGCCCGGCCCGCAGAGCCGCCTCGACCTTGGCGGCGACATCGGCATCCGTTTCGCCAAAGCCTGCCCGGCGCTCCGAATGACCCAGGAT